>Ga0316228_1004498_pt1 | contig 10395 bp, 11 predicted proteins | sample TBH18021metaG_FD_206005 | JGI IMG/M metagenome (GOLD analysis project Ga0316228, IMG submission 206005) | Freshwater microbial communities from Trout Bog Lake, Wisconsin, USA - TBH18021 | ecosystem: Environmental > Aquatic > Freshwater > Lake > Hypolimnion/Profundal zone | place: USA: Wisconsin... | reverse complement strand
ATCCTGACGGCGGGCGGCTTCGACAGCCACATCCACTTCATCTGCCCGCAGCAGATCGAGGAGGCGCTCTGCTCGGGCATCACCACGATGCTCGGCGGCGGCACCGGCCCGGCGCACGGCACCTTCGCCACCACCTGCACGCCGGGCCCCTGGCACATCGCCCGGATGATCGAGGCGGCGGACGCGTTCCCGATGAACCTCGCCTTCGCCGGCAAGGGCAACGCGTCGCGGCCGGAGAGCCTCGTCGAGATGGTCCGGGCGGGCGCCTGCGCGCTGAAGCTGCACGAGGACTGGGGCACCACGCCGGCCGCGATCGACACCTGCCTGTCGGTGGCCGACGCCCACGACATCCAGGTCATGATCCATACCGACACGCTCAACGAGTCGGGCTTCGTCGAGGACACGATCGCGGCGTTCAAGGGCCGGACCATCCACGCCTTCCACACCGAGGGCGCGGGCGGCGGCCACGCGCCGGACATCATCAAGGTGGCCGGGCTGCCGAACGTGCTCCCGTCGTCCACCAACCCGACGCGGCCCTACACGTGGAACACGATCGACGAGCATCTCGACATGCTCATGGTCTGCCACCACCTCGACCCGTCGATCCCCGAGGATCTCGCCTTCGCGGAGAGCCGGATCCGGCGCGAGACCATCGCGGCCGAGGACATCCTGCACGATATCGGCGCGCTCTCGATGATGTCGTCCGACAGCCAGGCGATGGGCCGGGTCGGCGAGGTCATCATCCGCACGTGGCAGACCGCCGACAAAATGAAGCGCCAGCGGGGCGCCCTGCCGGGCGACGCGTCCGGTACCGACAACCTGCGGGCGCGCCGCTACGTCGCCAAGTATACGATCAACCCGGCCATCGCGCACGGCATCTCCCGGCACATCGGCTCGGTCGAGGCGGGCAAGCTCGCCGACCTCGTGCTGTGGAATCCGGCCTTCTTCGGCGTGAAGCCCGACCTCGTGCTGAAGGGCGGCAGCATCGCGGCCGCCCCCATGGGCGATCCGAACGCCTCGATCCCGACGCCGCAGCCGGTCCATTACCGGCCGATGTTCGGCGCCTACGGACGGGTGCCCTTCGCCACCGCCCTCACCTTCGTCTCCCGGGCGGCGGTTGAGGACGGCCTGCGGGAGCGGCTGGGCGTGCAGAAGGAGCTGGTCGCGGTGGAGAACGTCCGCGGCGGCATCTCGAAGAAGAGCATGGTGCTGAACGACGCGACGCCGGTCATCGAGGTCGATCCGGAAACCTACGACGTGCGCGCCGACGGCGAGCTGCTGGTCTGCGAGCCGGCCGAAGTCCTGCCGATGGCGCAGCGCTACTTCCTGTTCTGAGCGCGGCCATCCATGATCCGCGCCACCCGCATCATCCGCCGCGACGCCCTGTCGGGCGGTGAGATCGTCGACCGCGTCGTCCTCGATCACGGCGACCGCCACCGCCGCCGCGTCGCCATGCGCGGCGCCGGGGGGCTGGGCTTTCTGCTGGACCTCCCGGAGCCGACCGTGCTGGAGGACGGCGACGCCCTGGTCCTGCAGGACGGACGCCTCGTCTGGGTCGAGGCCGCGACGGAGCGTCTGCTCGAGATCCGGGCTGGCAGCGATCACGCGCTCAAGCGCCTGATCTGGCATATCGGCAACCGGCACATCGCCGCCGAGATCGGCCCGGACGCGGTCTGGATCGCGCACGACCACGTCCTCGCCGAGATGGTCCGGGGCCTCGGCGGTACCGCCGAGCCGGTGGAGCGCCCGTTCCGGCCGGAGGGCGGCGCCTATTCCGGCGACCACGGGCATGACCACCCGCACGGCGGCCACCATCACCACCATGCCGCGGGCTGAGGCCGTGGAGGCGTTGCGCCTGATGGCGTGGCTGTCGCCCGGCTACCCGGTCGGGGCCTACGCCTACTCGCACGGGCTCGAATGGGCGGTCGAAGCGGGCGACGTCCGCGACGAGGCGAGCCTGACCGAGTGGCTCCGGGACGTCTGCGAGCGCGGCGCCCTGCGCAACGACCTGATCCTGGCCGCTCACGCCCACGCGGCGGCGCTGTCATCCGACGGCGTCGCGCTGGTCGCCGTCAACGACCTCGCCCTGGCCCTGGCGCCGTCGCGCGAGCTGCACCTGGAGACGAGCCAGCAGGGCCGCAGCTTCCTCGACGCGACGCGCGGCGCGTGGCCCTGCGACGCCCTGGCCGCCCTGGCGGAGCAGCTGCCGGGCCTAGTCGCCTATCCGGTCGCGGTCGGCCTCGCGGCGGGCGCACACCGCATGGCGGTCGGGCCGGCGCTCGCCGCCTACGGTCTCGCCTTCCTCCAGAACCTCGTCTCCGCGGCTCTCCGGGCGGCGCCCGTGGGTCAGGCCGCCGGCACGCGGGTCGTCGCAGCCCTCGCGCCGCGCCTCGCCGGCCTCGCCGAGGCGGCGGCCGCGGCGGATCTCGACGCCCTCGGAGCCGCCACGTTCCGCCTGGATCTCGGCTCCTTCCGGCACGAGACCCAGTATTCCCGCATCTTCCGATCCTGAGCCCGCAGCATGACTTCCACGAACGGCCCCCTCCGCGTCGGCATCGGCGGACCTGTCGGTTCCGGCAAGACCGCCCTGATGGAGCAGCTCTGCAAGCGCTTCCGCGACCGCTACGAGATCTGCGCCATCACCAACGACATCTACACGAAGGAGGACGCGCGGATCCTCACCGTCGCGGGCGCCCTGCCGGAGGAGCGCATCCTCGGCGTCGAGACCGGCGGGTGTCCGCACACCGCCATCCGGGAGGATGCCTCGATCAACCTCGCCGCGGTCGCTGAGATGAACCGGCGCTTCCCGAAGCTCGACCTCGTGCTGATCGAATCCGGCGGTGATAACCTCGCGGCGACGTTCTCACCGGAACTCGCCGACATCACGCTCTACGTCATCGACGTGGCCGGGGGCGAGAAGATCCCCCGCAAGGGCGGTCCGGGCATCACCCGGTCCGATCTTCTCATCGTCAACAAGACCGACCTCGCGCCGCTCGTCGGTGCCGACCTGTCGGTGATGGAATCCGACACGCAGCGGATGCGCGGCACCCGGCCCTACGTCTTCGCCTCCCTGCGCGAGGGAGCGGGCGCGGACGCGGTGGCGCGCTTCGTCGAGGAGGCGGGCGGCCTGGGCCGTTGAGACGACGCGCCGGCCCGACCGACCGGCTCGTCAAGGCTGCTAGCGTCCGGCCTCGGCCGAGCGCGCGCGGACCGACGACGTGCTCGGGACGCCCATGAGCGCGTCCAGACGGCTCATCCGCGCGTTGAAATCGTTCATGACGTTCTGGCGCGCCTTGATGGCGGCGCTGGGCTGCGCCTTGGCGGGCGTGTGGCGCGCGCGGGCTTCCGCCTGGGCCGCAGGAAGGGCGAGGAGCGCGGCCAGCGCCGCGATGGTCAGAGTACGGGTCATCTCGTGAAATCCCTCGGCGCCCGTCCTGTCGGACGGCGCGACGTCTCACGAGAATATGCGCGCCCGGAGCGCGGCCGCGTGCGCGAGCGCACAGCACGCAGACGTGATCGGGATGAGCGCCGTCGGGCGCTCGCGGCGTTGACAGCGGTCCGTGACTGATTCACCCCGCGGTATCGGGGCCTTCTGAACGGTATCGCGCATGCGAAATCTGCGGTGGCTGGCCGCCCTGCCTTTCCTCGGCATCCTGGCCGGCCCGTTCTTCCTGAACCGGGTCGAGCCCTTCGTGTTCGGCTTGCCGCTGCTCCTCGCCTGGCTGGTGTTCTGCGTGATCGGAACCTCGGCCGTGATGGGGCTGATCTACCTGACCGACCCTCAGAACCGGGCGCCGGAGGATCCGCGATGAGCGTCGCGCTCGTCATCGTGGCCGCCGGCTTCGCGCTGGCGATCGGTCTCGGCCTCTACGCGCGGCTCGGCCGCGAGATGGGGCTGGAGCAGTGGACCGTCGGCGGCCGCGGCTTCGGCACCGCCCTGGTCTTCCTCCTGATGGCCGGGGAGATCTACACGACCTTCACGTTCCTCGGCGGCTCCGGCATCGCCTACGGCAAGGGCGGCCCCGCCTACTACATCCTCTGCTACCTGACGCTCGCCTACGTCACCTCGTACTGGCTGCTGCCGCCGGTCTGGCGCTACGCCAAGCAGAACAACCTCTACACGCAGCCCGATTTCTTCGCGCGCAAGTACGGCAGCCGGGCGCTTGGCATGCTGGTGGCGCTCGTGGGGATCGTCGCCCTCGTCCCCTACCTCGTGCTGCAGTTCAAGGGGCTCGGGATCATCGTGTCGACGGCGTCCTACGGGGCGATCTCGTCGACCACCGCGGTCTGGATCGGCGCGGCCGCGCTCACCGCCTACGTGGTGGTGTCGGGCGTGCACGGCTCCGCCTGGACGGCGGTGATCAAGGACATCAGCATCTTGTTCGTGGTGGTGTTCCTCGGGATCTACCTGCCGCTCCACTATTACGGCGGCTACGAGGGCCTGTTCACGGCGATCGAGGCCGCCAAGCCCGGCTTCCTGGCCCTGCCCGACCGCGGCCAGAGCCCGGTGTGGTTCACCACCACGGTCCTGCTCACCGCGCTCGGCGGCTACATGTGGCCCCACACCTTCGCGTCGCTCTACACGGCGCGGGAGCCTGGCGCCTTCCGGCGCAACGCGGTGATCCTGCCGATCTACCAGCTGATCAACCTGTTCGTGTTCGTGATCGGCTTCACCGCCGTGATGCAGGTGCCGGGCCTCACGGGTCCCGACGTCGACCTTTCGCTGTTCAAGCTCTCCCTCGCCACCTTCCCGCCGTGGGTCATCGGGCTGATCGGTGCCACGGGCGTGCTCACCGCCCTCGTCCCGGGCTCCATGATCCTGATTGCCGGCGTGACCCTGGTGGCGAACAACCTCGTCCGCCCGCTGCGCCCCGGCATGGACGACGCCGCGACCGCGCGGCTGTGCAAGATCCTCGTGCCGGTGCTGGCGCTGGTCTGCGTCGGCTTCACCCTGTCGGGCGGCGACACGATCGTGCAGCTCCTGCTCATGGGCTACAACTTCGTGACGCAGCTCTTCCCGTGCTTCATCACCAGCCTGATGCGCCGCAACCCCCTCGACCGCCGCGCCGCCATCGCCGGGATCGTCGCGGGCGTGGCCACCGTGGCGGCGACCGTCCTCTCCGGGTTCAGCCTGTCGAAGCTGCCCGTCCTGGGACCGCTTCAGGACGTGAATGTCGGCATCGTGGCGCTGGTCGTGAACGTCATCGTGACGGTTGTGGTGGCGCGGACGATGCGCGCGGGCGCGACGGCCGCTCAGGCCGCCGAGTGACGCCGCTCAACTCTGTCCGCGACGGGCGGTGAGCCAGGACGCCAGCAGCACCGTGACGCTCACCAGCCCGACGAGCAGGGTCGAGGCCGCGTTGACCTCCGGATTCACGCCGAGCCGGACCTGGCTGTAGAGCCGCATCGGCAAGGTGGTCGAGCCCGGGCCGGAGACGAAGCTCGAAATCACCAGGTCGTCGAGCGACAGGGTGAAGGCGAGGAGCGCTCCCGCCGCGAGGGCCGGCGCCAGCAGCGGCAAGGTCACGGTCATCAGCACGCGCGCCGGCGCCGCGCCGAGATCGGCCGCCGCCTCCTCGAGGGACCGGTCGAGGCCGCGTAGACGCGCACCGACCACCACCGTCACGAACCCGGTGCAGAAGGTCGTGTGCGCGATAACGATGGTCACGAGGCCGCGGTCCAGCCCGATCCCGATGAACATCAGCAGGAGCGAGAGGCCGATCATCACCTCCGGCATCACGATCGGCCCGAACACGAGTCCCGTGAACAGGGCGCGCCCCCGGAAGCGGCCCTGCCGCTCCAGGGCGAGGGCCGCCAGCGTGCCGAGGATCGTGGCGAGCAGGCTCGCAAGGATCGCGACCTTCAGGGAGACCCAGGCGGCGGCGAGAAGCGGCGCGTCGGAGAGCAGCGCGCCGTACCAGCGGGTCGAGAACCCGCCCCAGACCGTGACCAGGGGCGAGGCGTTGAACGAGTACACGATCAGCACCAGGATCGGCCCGTAGAGGAAGGCCAGGCCGGCCGCCAGGGCGGTGCGGGTCACCCAGGTCACGGCGCCTCGCCCTCGCCCGCGCGCAGGCTGTCCCGGAACAGCACCACCGGTCCGATGACGATGGCGAGGATCAGCACGGCGACCGCCGAGGCCAGCGGCCAGTCGCGGTTCGAGAAGAACTCGGTCCAGAGCACCCGGCCGAGCATCAGCGTCTCCGACCCGCCGAGCAGATCCGGGATCACGAACTCGCCGACCATCGGGATGAAGCACAGTCCGGCGCCGGCCGCGATCCCCGGCAGGCTGAGCGGCACGGTCACGGTCCAGAACACCCGGCTCGGCGCGGCGCCGAGATCCGCCGCGACCTCGCGCAGGGTCGGATCGAGACGGTTCATCACTGCGTAGAGCGGCAGCACCATGAAGGGCAGGTAGGCGTAGACGAGCCCGACGATCACCGCCGCGTCGGTGTTCAGGATCGTCAGCGGCGCGTCGATCAGCCCGACCCGTCGCAGGGCGAGATTGAGCAGACCCTCGGGCTTCAGGATCGCGATCCAGGCGTAGATCCGGATCAGGAAGCTCGTCCAGAACGGCACAATCACCAGCGCCACGAGCAGCGGTTGCCAACGGGACGGCGCCCGCGCCAGAGCGTAAGCGAGCGGCGTGCCGAGGGCGACGAGGATCAGGCTGGCCACGCCCGCATAGGCCAGGGAGCCGAGGGCGGCATCGCGGTAGAGGGGGTCGGCGTAGAGCGTCTGATAATTGTCGAAATTCAGGGCTTCGAGAAAAGCTGACCAGCCGTCGAGCCCGGCCCGCCAGTCGAGCACGGGCAGGTATGGCGGGATCGCCGTCGCCGGCTCGGACAGGCTGATCTTGAGAGTGATGGCGAAGGGCAGCAGGAAAAACGCCGCCAGCCACAGGAAGGGCGGAAGGCGCACCAACCGGTCGAAGAGGCCGACGGGCTTCCGCCCGCTCACGGACCCGGCCTCCGGTCGCCCGGCCGCGCGGACCGACGCTGATCGGCGTCGGCCTCCGACACGGCGGCCCTCATGCCGGCAGGATCACGGCGACGTCGGCCGGGAAGCCGGCCCGCGCGTCCGAGCCCGGCGCCGCGCCGGCCTCCGCGGGCCGCCCGCTCGACCGCAGGGTCGCTCCGTCGGGCAGTCGCAGCGTCCGGCGCAGCCGGTCGCCCAGGAACACGGCGTCGGTGACGACCACCGGCAGCCCCTCAGCACCCAGCACCACATCCTCGGGCCGCACCGCCACCACGACGGCTGCGCCCTCCTCGAGCGCGGCCGCCGCGACGCCCCGCACGGGACCGTGCGCGGTCTCGACCGTGCGGATCGCGTCGGGGCTCACAGGCCCCAGCCGGCCGGGAATGAGGTTCACGTCGCCGAGCAGGCCGGCCACGAAGCGGGTCGCCGGGCGCCTGTAGAGGTCGGCCGGCGGCCCGACCTGGATCAGACGGCCCGCCTCCATGACGCCAATCCGGTCGGCGAGCATCATCGCCTCCTCGGGATCGTGCGTGACGACGACGAAGGCGGTGCCGAGGCGGCGCTGGACCGCGCGCAGCTCGCCCTGCGTCTCCTCGCGCAGGCCGCGATCGAGCGCGCCGAGCGGCTCGTCGAGCAGCAGCAGCTTCGGCTCCCGGGCCAGCGCCCGGGCCAGGGCGACCCGCTGACGTTGACCGCCCGAGAGCGTGTCCGGTCGACGGCTGCCGAATCCGTCGAGGCGCATGAGCTTGAGGAGATCCGACACCCGTTCCGCAACCGCCGCGCGACCGCGTCCGTTCAGGCCATATCCGATATTGCCGGCCACGCTCATGTGCGGAAACAGCGCGTAGGACTGGAACATCATGTTCACCGGCCGCCGATGGGGCGGCAATGCGGTGAGGTCCTGCTCACCCAATAGGATCCGTCCGGTGGTTGGCGTCTCGAAACCTGCAATCATGCGCAGGAGGGTGCTCTTGCCGCAGCCGGACGGCCCGAGCAGGCAGAAGAACTCACCCGCCTCGAGATCGAGACTCACGGCATCGACGGCGCGATGGGAGCCGAAACGTTTGGTCAGCTCCTCGAGCCGCAGGCGCGGCGCCGGCAGGTCCGACAACGGATCAGGAATCCTCGCGCAGCGCCTCGGCCACGCGCGCTTCCAGAAGGTCCGGCCGGCGCAGGACCAGGGCGCCTCGGGTGCGGTCCACCAGTCCTTCCGCGGCCATCGCGGTGAATTCCCGAGTCACCTGCTCGCGGCGGCAGCCGATCCGGGCGGCGAGGACGTGATGGTAAGGCGGCGGCGAGACCACCCGCTCCCCCGTGGTGCCGGTCCGCGGAACGGAAAGGCGCAGCAACTCGGCGTAGAGGCGGTGCTTGAGGTCGAGCAGGGCGTGCTCCATGAGCCGCGTGTTCAGCTCGCGCACGCGCTTGGCCAGAAGCCGGAACAACCGGTCGGCGATTGCCTCGGAGGCGAACACGATCTGCCGGAATACCGCCGCCGGCACGACGCAGACCTCACCCCGCGTCAGCGCCGTCACGTTGGCCGAGCGGCCAATCCCGTCGATCGCCGCGAGTTCGCCGAAGAACGCCCCGCCCCGCATCTCACCGAGGATGACCTCCTTGCCGGACTGGGTCCGGTTCAGGATGCGGACCTCGCCGGAGGCGATGAAGTACACGTCGGTGGAGATGTCGTCGAAGTCGACGAGAACCTCGTTCTCGTCGAAGCGGCGCCAGTGGCACCGGGGTTCGTAGGGGCTGAGCTCGATGCCCGGATCCTTGAAGAAGGGTATCGTCCCCAGCCGCGCCATCGATCGTGTTCCCTCAACTCCGGCCTCCGTCCCTGCCCTGACGGGGGCCGACCAGCAGATCTGGGGACGGGAGCAGCCCGCACTGTGAAGCCGCGCCCCACCGGGGCGGTGCTGGATCGATCGGGCAGCCGCAATCGTGACGGCCGCAGGCTGAGCGGTCAAGCCGCGTCATGTTGAACAGGAGTTTATTGGCGTGGATCAGGGATGAGGGCTAAATTCCTGGCCCGCCGCGGCGGGCAGTAGCGATGCATCAAGACGTTCCATTCTCGCGTTCGACATTTTCTGCGGGTCCCCGCCGGCAGGCGACGCTCGCCTGCGCCTTCGAGCGGTCTGGGCGCAGCCTCCATTCCGGGCGGTACGCGACGATCCGTGTGAGCCCGGCACCGGCCGGCCACGGCGTCGTTTTTCGGCGCCGTCTGAAGGACGGTCGCGCCGTCAACGTGCCGGCACACTGGCACTACCGGGAGTCGCAGCCGCTCTCCTCCGCTGTGCGGCGCGACGGCGTCCTCGTCCGAACGATCGAGCACCTCATGGCCTCGCTCAGCGCGCTGCGGATCGACAACGTGCTGGCCGAGATCGATGCGGACGAATTGCCGATCTTCGACGGCAGCGCGACACCATGGTGCGAGGCGATCCGGGCGGCAGGCCGACGCGAGCAGGCCTTGCCCTGCCGGGTGATCCGCCTGCGCCGCACCGTGGCGGTCGAGAGCGGACGGCGCCGGCTTCAGATCGAGCCGGGACCTGGCCTGCACATCACCGGCCACATCGCATTGGCGCATTTCGGGTCGATCGATTGGTCGGGCGCGATCACGCCGGAGAGCTTCGAACGGGAGATCGCGCCGGCCCGCAGCTTCGGTCGCTATATGCGCGCCATGGCCGGCCGCGCCTACGGTTACGTGATGGGAAACGACTTTCTCCAGGGCGTGTCGCCCCGTTCGGCGGCGCTCTTGGTGCGCGGGCACGTGCTCGGCGGGATGCGGGGACCGGGCGAGCCGGTTCGGCATCGGGTCCTCGACCTTGTCGGTGATCTCGCCCTGGCAGGGCACCCGATCGAGGGACGCGTCTCGGCATTCCACACCGGCCACGAACTCAACCATGCCCTCGTGGCCGCCCTGATGCGCGACGGTTCAGCCTGGGAGCTCGTCTGAGCGGCGGCCAAAAGCGACCTCAGGCGGAGGCGCGGAACGGCGTGTCGCAGGCAACAGCGACCGCGCCGAAGGCGCGGACCAGATCCGCGTCGAGCTTCGCGTTCATCTGACTCAGGATCGCGTAGGCCTCCCGCGGGGATTTCGGCGCCTTATAGGGTCGTGCCTCGATGAGCGCGGCGAAGATGTCGCAAATGGTGATCAGCCGGACCAGATCCGGGATCTGCTGCCCGCGCAGGCCGTCCGGATAGCCCGAGCCGTCGAGATATTCGTGGTGCGAGCGGACGACCGCCAGCGTCAGAGCGTCGTAGTCGCCCGTTAGCAGCATGGCGTGACCGAGGGCCGGGTGACGATCCATCTCGCTGCGCTCTGCCGGCGTCAGCGGAGCCGGCTTGTTCAGGATTGCGAGGGGGATCTTGGCCTTTCCGATGTCGTGGAGCAGTGCGCCTTTGACGAGGTAGCGGGAATCG
>Ga0316228_1004496_pt1 | contig 10396 bp, 14 predicted proteins | sample TBH18021metaG_FD_206005 | JGI IMG/M metagenome (GOLD analysis project Ga0316228, IMG submission 206005) | Freshwater microbial communities from Trout Bog Lake, Wisconsin, USA - TBH18021 | ecosystem: Environmental > Aquatic > Freshwater > Lake > Hypolimnion/Profundal zone | place: USA: Wisconsin... | reverse complement strand
GGAACGCCTACTTCCAGCATCGTGGAATTCATCAAAGCCAACGTAAAGTAAAGAAACGTGCAGGCTGGGTCTGCACCAGATAGATGTACCTAAAATGGAGGTGTGTTATGGCCACGATTCAGGAAAAAATTGAACAACTCAAGAAACTGCAAGAAAAAGTATCCCTCGGCGGAGGAGCCAAGCGAATTGAAAAGCAACACGCCAGCGGCAAAATGACAGCCAGGGAACGGATTGAAAAACTGCTGGATGCGGGAACCTTCGTGGAACTGGACCAATTCGTCAAACACCGCTGCGTCAACTTCGGCATGGAAAAAGAAGAAGCCCCCGGTGAGGGCGTCGTAACCGGCTACGGCACCGTGAATGGCCGGCTGGTATACGTATTTGCCCAGGACTTCACCGTCATCGGTGGTTCCCTCGGCGAAATGCATGCCGCGAAAATCGTCAAAGTACAAGACCTGTCGCTCAAAATGGGAGCACCTCTGGTGGGAATCAACGACTCCGGCGGAGCGCGGATTCAAGAAGCAGTAGACGCCCTGTCCGGTTACGGCCGGATCTTCTACCGCAACACCTTGGCTTCAGGCGTCATTCCGCAAATCTCGGTCATCATGGGACCCTGCGCCGGCGGCGCAGTCTACTCACCGGCCCTGACCGACTTTATCTACATGGTGAAAAACACCAGCCAGATGTTCATCACCGGTCCGCAGGTAATCAAATCGGTTACGGCTGAAGAAGTTACCGCTGAGGCCCTTGGCGGGGCAATGACCCACAATAGCGTATCCGGCGTGGCTCACTTCGCGGCGGAGAACGACGACGACTGTATGCAACAAGTGCGCTACCTGCTGAGCTATCTGCCCAGCAACAACCTGGAAGAAGCGCCTATTGTCGACAGCGGCGACGACCCGAACCGCACCGACCCGGGCCTCAACACCCTGCTGCCGGACAGCTCCAACACCCCCTATGACATGAAAGATATCATCAAATCCATCGTGGATAAGGGCGAATTCCTGGAAGTGCGTCCGTTCTACGCTCAAAACATCATCACCGCCTTCGCCCGCTTTGACGGCCAGACAGTGGGAATCATCGCCAACCAACCGGCACACATGGCCGGCTGCCTGGATATCAACGCCTCGGATAAAGCAGCGCGGCACATCCGGTTCTGCGACGCCTTCAACATTCCGTTGGTCAACCTGGTGGACGTGCCTGGCTTCCTGCCGGGAACAGGCCAGGAATACGGCGGCATCATCCGCCATGGCGCGAAACTGCTGTACGCCTACTCGGAAGCCACCGTACCCAAGGTTACCCTGATCACCCGTAAAGCCTACGGCGGCTCCTATCTGGCCATGTGTTCCCAGGACCTTGGCGCTGACCAGGTAATGGCGTGGCCGAGTGCTGAAATCGCGGTTATGGGACCGGCCGGCGCGGCCAACATCATCTTCCGCGGCGACCCGGAAGTCAAGGAAAAAACCGCCCAGTACATCGAAGACTTTGCTACTCCATATAAAGCGGCCGAACGCGGCTTTGTCGACCAGGTCATCGAGCCGTCCGAAACCCGGCCTCGGATCATCACCGCTCTCTCCATGCTGGCCACCAAGCGCGAAGTGCGGCCCAGCAAGAAACACGGCAACATTCCGCTATAAGAAGAAGTAGAGTGAAAGGAGAAAGTGAAAATGAACATCGTACCAATGACCGTTCCGGATACCCTAGAGGGCGCCGTCATTCTCAGCATCGTCGACTTCTTCCTCAGCATCGTGCTTATTTACGGCATCAGTTTCGTGCTTATGTTATTCCCGTACCTTAACAAGCTGGGCTCCATCTCCGATGAAAGCCTCAAGGGCGGGCACTAAGCCACACTGCAAAATAATTAATCATAACAATGGAAGGAAGGCATGCAATGATAGAGCAATTTTTAGGCCTTTTAGTGTCACTCCTTGATCAGACAGGCTTGCTGTCAATTACCGCCGGCAACATCCTGATGATGTTTGTGGGCGCCGTACTGATTTGGCTGGCACTTACCAAGAAATATGAGCCATTCTTACTGCTGGGCATCGGATTTGCCTGTATCGTTTCCAACGTTCCTGGATCTGACCTCACTGCGCCGGGCGGACTCTTCTATTACGCGTTCCGCGGCGTTGAACTGGTCATCATCCCGCCGTTGATCTTCCTGGGCGTCGGCGCTATGACCGACTTTGGCCCGATGATCTCGCGGCCCAGCTTGATGGTTTTAGGCGCAGGCGCTCATGCCGGCATCTTCATCGCCATCGTACTGGCAAAAATGACTGGAATGTTCACCATCGCCGAAGCCGGCGCCATTGGCATCATCGGCGGCGCGGACGGCCCGATGGCCATCTTCGTCACCATGAAACTCGCCCCGCATCTTCTGCCGCAGATCGCGGTTGCCGCATACTCCTACATGGCCCTGATGCCGCTGATTCAGCCGCCGGTCATGAGACTATTAACCTCCAAGGCCGAACGGTCGATCATGATGACCCAGGTCCGTCCGGTAACCCGCCTCGAAAGAATCGTATTCCCCTTTGTTATTGCGATTATTGTTAACCTGCTGCTGCCGCCTGTTGCACCGCTGATCACCATGCTCATGCTGGGCAACATGCTGCGCGAAGTTCTGATGGTTGAGCGTCTGGCCAACACCGCCGCCAACGAAATCATGAACATCATCACCATCACCCTTACTGTTGCTGTCGGCTCCACCATGGCCGCCGATCGCTTTCTGACCTTTACCACACTAGTTATCGTCGGTCTCGGCCTCATCGCCTTCCTCGGCGGTACGGCTTCCGGCGTCCTTACCGCAAAATTCATGAACCTGTTCCTGAAAGAAAAAATCAATCCATTACTTGGCTCAGCTGGTATCGCCTCAGTGCCGATAGCCGCCCGGGTAGCCCACGTCGTTGCGCTCAAGGAAAACCCCTACAATTTCCTGATCATGCACGCCATGGGACCAAACCTTGCAGGGGTATTTGGCACGGCTATATCTGGCGGCATCATGCTGGCCCTCCTTGGCGTAAAGTAAGGTTTGAGGAGGCTGGGATAATATGCTGATCACATCACCGAGAACCCCCTGGAAGTCGGAAGAGCATAGCCCGGAAGTAGCCAGCACAGCCTTTGTGTCACCGATGGCCCACATTATCGGACCGGTGACAGTAGACGACCATGTACTGATCAGCCCGGGAGCGAGCATTCGGGCTGACGAAGGCGGCAGGATATTCATCGGCCAGAGAACCAACGTCCAGGACAATGTCATCATGCACGGTCTGAAAGAACAAGACGTCATCGTGGGAAGTGATTCTTACTCCGTCTATATCTCTGAGGAAGTATCCTGTGCCCACGCCTGTATTATCCACGGTCCGGCCTTTATCGGGAAAAACACCTTTGTGGGATTTGGCGCGGTTGTTCACGCATCGACTGTGGGGAAAAACTGCTATATCGGCCACGGCGCCAAACTCATCCAGGTTATCGTCCCGGACGGCAAATACGTGCCTCACGGCGCGCTTGTCCACACCCCCCAGGCGGTGGAAGACTTGCCGAACGTGTCGGACAAAGGCACCCATATCATCCGCTTCAACCCCGAAGTAGTCGAAGTCAATGTCGAACTGGCTGAAGGCTATAACGCGCAACAGAAAAAGAGTGGCAAGCGAGGCGCATAAGAAGTGAACGAAATTGCTTTCATACTGGGAACGATAGTCGCCATCAGCTACTACTTTTACAGCACGCGCAAAGAGCGGGCCCAGCGTAAACAAAAGAGCATCCCCGAAGAAGAGAGCACCCCAAATCAACCGAAAGGGGGAGATAACCAATGACATGGCTAGTGATCGCCATTTTAGTCGCTGCCGCATTGTTCCTCATCCTGCGGAAAAAGCCGGAGGAGCAAGCACAGTCAGCCCCCCAGCTTCAGGAAAGCGGAGCATCAGGCTACGTCGCGCAAATGACGGAAGATGACGAACTATTTGCAGTCATCGCGGCAGCTGTCGCCGAATTCGAAGGCGGCGGTGAATTCCAAGTGCTAAGCATCAGACCGAGTGGTCGAAACTGGGCGTTTACCGGCCGGCAGGAACTGATGCAAGGCCGACTGTAAAGACAATAGAAACTACGAGGAGGATGTAACATGGCAACTTACACCATCACAGTGAATGGTAAATCCTATGACGTTACCGTAGACAAGAAGGGCGGCGCCGCTGCTCCTGCCGCTCCGGCTGTAGCCGCTGCTCCTGCTCCCGCTCCGGTCGCCGCTCCGGCTCCGGCTGCTGCTGCCCCCGTTGCTCCGAAGGCTGCTCCCGCTGCTGCCGGTGCAGGCACCATCAGTGCTCCGATGCCCGGCAAAATCATCGCCGTCAAAGTCAACGTCGGTGACAGCGTAAAAAAAGGCCAAGAGCTGATCATCGTTGAGGCGATGAAGATGCACAACCCGGTACTGGCCCCCAGCGACGGCGTAGTGAAGGAAATCTTCGTCAAGCCTGGCGACCCGATCCAGACCGGAACTCCGTTGATCTCAGTAGGTTAATGCTGGCAGAGGATACGTCCAGGGGCGCTGAGTCTCTGGACGTATTCTGAAAATTCTTTTTTTATAAGGCATACGCAGGAAATAGTATCAGTCCGCGTAGAATTAGATTAGAGGATTAATACTTAAGGAGGTTTCACGGTGAGCGGAAAAAAACTGACCTGGATTATTCTCGGAATGGTCGCTATGCTGGGGCTTATTTTCATGCCGCAAATAGCCGGTCTCACAGCCGCCGGTAAAGTCACTCTAGGCATTCTGGTTTTTGCGGTTATCATGTGGGTAACCGAGGCCATGTCCTATCCGGTAAGTGCAGTTGCTATTATTGCTTTCTTGTGTGTATTTTTGGGCTTTGCCCCGGCTGAGGGAATTACAGGACCGATGCTGGGAACCGGCAAAGCAATACCATTAGCCTTGAGTGGTTTCACTAATTCAGGCTGGGTGCTTGTTGCCGCAGGTCTCTTTATGGCGGCTGGCATATTGTCCACCGGCCTGGAAAAACGGATCGCCCTCAATATCCTCAGAGTTGTGGGGACCAAGGTCAACGCGATTTTCGCCGGGATGATCATTGTCATGATTTTGCTAGGCTTCCTGATCCCGTCGATCACCGCCCGGTCGGCCACCTTGACACCGATCGCCATGGGTCTGATCGCCGCTTTTGGAGTTGAGCTGAAAAGCGTATTTGGTCGGATGATGCTGGTCTGTGTGGCCATTTCGTCCTCGATTTCCGGTATCCTCCTGCTGACCTCCGGTGCACCTAACCCGGTGGCGGTGGCTTTTATTGAAAAATCCTTCAAGCACACCATCTCCTGGGGCGACTGGCTGGTATACGGCGGGCCGTACTCACTGATTCTGGCACTGATCTTCTATTTCATCATCACCAGAATGAACAAGTTTGAGTTTACCGAAGTTCCCGGCGGCCGGGAAATTATCAGCAAATCCCTGGCAGATCTTGGACCGATGAGCGATAAAGAAAAACGAATTTCGGTCATTTTTGCTATCACCATCCTGCTATGGATGACAGAAAGTTTCCATAAAATTGACGCCAATACGACAGCTATCCTGTCGGTATTGATGATGATGTGGCCCGGAATTGGCATCGGCGACTGGAAGACCCTCGCCGGTAAGGTCGACTGGGGCACAATCCTGCTGTTCGGCGCCGGGATATCGCTGGGCGAAATGCTGCTGAAAACCGGCGCAGCTCTGTGGCTCGCCAAATCCGCTCTGGGCGGACTGGGTCTTGGATCGATGCCTGTCGCGATGATGATGATGGTCATCTCTATCGCCCTGGTAGCCATCCGGTTTGCCTTCGCCAGCATCACCTCGGCGACGGCGGCCCTTGTTCCCACAGTTATCGGCTTCCTGCTGAGCCTGAACAACCCCAGCCTACCGATGTGGGGCATGACCTTCATTTCGACCCTGTGCGTATACATCGCCTTCATCCTGCCGGTCAACTCGCCGCAGGCGATGATTGCCTATGCTACCAACACCTTTGAAGTAAAAGACATGGTCAAGATCGGCATTCCGACGACCATCGCAGCCATCTTGCTGCTGGTGCTGTTTACCTATACCTACTGGCACTGGATGGGCCTACTCTAATCGCTGGAAAACAAAAGGGCTGCTGATGCGAATCAGCAGCCCGCCTTTTTCCGGCCCCCAGTGGTTTTCAGCTCAGAGCGAAGGCGGGGTTCCGGCAGTATTCCTTTATTGAATGATAACCCGAGGGGGTTACGATCAGGTGATCGGTGAGGGCGATGCCCTTTTCCTCCAACCTGACCATCAGACCGTTGGTGTAGTGGACGTCTTCCAGGGACGGATAAATGGTGCCCTGGGGGTGGTTGTGGGCGAGGATTACGTTCGCTGCTTGGTTTTCTCTGCAGTATAAGACAATTCGTTCTACCTGCGACAGCCGCACACAGGCGCTGGCCTGATCGGTGCATACGATTTCACCGACAAGGACATTGCTGCTGTTGAGGAGCAACAAGATCAGATATTCGACCAACCCGTTGGCGATCCGCGGTGAAACGTACCTGAACACAGCTGCGGGGGAATCGAGGTGGATGGTGTCTGAAACACTCAGAAAATCCATCCGCAAGGCTTCTTGGCATTCGCCCTGAGCAGGAACGCCGGACTCGGCTGATAAGCTGGGAGTGTCATGAAATCGGCTGGCCATGGCAGCTAGAATGAGCAGGTACAGGAGCCCGAACAAAACCACCTGACTGAGGGCCGAAATAGCCTCAAGCAATATTGCCACCTCCATTCATAGAATGTGGTAGTACACATCGCCTTTATTATTCTTGTTTTAGGTCCGGATAATTCGTTTCTTGATAAATTTGGCAGCAATCATTCTGCTTTAGGGGTCTCAAGTAGCACTTTTCGTATTTTGGGCAGCAGGCAGATTGCTAGAACAATATCTTCATTCGATTCAAGAGGTGTAATATGGTGCTGGACAAAACCGGTTTAAGAGAAATAACTGATCGTCTAAGATTGACCGAGGATATCAAAATAGCCGATATTCCCGATCTCGAATTATATATGGAACAGTTGCTTTCCTTTTTGAATAATAAGCTTCAGTCCTTTAAACGTGAAGCCGAGGATAAGATACTGACCAAGACAATGATTAATAATTATACCAAAGATCAACTGCTGCTGCCGCCCAAAAATAAAAAATATACCAAAGACCATATCATGCTGCTGATATTGGTGTACCAGCTCAAGAATGTGCTATCCATCAATGATATCAAACAGCTTTTTGCTCCCATCCTGAAAGATATGTCTACACCTGATGACGATGTGATCCCACTGGCGGACATTTATTCCACCTTCCTGGATATCAAAAAGGATCAGTTTGCTGAATTTGGTGACCATTTTGCCGAAAAGTACGCGTTTATCAGGAGCAATACAGCGTCAGTTGCCTTGGAAGGAAATCGCGATAAGGCTGACTTGTTTCTGACTGTTCTCATGTTGGTGGCGCAGGCGAATGTTTCGAAGCGTTTGGCGGAAAATATCATTGATGTCTATTTCGCTGATCAGCCAGAGGAATAGGACCCGATCCGGTCTGGATGAAACTTAGTCAAGAGGTGCTTTTATGGCTGTTTTTTTAAGTATGGCGGATATTCCGGATAGTGTCTGTGTCCAGTTTCTCAAGGCTGGAATTCTGGCGCCGGACGAGATCTTTAGAATAGTACCCCTGAAGCGCTGGTGGCGGTTTTTTTACGATGTTCCCGACCCCGGCTTTGTGGTAACCGATAAAAGAGTCATCATTTATATCTCAGGCTTTGGCGGACTGACCAAACATAAGGAATTCCTGCTGCAGGATCTGACGCAGCATTCTATTGAGACTTCGGAACAAGGACGGCTTTTCCGGTTTATCCTGCAAGACGGCAGCGAATATAGCGTTTCTCTGGGACTATCCGAACAGGACTGTCAGATGATCGATAATGAAATAAACCGGCTGTTGGCGCAGATAAGCGCCAGGGAATGAGAAAAGCCACGGAGCGATCCGTGGCTTTCTTTTCGTTATTTTTTGTCGCGCCGGTAGGTATAATAGGCGTACGAGCACAAAATGACGCTCACAATTCCCAGTCTGGTGATAAACGAAAGATGCAAGTCAAAGGTATTGACAAGTACCATCAGCAGCGCGGCCGTCAGGGAAAAAACGGCGACTGCCATGATTTCTTTCCAGTTATGGTTTTTCCTGCTTTTGCGCCTCTTATGAGCCCAAAGAAAAAAGACAGCAGCCACGCCCAAAAGCAGATAAATGGTCGGCCACAAAATTACAGCCATATCCCAGTCCATAGCACTTTCACCCCGAGTTATATTGTCCCTTTTGACACATACAATCATAGCATCGCTTTTAGAGCGCGTCAATATTGCCGCCCCTTGGCCCCAAGGGGTGAAAATGTTTCTTTTCCATTGTTGAGCGGTTTACCATGTTGGTGTACAATAAGATGTAGTGTGGCAATGCAAGAGCATAACAGCCAAAAACCTTTATAAATGCTATGTTCTCACAGTGTATGAGCATAGCATTTTTTGTGTTTGAATCAGTTCTTGAATCAGTTGGCTTATTACTGAGCCACGGTGCAGTGTTTCACCGCTAATGCCGACCTTTTTGGCGGCGAGGTCTACGGCTTTGCCTGGTTATAACTTAGGCAACTGGGTGTCTAACTTATCTGCATCTTTGGGCGGTCGTCCTTGCGCTTGCCTTTCCGCCGCCATCCTCCGCTCATAATCAAGGAACTTTTCAGCGACTTCAATTCGCTGCATGTGTGACAAATGCCGCGGTCAGCTTAGGCGTACCGCTTTTAATTACCTTGGTGGCCCGTTCTATAGATGACCCTGGAGATACCGGCAAGATTTGCGTCCTGCTCGTTTGCCTCGCCCTTTGCTTTGCCTTCCTCCCCATGGGGAGTAGGGTTATACTGATTAATTCCCGCCGTCATTCTTTATAGATAAAATGTTTCCTGTCTCCTAAGTTGGTCTTGACAACTGGTGTTTATCCAGTTTATAATAAGTTGACACCAAAAGTTAATTTGGAGGCAGACATAAATGTCACCTGATCAAGCTATCAACGCATTACAAACCATAGGAGTATCAATTACACGTCAGACCTTACTAAACTATGAATCGCAACAATTAATTGATTCTCCTAAGCGCGGTGGTGGTGGTACTGGAGGTTTTTGGACCGATTACGAGATGCAACATATTGTTGATGCTTATGTGGCATATTGCCTCCTACATGGCGATCCTGTAGATAAGGGTTTGAAAACTTTACTACCCGGCAAGGGCCTTCGGATGAATAGCGGGACAGTTAAGATCATACGCGATTATTTTAAGCAGGCGACAATCAAGGAAGACAAGGTAGATATTTCTCTGCCTTTTGAAAAATCATTAGTAGAAAAATCCTTTATCCGGTTTGCTGTTTTTCTTTATTATCAGATTAGAGAATACGGCGTCGGCCTCTACGTTAACATGCTCGAAGAGGTAAAATTTAAATGACCTAATTTTTTTTGAGTCTGGATACAAAACAACTATATAGTCCAGAAGGGGGGTGATAACATGACACAGCTTCTAAGTATCCCGGAAATTATCGAAAAGTATGGAACTCGAATCCAGTGGAGTCGTCCATTCTGGTATGCACTTGCTCGTCGCGGTGAAATTCCGACCGTTCGGTATGGCAGAAAGGTATGTGTCCCGAGTTGGTTCTTAGACCAACTGCTGGCGGGACCTGAAAGCAAATAATAAATGCAAGATGGCTTTCGGGCTGGAGCTTGCTGAATAATGGAGAGTGAGAAATGGGAAAGTCAATCACTCGCAAGAAACGCCAAAAAACTGCACAAAAAGCGCGTGTGCAAGCAAGGGCAAAGGGCGAAGCTGTGTATGTCATAGACGATGAAGCCAATGTTAGGCTTGGGAGTTCCTTTAACTTAAATACGTCTATATTCATCACGGGTGATATCGTAAGACAGATCAAACGAAAAGATCAACAAGTTAACCAACCACTTCAGCCACGTAGTGGCAGATATTTCGAAATAGATTTACCGGCCCTCACGAAAGAGAAACTACCTGCCAAACATGGAACTAACGCATTTTAATAACTATCTCTGAGTATTAGCAACCGGAAAGCCGGTTGTTTTTATTTGCAGAAAACAAAAGGAGCGATATAAAACAATGAGCAGAAAAGTCTATTCCGTCGCTGACGTCCAGGAGGCGTTAGGGTTGGCTCGCAATAGTGTCATGGCATTACTTTTATCAGGCAAACTCCGGTCCATTCGTGCCGGCCGCCGGTGGCTGATCCCCTCGTCGGCGCTGACTGACTTTCTGGACAATGCCTAGAAAAGAAAAAACTGCCCTGGGCAGGGCAGCGGGATTGGGGGTGACAAAAGATTT
>Ga0316228_1004493_pt1 | contig 10398 bp, 18 predicted proteins | sample TBH18021metaG_FD_206005 | JGI IMG/M metagenome (GOLD analysis project Ga0316228, IMG submission 206005) | Freshwater microbial communities from Trout Bog Lake, Wisconsin, USA - TBH18021 | ecosystem: Environmental > Aquatic > Freshwater > Lake > Hypolimnion/Profundal zone | place: USA: Wisconsin... | reverse complement strand
GTGGGTCCTGGACTATTTTTAAACGCCTCCAGGGTAGTAGTAATATTTATAAATGAATAAATTAAATGGTTGGCAACGCCTTTTTGCACTAATCGCCATTCTTTGGCTTGCGGCACCAATATTAAGTTACGACCCACCCAGGGCATTCATAGACCCCGATAAATTTGAATTGGCCATTAAAGAGTTTTTACCCCAGCAGGAGGTGCCTGCAGAAATTCGCTTTTGGATCCCCCGCGTTGCTTATGTCAGCCAATATGGCGGGATCCCTGTCGCCGATGATGACCTTCCAGAAAATTTAAGGAAGCATCCTGAGCGCGGTGGCGTCAAGGAATACAGAATGGACACTGGAGCGCTTGTAACAGTGTGGAGCGGTTACACCTTAGAGCAGGTGCAACAGGCTTATAGCAAGGCCGCTGATAAATTTACTTACGCCCATCGTGTGGGGGTTGTAAAGGCGCTATCTTTCTCTGTGCTTGTGTATGTCCTGCCATTGGCTTTTTTATATTTTCTAGGTTGGATGCTTGGGTGGATTTACAGGGGGTTTAGAAACAAATGACTTCCGAATCTAAACCAAGCAAACTTACCATCCTATGGGTAGTGATAGCCATTGTTGGTGTTGGAAGACTTTATGGGAATTTAATCACCCCAACAGAAGAGCAACAGAAATTTCTTGCTGAATCTAACTATCAAAAACCCAGAGCATGGCTTAAGGCGCTGTGTAAAGAAAAAAGTGATTGCGAGAAATATGTTGATGTCCGCCAAAAATGTGCGACTGCTGGAAATATTGATGAGTGCGTAAGAATAAAAATGAATGGCGAAGTACCAGGCCTCTGCTCCGATAATGGACATATCGTTTCTAACAGCCTGTTTGCTGGAAGGATTGACTTCACAGAGCGAAACCTTGTACCCGATACCCTTCAGTGCCTTGCCTTGCGGTTTACTAAAGAAGAGCAGTAAAAAAAATGAATAAATTAAAAAACATGCGCTTGGGCGATATTAAAGTCACGACTGCTATCGTTATTGGGGTTATCGGTCTGGTGCTTTACAAGTTTGGTTTTGCAACTGTAGGCCTTGTTGCACTAGCAATCGGTGTTGCGTATGGTGTTTATTACATCATCCGATTTAAGATCAAAATCCTGCGCGAATATATTGATGAGAATGGCGCGCCAGCGATAGTTTTAGTCACTATGGCCATCGTAACCTGGGCCTTTGTCGGCATTCATTACGCAACTAAGTGAGTTGAATATGGCAATCTTCTTTGTTGTTGGTTTCGTAATTGCTGGAATTGCTGACCTTATCTGGGAATGCTGGGGCTGGTTGAAGTTTGGCTATTTCCCTGGATACAACCTTTGCAATACAACTAGCAATGAGGCTTATTGCTCAGCAAATTATCCAGGCTTACATGGCCTTGAGATCATCATGAATTATCTCTTTAACAACATTCCATTGTTTGTTGTGTTTTTTGTGTGCGCCTATATTGCTGGCGTATCTTCGGCTAAGTATTTTTTCAGATCTTTGTAGGCCCAGAAGTCTGGAGTCATGTCATGGAATGGAGTCTTGTAGTCTAGCCAGCCGAATTTAATAGAGTAGGCCTGTGTAGCGCAATCTACCAAGACCCAACCTCTTTGCTCCATTGCGTCCTTTTTGGAGAGATCTTTTAAAGAGTACTTAAGAGCAATTACTGAGCCATTCTTATCTTTGATCTTTTGAAACTCTGGGTGAATGTAGTAAACGCCAAAAATCTCATCGTTTACCTGATTCCAACCTGGCAGTAGATTATCGGCAAAAGCCCCACTACAGAGCATCACCATCAATAAGAAAATAATCTTTTTCATTTACGGCTAATCCTAATTAAAGATATGTATTTAGCGCTTAGCGCTGAGGTTGGCCGTAAAACTGTGGTGGAGGAGGTGTCTGGCGATTGTTGTACTGATTGCCGTTAGACATTGAAGTGCCTACAGTCTGACCATTTTGGTCGCGGTATGTCACATTGCCATTGTTATTCATTGATGTGCCAACAGTTTGACCATTTTGATCTCTATAGGTGACATTGCCATTGTTATTCATCGCAGTGCCTACGACCTGGCCATATTGATCGCGATAAATAGTGTTTGATTGTTGGGCGTATGTAACCCCAATGCTGGCAGCCAATACCGCCAAAGCAATTATCTTTTTCATTTTTTCTCTCAGTTATTTAAAGAATCTGGAAACTCTTCCAGCGAAGTAAAGAATCTCACCGACTGCTCTTGGCGACATAAAAATAATTGGAATTGCGCAAAACAGAAGTGCGTTATCGCCCTTAATTACGCCATAGAGAAATAAAACGATAAATGCAAAGAAGATGATGCGGCGTAAATCGCCGTAAGGCACCCACTTGCTCATTACCTGCCCAGCTAGTGCTGAATTAACCGATTCTTGGTCATGGTCACTCATAGATACCCCTGTTATGGTTTCTATAAGTATTCTAAACCTACTCACCAGGGGCCACGCAACCCCTGGTTTTTGGCATTACAGCAACTACTCCCATCCAACTTCGTTATCGGCATCAATCTTGTTGCCGCTGTTATCTACTGTGATGTAGCCTGTTTCGGCTGCTTCGGCTGCGTCAGCTAACTTGTTATCAAAGGCGATCTCCAGGTCACCCCGCAGTGATCCTGCTTTGGGTGCCTCAAAGCTAGGTGATGCTCTGCGCTCAAAAGTTTCTTCAATCAGGGCGCGAGTCCTGGCGTCAGTGTTTGGTAGAAGCGATGGGGCAAGTCTTGAGAGCGCCTCATCAATGCTCTTGGCATCGCGCTTGCCTTGCACATAGCGCATTGATCCAGTGATGGAGTCGCGAATCGCTAAGCGGTGTGCATCGCTATTGATGTCGCTCTCAGTAAATGCTTTGCCTTCACTCTTAAATTTGTCCTTTACGCCTTTTTCGGATTGAGCAAACTTCGCATCTAATAAATCTTGCACTTCGGACTTGGATTGAATCTTATTCCAGTTGTTGCTGGTGCGAATGGCGTCATGCGTGTTCCACTGTGAGTTTCGTGTCAAAGCCTCCAGGAAGAATTCACGCCGCATGCCTGCGTTATTAACTGCGTTGGCAAAGTCAGCTGCTATTGATGGATCAGAGCCTGGCAGTTGCGATAACAAGGACTTCATCTGGCCAGCGGTGACTTTCTTACCTTCAGCCAAAGACTTCGCAGTATTTAAGACGGCCTCCATGCCGCGTGATCCCACGCCATAGGTCTGCAAGTAGTACTGCTCTTGCTGCTCTTGGCTCAAGTTGGAAAACTGATTGACTACTTGTGTTGTGCGGTTTGAATACATCTTAGGCTCCTAACTTGATCATTACGCCAGCGCTGTCGAGATCTTTCTCCCAGGACTGCGCTGCGGCTCTCTTGGGACCATCCAATAAATACGCGATGGATTTTGAAGTGGCGTAGCCACCCTTGCGAGTGGACTCATTCGTTTCTGCCGCATCCATCGGAATCGTTGCCGATGTCAAAGCAGTGCCACTAATGCCGCAGTAGCGCTTAATACCATTGCGACCAAACGATTCATCTAAAGCAGATAACTTCGCTAGGGCGTTGATGTAGTCCTTAGTTGCTTGGCGATACTGCAGCTGCGCTTCCAATGCATCACAGTCTGCCAACTTGAGCAGCATGGCGTAATGCTCCTGGCGGTAGTGTGTCTGCATGTTTTTGGTTTGCTGTTGGCGTGCATTCAAACCTTGCAAGGCGAGTGAGTTATCACCTGGTAATTCTGGGTGATCTTCCTGGACCTCCACATCTTCACCCAGGGCCAAGGCAGCAGCCTGCAAAGCCGCCTGGGCAGAGCCACCAGCAAAGGCGGTATTGCGTTGCACTTGCAGATCAGTCAGCTGGCGAATCTTCGCAGCTAGGCGATTTAACTCTTCAGTAGTTTCGCGATAGCCATCTTGCGCTTGATAGATGGCATCTAGTATTTCGTTGCGTGTTGGTGCTGGGTTAGTCATAGTTGCTCCTGTGTTTAGCCAATACGGCGGCTGTTGGTGGTGGTTAAAAATTCGTTAGTCATATCAATGTCTAAAAGATCTCTAGACACGCGTGGATTGATGAATATCTGGTTGTCTTTGCGTATGAGTGTTTCAGTCGCATTCCAATACTCTGGCCGTACATCAGCAGGCGCAGGCTTAGAGGCATTGCGTGTCTGGCCATAGCCACGCGCTAGTAGTGCGCAGGCATCTAAGAAGTCATCGTGAGGACCACCAGGGAAAGAGATCAACTCATTGAGTAATTCAGACCAGGCAGAATGCTGCTTAGGAAAACGAATCTGTTTGGTGTCTACCAATCGTGAGAGTGGATGGGCGCGAAATTCCTTACTCTTGCCACCCGTTGGGATTGTCTTGAAATACTGATTAAAGCCAGAGTACAGATAGTCCCTGGGACGCAGGCCCCGCATGACCTTGGATGCTGCATCGTTTTCTTCAAACCAAACTGAGGGCTGCCAGTCTTTAGCCATCGCTGCTTGCGCTTCATGCCACTCTTCGGGCTTAGCGCGTTGCCAGTAGATGTCAGTGATCCACATCACGCCTTCTTGATCTACACCTGCAACCACATGACAGGTGCGATCTTGGCCACCTAACGCATAGTCAGATGCTCCGATGAAATTCATCTGCTTGAGTGGTGGCAACTGATCAGGTAAGTAGGTGCAGGCTTCTACCGACTCTAAAGAAAACAGTGCGCCCTCTTCTGCTATCGGTGAGCCTTGATAGAGTGCTGACCAAATCTTGCTTGGTAGATTGGCTTTTTGAGATTGGTAAAACTCTGCGAATTCTTCTTCCAGTGCTTGGCCGTTTTCGTCAATCGCTGGCAGATTGAGTAATGCAGCATCTGGATGATTTTGTAAAACATAGCTAGATAAATCTGAAAGACTCCAACGCGTAGCGATGAGTAAAACGAATGGCTTCTTACCATCGGGAGTTTTCTCTAATCGGGTCATAAGGACTGAAGAAAACCACTCATGGACGCCTTTAGACTGCACCTGGGAGGTCGCAGCATCTAAGTTGGAGTGTGGGTCATCAATGATCGCTAAAGTGGCTCCAAAGCCCGTTAAACCGCCTCCTACGCCTACTGCTCTAAGAGTCCCGCCTGTGGTGGTGGACCAGTGATCAAACGCGCTTTGGTTTTGGCTGATTTCAACTTCAGCGGCGATTGCTCTGACTGTGTCCAGGGAGAAAAAAGACTGCACTCTGCGAGAGTTTTGAATTGCTAACGATTCGCCGTAGGAAGCCAGGACAATTTTAGCTTTTGGTGTTTTTAATAATTCAAAGGCAGCGATTGCGGTGGATAAGTGGGACTTACCGATTCGGGGTGGTGCAGAAATTATTCCAATCGTTTTGCCTTCGCTTCTGCACTGCTCAATGAAATCAATAATGCGTTTGGTAGATTTGCGAATTTTGAAAGTGGGGTCTGACCACTGAATGAAGTCAGTGAAATTTTCACGCGCAAGTCTGTGCTTGAGTAATAACTCAACGATGTGCCGATTGGCATCGGTGATTTGGATTTTGGTCAGGTCCATAATTTTTTTTGTATAGGCGAGGGGTATTACCTTGAAATAACACATGCCCCCCTGCCATTGACACCCCCTGGGTGGGTTGGCTGAGATCCTTTTGACAGGGCCACTGCTGCGGCTGCAGGTGCTGTGACCTTTGGCAGGTGTGCTGTGATGGCTGCGTTGATGCAACGATCTAGGTACCTGTCGGCGGCAGGCGTTGTCACCAGCTGCCTACGAATCTGCTCTGGGGTCTGCTGTTGTCCAACCAATAGTCCAATGTATGGTTTGAGGTCCATGATTTATATGCCTTCGCTGTCTGTTGTGACTGTCTGACTGAGGGAGTCACTGGGTATATCAATGATTTCTGAGTCTGTTGGTGGGGGTAATTGCAATGGCTCACCAGTTGTCAGTGAGTGCATCAATGCATCAGTACTTGGTAGATTGCCCTGGTGATGCGTAACACTGCTAATGAGTGTGCGAGGTGCTGCGGCCCATCCTAATGAGATAAGGATCTTGGCGCAGTGCAGACGCCTATCTATGGGCTGTTTCTCATCAGGGAGTACCTGGCGTATCAGATCAAGCGCTAGGCGTGTGTCATTGCGTGCAAGCTGGCTAATGCTTACTGGCTTGCCGTTAGCCCCAAGCATCACCATCTTGTTTTGAAATCTGGGGTCGCCCTTCTTAAACGATCCTGCGTGTTTAGTCCCAGGTCGTAGGCCGCCTTTATCTTTTTTCTCTGTAGATGCATTTTGTCCCGTCATGTATCTAGCTGTAACGCACAAAATTATCTTTCGCTAGTACTTTTTCACAAAGTGTGGACTCTGTGGACTCTCATTTGTTTACTCTTTAAAAAAAGGGCGACTCATGTGGATAAACATAGAAAATGTTTCAAAAGTCCACAAAGTCCACACTTGCACCATCACCATGCTGTATCCCATAACTCTGGGAGCCTTACTGGATAAGCATTGGCGTGTCTTTTGGGTTGTGACTTGCCGTACTTCTTAACCATGGACTCTGTCCAGGTACCAAAACCGACTGGATGCTCATAGCGCTCTTGCTTCCAACTCTTGTAGTGGTTGTACAAACTCTTTGCCGCGCCCCAATCCTTATCCACCATCGGTGGCTTTGTATCAAGACATTCAGCAATCCAGTTTTCTACAGTTGCTTGGTTTTCAACATAGTCTTTGCCTTCGTCTTCAACCGCTTGGCACACTGGTAATTTCTTACCTGATCTAATCCACTCCAGGTGACCATCAATTAGCCAGCGCAGGATGTTGCCATCTTCAGCTTTTAATTTCTCAGGTAGATCTGGATCGGGTGGTGGGTTAGTACCAACGCCAGTGAAGTCAGCAGCGAATCGGACCATCTTGATCCTACTTTGCAGAGCAGGCGTGACACTGTTTAACTTAGGGCGGTGATTGCCATAGATTAAAAACTTACAGGTACGATCAAACTCAAATAGATCGCCACGCATATACCTAGCCGAAAGCCTGGTATCACCTGTCAATTCATTCACTTTGGATTCTGACCAATACGAACCAGACTCAACCTCAGAAGCCACAGCCAGCCTGCAGCCTTTGAGGTTTGCTATCTCAGTGGGATGACCTTCAAACTTGGTCTTCATCAAAGTAGAAGAAGGAATCTTCCTAGCGTAGGACCCCATGACGCGCATCACTGCATCACCCAGTGTGTTTTTGCCGTTGCGTCCTGTACCAACCCAAAACTGTAGCCAGTGGGATTCAATCGCTCCTGATAGGCACGCGCCCAGAGCAACCTGGAGATAGTTTTCTAACTCTTCATTGCCACAAGTGATCTCTTGTAGAAACTGAGGGAATCTAAAGCCATATCCATCACCAGGAGCGCAGCCAGTGATATTGGTAATTAGATCTTTTGGATCATGCTCTCTTGTTGCCCCTGTCCTGAGATCAATCGTGCCGCCTGGCGTATTGAGTAGGTAGTTATCCATATCAAACGCCGCAGAGGTGATGGAGAATATTGGATCATTCTTGCAGAAGGTTTCCACACCCTTCACGAATCCACTGCGCTGAGCAGATAGCTTCTGTGTGATCCTGGAGGCCAACTCTCTGCAGTAGTGCGACACCACACCAGTGGACTCCACCGCCCAGTAATGCCCTGTCCATTGCAGCCACTTATTAGAATGGTGGTCGTACTTGAGTTGGTCGGTGTAGCGCTGGGCAAAAGCTAGAGCGACAGAATGCTCTGTCCCTGCATCAAGTAATGCGCGCTCAACCATTGGCACCTCATGCACATCAAAATTGGTGAGCAGGCTTTTGCTAAGCAACTCCTGTACTGCATCCTTATCTATGGTCTTCTTAGTCATCTGTTAATTCCTTTACTGCTTTCTTTAAATCGTTGCCATGCTCATAAAACAAGTACAGCGAAAACGCAGTGCCATGACAACCAGTAGCAGACTTAAAGCCAAGGCCAGCAGCAGCATCACTACCTGATAAGCTAATCCAGTAATCACCATAATTCTTGGTGCCATAGCTTCCAGACTGTTGCAGTGGACTCTTCCAATTTCCACCTGGGCCTTGCTCATAGCCATACTCGGTGAGCAGATCATCAATGGAGTGCGCCTGGTTAAACAGGGCTACTGCGGCTGCTGTAAAGGTCTGTGGCAGCGCTATTTGCTTACGAGTTGCTCTGATCGCCTGGCGTTGTCTTTCTTTGCGTAACTCTTCTTCTTTAGTCTGCGCAAGCAGCTTGAAAAAGAGTGGCGACTCCTGGCAGGACTCAACCGATAGCAACTCATCGCCAATCAACTCTGATTGATAGAAATAGGGAAAGCCTTTTTCATCACGGCGGGACTTGGGGACATTCGGCAAGAAGACCAACTGACCAGCGCGCTCTAATGCTCTGTCTGGTGGGATACCAGATTTATCTAGATAGTTATTCAAAGTGATCTGGCGCACATACCATTCATCGTAGGGGACTGATCCATTAAGCGGCACTAGTACTCTCCACTTTTTTTCGTCAGCAGCTGCGCTTGATGTTGAATAGATACGAACAAGCTGATCTTTACCGAATAGATCAACTAGTGTCAGTCTTACACCCTCAAGCGGGACATCACCCTTATCAATATCAGCGGTTAGACAAACGAAGCCACCATTCTCGCGCTGCTCTTTGTGAGTGCGTGACGATAAGGTGCTTGGAATAATCCAAGGCGCGTTGGCTTTCTCATAAGCGGTAGGGCCTTGCGTTAGGCAGCGGTAGAGGCTGACACGCGAGAATGATCCATACCAATCGCCAGTATCAAATTGCCCCTGGCCAGTAGGCATGGTCTGCCATAGTGGATGGTTAGGATCATCTTCCTGGCCCGCAAGCATAATGTAGCTAGACCTTATCTCTGAGCGATCTTTGAGGGGTTTAGACACAGTTGCCAGGTTGCCGCCTGCCTCTGTGTCGCTTTGTTTCTGGAGAGTCATTTTTTCTCCTTCATCTGACCCTTTTGATAGATCTTGAGAAACACTGTCCCTTTGTTGATGGCCTCTTTGCCAAACTTCTTAATGAGGTCTTCAAAGCGGTTAATTGTTTCGGAGTTGATGTGCTTACGCGCATCTTCAAGACTCTCATCGCTAGACTTGAGCAGGCACACTGTTGGGTCATCTGGCCATTCTGTACAGACAAGCTGTGTATCCATCCATGACAATGGCAAGGCCAGGCTGTTTAAATGTCTTTCTCTTTGCTTAGCAAAAGCGTCTATTTCTGTTTTCCAGACTTTTTCGTTTGGTGCTTCATAACAAATGTGGAAGGTATTCATTTTTTATCTTTCTCAAGTTGCTGCACTGCTGCTTGATAAAACGCCCAGCCTATTGCTGTTGGCTCTTTTTGGAATGCGATGGCCTCTGCTATCGCTTTGACTAAATCAAGCTGCATACTTAATCCTGTTAAATCGGTGACTGATAATCCCGCCGCCATTGCGCTTACTCAAAATGAAGAGCAGGTGATCGGTAGATGGGTCGTTATCTAGATGCTCATCAAGATGAGGACTACCTAGCTTGAGATCGCCGTACATGCCGCAGACATTGCCATTGCCATCAAACCTAAAGGCGCTGCACCAGGTGGCGTACAAACTCTTAACGCGATCACCATCACGCACTCTGATAACAGGACCAGGCTTTTTGGATAAGACGCGATATTCCGATTGAGCCAGGCGGTAAGCCATCTTCTGGGCTTGCTCCCACATCTGGTCATCATCCAGACCTGCGAATAAGTGAGATTCGTTGGTCATTGGATGGTCGCCGATCCAGAAGCTGATCCCATGACTTTCTTGGCGAATCGCTGCTTTTTGAGAGATCCGATTGCATGCCTGGTTTCTTTGGTGAATTGCTCTAGTGATTGGTCATGCTCTCTATACAGAGAAAAAAGTACCTTTGCACTGATGGCAACTGCACAGCTTGCGATGGTTTTATATAAGGCCTCACGATGCTCAGCATCCTTAACACCGCCACTCATCATGATTGAGGCATCAAATATCTCAACGGCCTGCATCAAGGCTCTCTTTAATTCATCTATTTCAAAATCATTCATTTTTATAATTCCTAGTGTGTTTGCGTGGGGTTACCCTTGCATGGCCTGGACATCACGATTTGTCCAGGTTGCAAAAAGTAAGTGTTGATAAAGCTGGAGGGATCTTGGGTACATGGGCGAAATCACTTGCCTAGTGCTTTGCTTGCAAGCCAAGATTTATTGCAGCCAAGGCAAATCCATTTGGATCTACCGATAGAGTCCTTTTTGAAGACTCCACCAGTGAGATCTTTGAGGCGGCTGCAACGATTGCACCAACGCGTACCAGTTGATTGACTAGCTAGGTCAGTCAGCCGTTTACGGGTTGCTGAATTGGTATTACGGGGT
>Ga0316228_1004492_pt1 | contig 10402 bp, 9 predicted proteins | sample TBH18021metaG_FD_206005 | JGI IMG/M metagenome (GOLD analysis project Ga0316228, IMG submission 206005) | Freshwater microbial communities from Trout Bog Lake, Wisconsin, USA - TBH18021 | ecosystem: Environmental > Aquatic > Freshwater > Lake > Hypolimnion/Profundal zone | place: USA: Wisconsin... | reverse complement strand
GACCTGGTCTTCCTGGGCCGGGAGCTGCTGCGCAATCCCCGCTGGCCGCTGGCCGCCGCCCAGGAACTGGGCGCGGCCGTGCCGTGGCCCGGCCAATACGCCCGGGCCGCGGCGGGACCGGTCCCGGTCAAATGATCCATTCGGGCTGTCAATAATCCTTGGCCTCGTCGCCGATTTCCGGGTCCATGCCGGCCCAGCGGGCCTGGCCGTGGAAGGCCGGATCTTCCAGGCGGGCCAGGAAATCCGCCATGCGTTTGCCCCAGCTCGACCCGGCCGCGCTGCCGGGCGGGGTGAACGGCAGCAGTTCGGCGGGCGCCTCCTCCAGGCAGAGCTGGACCAGGGTGAGCTGCTGCTGGTAGGTGCCCCCCACCGGCAGCAGGTTGGCCGACAGGGTCGCCAGGATCTCCTCCAGCTCCCCCGCGCCGCTCCCGGCCAGGCCGTCCAGCACCTCCGAGGCTTCGAAGCAGGCCTTGACCAGCTTGCCGTTCAGCTTCTCCAGCGCGGCCGCGGAGGCGCCCACCGAGAGGGCGTGGGCCGCATCCTCGAGGTGCGGATGCAGCTTCTTGAAGAGCAACTGCAAGGCTTGTTCGGCCGGGGCGAGATCCATTCCCGCAGTCTAAACCCACCCCGCCCTAAAGTTCCTTCAATTCTATGTATTCATGGAAATCCAAAACGAGTGTAGGCTTTCGGCCACCACGTCCCTTCTTTGACTGGAGCATCCATGTCCCAACCCCCTGAAGGCGAAATCCGTGAACCCATCTATCCGCCGTCCGCCGCCAGCAGTGCAGGGGCGCACGTGGCTTCGCTCGACGCCTACCAGCGGATGTACGAGCGCAGCATCCGCGAGCCGGAAACCTTCTGGGCAGAGCAGGCCAACGCGGAGCTGGACTGGTTCCATCCGTTCGGCCGGGTGCGCGAATTCGACTGGGAGTATGGCCAGGTCCAGTGGTTCCTCAACGGCCGTCTGAACGTCTGCCATAACTGCGTGGACCGGCACGTCGCCACCAAGGGCGACCAGGTGGCCCTGATCTGGGAATCCGACACCCCGGGCGAGGGCCGTTCAGTGGACTACCGGGAACTCCAGCGGGAGGTCTGCCGCCTGGCCAATGTGCTGCGCCACCATGGCATCAAGAAGGGCGACCGGGTCGCCATCTACATGCCGATGATGCTGGAGGCGGTCTACGCCATGCTGGCCTGCGCCCGCATCGGCGCCGTGCACAACGTGGTGTTCGCCGGCTTCAGCGCCGAGAGCCTGCGCGACCGCATCAACGACGCCCGCTGCAAGGCCGTGATCACCGCCGACGAGGGCCTGCGCGGCGGCAAGATCATCCCGCTCAAGCGCACCGTGGACGAGGCGGTGATGGCCTGCCCCACTGTCAAATTCGTGTTCATCGTGCAGCGCACCGGCAACAAGATTCCGTTCTACCCCCAGCACGACGTCTGGCTGCGCCAGGCCATGGACGGGGAGCGCCCGTACTGCCCGATCGAGCACATGGACAGCGAGGACACCCTGTTCCTGCTCTATACCTCCGGCTCCACCGGCAAGCCCAAGGGCGTGGCCCACACCACCGGCGGCTACCTCCTGTTCGCCGCCATGACCCACCGCTACGTGTTCGACTACCGGGAAGGCGACATCTACGCCTGCGTGGCCGACATCGGCTGGATCACCGGGCACTCCTACGTGGTCTACGGGCCGCTCTGCAACGGCGCCACCACGGTGCTGTTCGAAAGCATCCCCACCTACCCCAACGCCGGCCGCTACTGGGAGATGGTCCAGCGCCTGGGCATCACCCAGCTCTACACCGCGCCCACCGCCATCCGCGCCATCGCCCGGGAAGGCGACAAGTTCGTCAAGCCGTACGACCGCTCCTCCCTGCGCATCCTGGGCAGCGTCGGCGAGCCGATCAATCCCGAAGCCTGGCGCTGGTACTACAACGTGGTCGGCGAGGGGCGCTGCCCGGTGGTGGACACCTGGTGGCAGACCGAGACCGGCGGCATCCTCATCAGCCCGCTGCCCGGCGCCACCCCGCTCAAACCGGGATCGGCCACCCTGCCCTTCTTCGGGGTCGAGCCGGTGGTGCTGGACGACAAGGGCGTGGAAATCCACGGCAACGGCGTCTCGGGCCTGCTGGCCATCAAGCATCCCTGGCCGGGCATGGCCCGCACCATCCAGAACGACCACCAGCGCTTCGTGGACACCTACCTGCGCCCGTTCCCCGGCTACTACATCACCGGCGACGGCTGCCGCCGGGACGAGGACGGCTACTACTGGATCACCGGCCGGGTCGACGACGTGGTCAACGTCTCCGGCCACCGCCTGGGCACCGCCGAAGTGGAGAGCGCCCTGGTGACCCATCCGGCCTGCGCCGAGGCGGCCGTGGTCGGCTACCCGCACGACATCAAGGGCCAGGGCATCTTCGCCTTCGTCATCCTCAACGCCGAGTGGGAGGAGAACCAGGAACTCATCGGCGAGCTCAAGAACGAAGTGCGCCACCACATCGGGCCGTTCGCCAGCCCCGACATGATCCTGGTGGCCCCGGGCCTGCCCAAGACCCGCTCCGGCAAGATCATGCGCCGGATCCTGCGCAACATCGCGGCCAAGAACTACCACGACCTGGGCGACACCACCACCCTGGCCGATCCCACCGTGGTGGAGGCCCTGATCGCCAAGCGCGAATCAATGTGACGAAAGACGCTTTTTTACCTTGACTTTACGATCAAGTATGGAATTCTCTTAACCCAGTTCCCTCAATTTATTTTTTTCTGGCATACGGCGGCCCGTCGCGGCAGGCCGGGATGCTGTTCATCGCTTGGCCATCGTCCACCCCCCTGAGGAGGTCCCATGAAGCTCTACGCCATCACCGCGGCCATGGCCGTCATCGTCGCCGGATCGTTCGTGGCTTGCGATAAAGGCGGTTCGACGTTCAATCTCGGCGGCGTCGCGCCGGTCACCGGCGAAGCCGCCACCTTCGGCCTGGCCTCGCACAACGGCATCGATCTGGCCGTGGCCGAATGGAACGCCAAGGGCGGCGTCCTGGGCAAGCAGATCAAGCTGTCGTTCGCCGACGACAAGGGCGATCCCGCGGAGGGCGCCACCGTCTTCACCAAGCTGATCGAGCAGGACAAGGTCTCGGCCATCGTCGGCACCGTGATGTCCAAGGTCTCCCTGGCTGGCGCTCCCATCTGCCAGAACGCCAAGGTTCCGATGATCAGCCCCACCTCGACCAACCCCAAGGTCACCCAGGTCGGCGACTACATCTTCCGCGCCTGCTTCATCGACCCGTTCCAGGGCACGGTCGGCGCCAAGTTCGCCATCGAAGAGCTGAAGTCGAAGAAGGCCGCCTGCCTGTTCGACGTGGGCAACGACTACACCAAGGGCCTGGCCGAGTTCTTCAAGGCCAAGTACACCGCCCTGGGCGGCGAGCTCACCGGGTTCGAAGGCCACGCCACCGGCACCACGGACTTCAAGGCCCAGCTCACCAAGATCCTGGCCTCCAAGCCGGACGTCCTCTACGTGTCCGACTACTACAACGACGTGGCCCTGATCGCCAAGCAGGCCCGCGAACTGGGCTTCAAGGGCCCGCTGGTCGGCGGCGACGGCTGGGATTCCCCCAAGCTCACCGAAGTGGGCGGACCCGCCCTGGAAGGCTGCTTCTTCACCAACCACTACGCTGCTGACGACACTCGTCCGATCATCCAGGAATTCGTGAAGAAGTACAAGGAGAAGTACAACGCCAGCCCCGACGCCCTGGCCTGCCTGGCCTACGACGCCACCTACCTGGTGCTGGACGCGGTCAAGCGTGCCGGCAAGACTGACGGCCCGGCGATCAAGGACGCCCTCAAGGCCACCGACATGGCCGTGGTTTCCGGCCAGGTCAAGTTCGACGGCGACCGCAACCCGGTCAAGTCCGCCGTGGTGATCGAGATCAAGAACGCCAAGTTCGTCTATCGCGCCACCGTCAACCCGTAACTGAACAAATTATAAATAGCGGTGAACCGGAAAAAATCCGGTTCACCGCTATTTTGTTGACCCGTGGTGGTAAAATGACGCGCCGCAAGGCCCCTGGCCCGGTTTCTTGGCCTTGACAATTTACGAATTCATGGAATTCTCTGAAACCAGAATACAGTTGCATCCGTCACATCTTGTTTGACTTCCCGCCAGGGTGGTCAGTTTTCAATCCCTTGCCGCTGCCCCCCCGCCCCTTGAAGCCACGGGGCGCGGCATCCCCAAACCACCCTTATTCCTGAGGAGGAATTATGAGGAATTACGCAATCACCGCGGCCATGGCCGTCATCGTTGCCGGTTCGTTCCTGGCCTGCGACAAGGGCGCCAAGGAGATCAAGATCGGCGGGGTGGGCCCGGTCACCGGCGAGGCCGCGACCTTCGGCGTCTCCACCCACAACGGCATGGACATGGCGCTGGCCGAATGGAACACCAAAGGCGGCATCGACGGCAAGCAGATCAAGATGTCCTTCGCCGACGACAAGGGCGACCCCGCCGAGGCGGCCACCGTCTTCACCAAGCTGATCGAGCAGGACAAGTCCGTGGCCATCGTCGGCACCGTGATGTCCAAGTGCTCCCTGGCCGGCGCGCCGATCTGCCAGAACGCCAAGATCCCCATGATCTCCACCTCCTCGACCAACCCCAAGGTCACCCAGGTGGGCGACTACATCTACCGGGTCTGCTTCATCGATCCGTTCCAGGGCACGGTCGGCGCCGTGTTCGCCTTCAACGACCTGAAGGCCAAGAAGGCCGCCTGCATCTTCGACGTGGGCAACGACTACACCAAGGGCCTCTCGGAATTCTTCAAGGCCAAGTTCACCGCCCTGGGCGGCCAGGTCGTGGGCTATGAAGGCCACGCCACCGGCACCACCGACTTCAAGGCCCAGCTGACCAAGGTCCTGGCCTCCAGCCCGGACATCCTCTACGTGTCCGACTACTACAACGACGTGGCCCTGATCGCCAAGCAGGCCCGCGAACTGGGCTTCAAGGGCCCCATGCTCGGCGGCGACGGCTGGGATTCCCCCAAGCTCGTGGAAGTCGGCGGCGCGGCGGTTGAAGGCACCTTCTTCACCAACCACTACTCCCAGGACGACACCAGCCCCATGGTGCAGGCCTTCGTGAAGAGCTACCAGGCCAAGTACGGCTCCGTCCCCGACGCCCTCGCGGCCCTGGGCTACGACGCCACCAACGTCATGCTGGACGCCATCAAGCGCGCCGGCAGCACCGACGGTGAGAAGGTCAAGGCCGCCATGAAGAGCACCGACCTCCAGACCGTTACCGGCAAGGTCAAGTTCGACGGCGACCGCAACCCCGTGAAGTCCGCGGTCATCATCGAGATCAAGGGCGGCAAGCAGGTCTTCCGGACCACCGTCAACCCGTAGTCCCTGCCCCAAAAGCAAACGGTGGAACGGAAATCCGTTCCACCGTTTTTTATTGCCTACGGAATGATCAAACGCCCAGGTAGGCTTCCCGGACCCGGGGATCGGCGGCGATCTGCTTGGCCGGCCCGGAGATGGTGGTGTAACCCACTTCCAGGACGTAGGCGAAATCGGCGATCTCCAGCGCTTCGGTGGCGTTCTGCTCCACCAGCAGGATCGTGGTTCCCTTCTTGTTGATGGCGACGATCTTGTCGAAGATCTCGTCCACCAGCACCGGGGCCAGGCCCATGCTGGGCTCGTCCAGCAGGAGGATGTCCCCGCCGGTGACCATGGCGCGGCCCACCGCGAGCATCTGCTGCTCGCCGCCGGAGAGGGTTCCCCCCAGCTGGCTGATGCGTTCCTTGATGCGCGGCAGCATTTCGAAGACTTCCTCCATGCGCCGGTTCACTTCGTTCTTGTCCTTGACGGTCCAGCCGGCCATCTCGAGGTTCTCGCGCACCGTGAGGGTCGGGAAGATCTTCCGGCCTTCGGGCACGTGGGAGATGCCCCGGGCGACCAACTCGTGGGCCGGGACGCCGGTGATGTCCTGGCCTTTGAAGATCACCGTGCCGCTGGCGGGTTTTTCCAGGCCGCTCACGGCCCGGAGGGTCGTGGTCTTGCCGGCGCCGTTGGCCCCGATCAGGCAGACGATCTTTCCTTCGGGAACTTCGAAGGAGACATCGGTGATGGCCGCGATCTGGCCATAGGTGACTTTGAGGTTGCTGACCTTTAGCATACGACCGCCTTCCGCCCGAGGTAGGCCTCGAGCACCTTGACATCCTTGACCACGTCTTCGGGCTTGCCTTCGGCGATGGTCTCGCCGAAGTCGATGACCTTGACCCGCTCACAGATGCCGGTGACAAACTTCATGTGGTGCTCGATCAGGAAGATCGTGACCTTGAACTCGTCCCGCACGCGCCTGACCAGTTTCATGAGGTCTTCGGTCTCCTTGGGGTTCATGCCGGCCGCGGGTTCGTCCAGGAGCATGAGCTTGGGCTTGGTGGCCAGCGCGCGGGCGACTTCCAGCCGGCGCAGTTCGCCGTAGGGCAGGTTCTTGGCGATGTCGTTGGCGCGGTGTTCCAGGTTCATCAACTTGATGAGTTCCATGACCTCGTCGCGCACCGCCGCCTCCTCTTTGAGGAAGCTGGGCAGGCGCAGGAAGGAGGAGAAGATCCCGGACTTGGTGGTGAAGTGGCGGGCCACCCGGATGTTGTCGACCACCGAAAGGGCGCTGAAGATCCGGAGGTTCTGGAAGGTCCGGGCGATGCCCTTCTGGACGATCTTGAACGGCTTCATCCCGACGATGTCATCGCCCTCGAACAGGATCTTGCCTTGGGTCGGGGTGTAGATCCCGGTGACCAGGTTGAAGGTGGTGGTCTTGCCGGAGCCGTTGGGGCCGATCAAGCCGTAGATGACGCCTTCGGGCACTTCGAACGTGAAGTCCGAGACCGCCTTCAGGCCGCCGAAGTAGTGGGACATGTTCTGGATCGAAAGAACAGGAGCGCTCATACGTGCTTCTCCTCAATGATGAGGATCTTGGATTCCCGCATACCCATGAGTCCTTCGGTTCTGAACAGCATGATGAGGATCAGGAGAAGGGCGTAGACCACCATCGTCCATTCCGTGCCGATGGGGATGCCGACCGAGTCCCGGAGCCAGTCGATGCCCACCCGGAGGCCCTCGGTGAGGAAGGTCAGGGAGAAGGCCGCGATGATGGAGCCGGTCAAGGAACCCATGCCGCCCGCATAGACCATGATGAGGATCAGGGCGGAGGCATAGAAGCCGTACTGGGTGGGATGAGCGATCTGCAGCAGGTGGCAGAGCAGGCCGCCGGCGAGGCCGGCAAAGAAGGCCCCGACCACGAAGCCCAGCACCTTGTATTTGGTGGTGTCGACCCCGGCCAGTTCGGAAGCCAGCTCGTTCTCGCGGATGGACAGCATCGCCCGGCCGTGGGAGGACTGCACCAGGTTGCGCAGGAGCACGATGGTGAAGAAGGTGAACAGGAAGATGACCGTGAAGTTGGAGAACTTGGGGATGCCCAGCAGGCCGCGGGGGCCGCCGACATAGGCGATGTTGTTGAGGATGGTGCGGATGATCTCGCCGAAGCCCAGGGTCACGATGGCCAGGTAATCACCTTTGAGCCGGAGGGACGGGAAGCCGATGAGGAAGCCCACCGCCGCCGCGCCGATCCCGCCGATGATGATGGCGGCGATGAAGATCAGGTTGTCGGTGAAGACATGGGGGCTCAGCTTGAAGACGAGGGTGGTGAGGGTGCCGGAGACGTAGGCCCCGACGGCCGCGAAGCCCATGTGCCCAAGGGAGAACTGGCCCGTGATGCCGTTGATGAGGTTGAGCGTGGCGGCCAGGATGACGAAGATGAGGGAACGGTTGATGATGACGACGAAATAACCGTTCAGGACGCCGGTGAGGATGAGGATCTGGACGATCACATAGAAAATGGCGCCAGCGATGGCCAGTTTGGGTAGCTTCAGTTTATCCATGCCGGTTCCCCTAAATCTTATCGGCGGTCTTTTCGCCGAGAATGCCATTCGGCCTCAGAAGGAGGACGACGATAAGAATCACGAAGGCAATGCCTTCACCCAGGAGGGAATTGTAAGCAGTGGCGAAGGTCTCGGCGAGCCCCATGATGAAGGCGCCCAGCACGGCGCCAGGGATGTTGCCGATGCCTCCGAGCACAGCAGCAATGAATGCCTTAAGTCCAGGCAAAATACCCATGTAAGGTCCGATGCGAGGGTAGGTCAACCCGGCCAGCAGGCCGGCAGCACCGGCGAACGCGCCGCCGATGAGGAAGGTGAAGGAGATGACCTTCTCCACATCGATGCCCATGAGTTTGGCGGCGTCCTTGTCCTGGGAGACGGCGCGCATGGCCTTGCCCACCGGGGTGCGCCTGACCATGTAGGTGAGGCCGATCATGAGGGCAGCGGCCACGGCAAGGTCGATCACCACGTAGTTGGAGATCTCGGCCCCGCCGAGGCGGAACATTTCCTTCTTGAGCAGCTCCGGGAAGCCCCGGGGCGATGGACCGATGAACGGCAAAGCGGAAAACAGGTACTCGAGCAGCATGGAGACGCCGATGGCGGTCACCAGGGACGAAAGCCTGGGCTTGTAGCGCAGGGGCTTGTAGGCGAACTGGTTGGACAGCAGGGCCACGGCGCCGCCGCCGAGCATGGCCACGATCAGGACCGCGAAGGCCATGGTGTTGCCCTGGGGCAGGAAGGAATTGAACAGGAAGAAGGCCGCGTAGGCCACGTAGGCGCCCACCATGAAGAAGTCGCCGTGGGCGAAATTGATCAGGCGCACGATGCCGTACACCATGGTGTAACCAAGCGCGATCAGCGCGTAGATTGCTCCCAGTTGGAGACCGTTGACGATCTGCTGGAAACTGAAGAAAGAACCCATTGGGTATCCCCTCTCTTGGAAAGGGGGTGCCCCGAAGGGCACCCCTCTCGTGTTGGAATTCCGCAGCTTACGGGTTGACGGTAGTCTTGAAGACCTGCTTGCCGCCCTTGATTTCGATGATGACGGCGGACTTCACGGGGTTGCGGTCACCGTCGAACTTGACCTTGCCGGTGACGGTCTGGAGGTCGGTCTTGGTCAGGGCTTCCCGGATGGCGTCGCCATCGGTCTTGCCGGCGCGCTGGATGGCGTCGAGCATGAGGTTGGTGGCGTCGTAGCCCAGGGCCGCGAGGGCGTCCGGCTCGGCGCCGTACTTGGCCTTGTAGCTCTTCACGAAGGCCTGCACCAGGGGCGCGGTGTCGTCCTGCGAGTAGTGGTTGGTGAAGAAGCAGCCTTCAACCGCGGCGCCGCCGACTTCCATGAGCTTGGGGGAGTCCCAGCCGTCGCCGCCGACCAGGGGACCCTTGAAGCCCAGTTCCCGGGCCTGCTTGGCGATCAGCGCCACGTCGTTGTAGTAGTCGGACACGTAGAGGATGTCGGGGCCGGCCGCGAGGACCTTGGTCAGCTGGGCCTTGAAGTCGGTGGTGCCGGTGGCGTGGCCTTCATAGCCGACCACCTGGCCGCCCAGGGCGGTGAACTTGGCCTTGAAGAATTCCGACAGGCCCTTGGTGTAGTCGTTGCCCACGTCGAACAGGCAGGCGGCCTTCTTGGCCTTCAGGTCCTGGAACGCGAACACCGCGCCGACCGTTCCCTGGAAGGGATCGATGAAGCAGGTGCGGAAGATGTAGTTGCCGACCAGGGTGACCTTGGGGTTGGTCGAGGAGGTGGCCATCATGGGGATCTTGGCGTTCTGGCAGATGGGCGCGCCGGCCAGGGACACCTTGGACATGACGGTGCCGACGATGGCGACGGACTTGTCCTGCTCGATCAGCTTGGTGAAGACGGTGGCGCCTTCCGCGGGATCGCCCTTGTCGTCGGCGAAGGTCATCTTGACCTGCTTGCCCAGCACGCCGCCCTTGGCGTTCCATTCCGCGACGGCCATGTCATAGCCGTTCTTGGTGGAGGCGCCGAACGTCGCTGCCTCGCCAGTGAGGGGGCCTACACCGCCGATCTTGATCTCCTTGCCACCCTTGTCGCATGCCAAAAAGCTTCCTGCGAGAGCGACGGCGATGAACGCCGAAACGAGGGACGATTTCATGTTGCCTCCTGATACCTGCCAGTGAACGGAAATGCCGTGTCCAAGGTATGGTTTGGCCGAAGTGGCCGTCCCATACCCTGGACACGGTGCACGAGAGAGCATGATTAAGAATGAAAACCAGAGTAACAGCGACCCTGGTGAGGCTATTGTTTGGTGAATTATCAACCAAATTGTTTTAATTGGGAAGACAAAAGTGCCCGGTCCCTGGTCGCCCGGATGTGTTGCAGAAAGCGTTGGAACTGTATCGGTTGTTGAGGCAGTACCCCGCTTGTTGAGGCACGATTTGGCCCTTGCCGGAGAGTGACTTCGATCACGCTGTGTTTGGGTTCCCGGCGTGGGCGAGCACCGCCTCGATCAGCGTGTCGA
>Ga0316228_1004491_pt1 | contig 10405 bp, 7 predicted proteins | sample TBH18021metaG_FD_206005 | JGI IMG/M metagenome (GOLD analysis project Ga0316228, IMG submission 206005) | Freshwater microbial communities from Trout Bog Lake, Wisconsin, USA - TBH18021 | ecosystem: Environmental > Aquatic > Freshwater > Lake > Hypolimnion/Profundal zone | place: USA: Wisconsin... | reverse complement strand
AGCCTGAGATCTTTTCTTTTTTAATTAAAAGAACGTAACTTAATGCAAAAAGCATGGAAATTTATGCAAATAAATTGTTTAACTTTGTCACAGTGCTTACTATTTAAGCGCATTCGTCCAGAAAAATGGCGAAAAAAAACCCTGCGTTATTGCTAACACAGGGTGACTCGTCAGAGATAAATTAGTTTACAGAAAGTAAGAATTTACAAAAAAATGATCCAAAGAATTAATCAAGGGAAACAATTGACGATCTTTTGTGATTATTTTTTTGATTTCCATTTGAAAAAAACAGATTTATTCTTCTACTCGGTGTAACACCGCCCAACGGGCTGCACTCACACCTTTTTCTAAGCTGATACGACTGACAATTTGTTCGAGCTGGACTAAGTTATTAGGTGAAGCGATTAAATCAGCGCGGACTTCTAACTGGCCTGCCAGGGGAATATCTTCGCTATGAAGTGATTGGATAACCAGTTGTGGCATGCCATTGAGCATATGCAGCATCAGTGTACGAACATGCACCTCATCATCGGCCTGACAAACAATCGACAACCGGTACATTTGTTCGACCTCAGTTGCGCTTTCCATACTTTGCTTGTTAATCAGTTGGCCGACGCTGCGTAAAACCAGATTGGCACCGAGAATGACGATCGCCCCTATCGTCGCTTCCAGCATGTGACCCAAGCCAGCTAAGACGCCAATTGCAGCCGAACACCACAACGTAGCAGCGGTGTTGAGCCCACGTACATTCAATCCTTCACGCATAATGACGCCTGCACCGAGAAAACCAATTCCGGAAACCACCTGTGCCGCAATCCTGGCCTGGCCTTCAATATTGCCGGTAATGACACCAACAGCGACAAATAAACAGGCGCCGGCAGCGACTAAAGCATTGGTACGCAGGCCTGCCATGCGCTGACGCATTTGGCGCTCGGCACCAATCAGTGAGCCTAAAGTCAGCGCCAATAATAGCCTGACGGTAAAAACGTCCCAGTCCATCATCGAGAATCTCCCATTAAGTTGATACGCCCACATCAGGTGTAAGCGTTTTGGTCATCAGTAACGCATTATGGATACCATCGTGACAAGCCAATGTGGTACTGGCGAAGGAAATTCATTCTATGGGAAGGTTGGTAAATGAACGTTTACCACGGTACTACAGCTCACATTATTGCAAGCCACAGCAAGAGAACTCTACACGGGCCAAGCAGTAATGACAGGTGTATATCCCCATCCAAAACATCGAAAAATACAACAACGACAGCCCACGATGACATTCCGTTTGAACAATAACGGGCGAATTGTAAGCGCCGTATTTTCAGAGTGTCAACACCAAGGATGCATCGACAAAAATTACCCGAACAATCACAACAGCAACAAGGCGACACATTATGTTGAAATAGGTATTGAAATTCATCCCTATTTTTACTTAATTTTAAGGCAATTTTAAGTTTTATAACAAGAAAATATGTCGATGCTATGACATAGGCCTAGTAGCTTTATTCAAATTCACGAGTGTTGTATTACGTTTCCATTCACAAGTTTGTCATATTCAATCGCTAGACTTCGCCGCGTTGATCTTCAAGCTTGAATTTGTATCGCAATATTGCAAAACACACCTCAATAAGCCTTCGTCAACCATATTAAAAAAGACGACGTGCCGCTTAGACAACAACAAAAAATTTTAACTCCAACGATCTGAAGGGAAATTCCTGTGGCAAACCATTTCCGACGCACCCCGATTTATCTCGTTTTGATGCAAGCATTTGCAGCACCTGCATTTGCTGAAGCAGTGGCAACACCTGACCCTACTCCGGTTGCGACAGCATCTGCTGCAACAACAGTGACTATCGTCGGCGAAGGAAAAACTCGCCAGGTACAAGACATCACCAAAGAAGATTTGATGAAAGTCGTGCCAGGTACCAGCCCACTGAAAACCCTCGATAAATTGCCAGGCGTATCATTCCAATCGGCTGATCCGTTCGGTGCTTACGAATGGTCTACCCGTTTCAGCGCACGCGGCTTTAACCAGAATCACTTAGGTTTTACTTTGGATAATGTGCCGCTTGGCGATATGAGCTACGGTAATAATAACGGTTTGCATATCAGCCGTGCGATTTCTTCCGAAAATATCGGTCACGTTGTTTTGTCCCAAGGCGCGGGCGATGTAGGCACAGCCTCCACCAGCAATCTGGGCGGTACAGTGCAGTTTTACTCGTCCGCACCAACTGAAGAATTTGGCTTAACTGGTGGACAAACTTTCGGTAGCAATAGCACCTCCCGGACTTTTGCTCGCATGGATACTGGCTTGCTGTCTACGGGTACTAAAGCCTACCTCAGCGTGACACGTCAGCGTGCAGACAAATGGAAAGGTAGCGGTTCCCAAAATCAGGATCAGTTCAACTCCAAACTTGTACAACAATTAGGCACAAACAACAAACTGTCTGCCTTTTTCAATTATTCCGATCGTAAAGAGATCGATTATCAGGATATGTCCCTGGAAATGATCAATCGCCTGGGCTACAACTGGGACAACTACGCACCGGACTGGCAGCGTGCAGTAAATGCGGCAAATAAAATTTATACAGGTGGCGTCAATAGTCTGGATGATGCCTACTATCAAGGTAGTGGTTTGCGTAAAGATAGCCTGATCGGTGCAACCTTAGACAGCTACTTGTCTGACGCAATGACGTTGAAGACAACGGCATATCACCACAGCAATCAAGGCCAAGGTCACTGGTACACACCTTATCAGGCATCAACCAATGGCTTGCCGATTTCTATCCGTACGACAGAATATTCCATCAGCCGCAATGGCCTGTTGTCCGATCTGACGTGGGAACTCGGTCAACATACAGTCAATGCAGGTTTCTGGGTTGAAAGTAGCTTGCACACAGATTCACGCAACTACTACGATGCAACGGGTCCACAAGATACCAACTACTATCTGAGTAACCCAACGAGCACCGTATTTAAGCAAAACTTCACAACAAATACAACACAGTTCTACGCTCAAGACACCATGAGCTTCATGGACAATAAGTTCAAGCTGAACTATGGTTTCAAATCACCGTCTGTGAAAGTGAATTCTGTCGTGATCACTGGCAGCCGCGCTGGTGGCGAAATCAAAGCATCCAAAACATTCCTGCCACAAGTTGGTGTGAATTATGCGATGACGAAGAATGACGAATTGTTTGCCAGCGTAACGCAAAACATGCGTGCCTTCCAACCAGGTGTGGATGGTCCATTCTCTCAGACTCAAGTTGCCTTTAACCTGGGTCAGGCAAACTTGAAACCAGAAACATCAACAACTTTTGACAGTGGCTATCGCTTCAAGAGAAATGATTTTGTTGGTTCCGTTGCGCTCTATTACACTAAATTCAGCGATCGCTTGTTGTCAGTCGCAACATGCGCCGGTATCGTTGGTTGCCCAAGCACATTAGTAAACGTCGGCGAAGTTGAAACGAAAGGTGTTGAAGCAGCACTGTCCTGGTCTTTGGCTAAAGATTGGACATTGTTCAACTCTCTGACTTACAACGACTCGAAATACAAGTCCAACTATGTTGACAATAACGTCGTCGTAAATATCGCTGGAAAACAGGTCGTTGACGCACCAAAAACGATGTTTAAAACAGAATTGTCTTATGACACGCCAGTCTGGTTCTCTCGTGTTGGCGCGAAATTTACAGACAAACGCTTCTACACCTACACCAATGATGCCAGTGTTCCTTCCTACTGGATCGCTGATCTGACTGCGGGCTACAAACAGAAATCGTTTGCTGGCCTGAAAGATTTTTCGATTCAGTTGAATGTACAAAATCTGTTGAACAAACAGTACATCAGCACCATCGGCTCTAACGGCTTCCAAGCGACAGATCCTAACGGAACAGCACAAACAATCCTGACAGGCGCACCACGTCAATTCTTTGTTTCTGTTAGCGGCAAAATTTAAGACCAGTTAATATAATCTGCGAAAGCGAGTGCCGGAACAGAAATGTTCCGGCACTTTTTGCATAGATACCACCTCGTCAGAACCGTTTTTGCAACTGCCTTACATTTGATTACAGCAAATTCTTGACCTGTCATCAAAATGTCATCACAGTATGAAACCATCTTTCATTACTCTGAAATTAAGTAAAGAATATAAATGAAAAATTATCGCCGCTCCCTTTTAACAGCCTCCCTCATTTGTGCATCCTTGAGTCTCATGCATAGCACCAGTTTTGCTGCCGAAAAATTGCGCATACTGACCTGGGCCGATTATGTTCCTAAGGATGTGGCAGATCAATTTACCAAAGAAACAGGGATCGCTGTTGAGCTCACTCTGTCAAATAACGAAGAGATGATTTCAAAACTGCGCGCCACTGGCGGTGCCGGGTTTGATCTTGTACAACCAAGCCAAGACAGAATCGCGGGTCCGGCAACAGAATTTGGCATCTATAAAGCTATTGACCTGTCCAAAGTCAAAACGGCTCAATTTATGCCCGATATGTTGGAAGCCACAAAGAAAGTCACCACCGTTAACGGAAAACTCTACGGTCTGCCTTTTTTCTGGGGTACCGATGGCATCGTACTTGCCAGCAGCAAAGTCAAAGTCGCCGATTATAGCGACCTGTGCAAACCAGAATTGCACGGCAAAGTCGCTGTTCGCTTAAAACGTCCGACGCTGATCGGAATGGCATTTTCTATGGGGGCCGATCCGTTTAAGGCGTACAACAATCCAAAACAATACGAACAAATCATGCAACAAGCAGGAGAAAAATTGATCGCCTGTAAAAAGAATCTGAAGTATTTCTGGGAGAGCAAAGATCAATTGCTGAATGACTTACGCACTGGTGAATTGCTGGCGGCACAAATGTGGGATAGTGGCGGTTGGAAGCTTAATTCGGAGAACCCGGATCTCAAATTTATTGCACCAAAATCCGGTGCGCTTGGATGGGTAGATGGTTTTGCGATTCCAGCGCGCGGCAAAAATGACGCTGCTGCTTACGCATGGATTAATTTTGTCACGCGCCCCGACATTGCAGGTCGAATGGCCAAATCCGCCCGCACCTTCACTGCAGTTAAAGACGCAGACAAATTTATGGATGCCAAAATGAAAGCCCAGTTTAACGAATCATTTACATCTGATGCCTTAAAAAATATTAAATGGTATCCGGCGATACCAGCTGGTCTGGAAGAGTTAGACGGAAAAATTCTCGATAGAATCAAGGCATCCTGATTTACTTTAACCTTAACATTTTCTGTCTACACAGTAAGTGAAGGAGTCGACAACTCCTTCACTGTCTTTCAGATTACTTCAGACCACTCTCCATCTTTGCTGATGAAAAAACACTGGCACGAGCATGTTTTGTTTGCTCACCTTGATGGTATTCACTTTTAATTTTCACTATGCATACGGCCACATCAGATCTGATCGACCTCGATATTCAAGGCGTTTCCAAGCGCTATCAACTTAACGGGCAAACCTTTACCGCAGTAGAATCATTGTCACTTCAGATTCCCAAGGGGCAGTTTTGTTCGATTTTAGGCCCTTCAGGCTGTGGCAAAACAACGTTGCTACGCATGGTTGCTGGCTTCATTGAGCCTGACGAAGGAGAAATCCTCGTCGGTGGAAAAAGCATGCGGTCAGTCCCGCCAAATCAACGTCCTGTGAACATGGTATTTCAGCATCTGGCGTTATTTCCGATGATGTCTGTCGGCGAGAATGTTGGATACGGTCTCGCGCGACGTAAAGTCAAAAAAGCCGAAATTCAACATAAAGTGCAGGACATGTTACGCCGTGTTGGTTTGCCTGGTATTGAAGACAAACGGATTGAGCAATTGTCAGGCGGGCAAAAGCAACGCGTAGCCATTGCCCGCTCCCTGGTATTGGAACCCACATTATTGTTACTGGATGAGCCTTTAGGCGCGCTTGATCTGAAACTGCGTGAACATATGAAGGTAGAACTCAAACAATTGCAGGCGCAAATTGGCACGACCTTTTTATATATTACTCACGATCAATCTGAAGCATTGGTCATGTCTGACATGGTGGCCGTCATGAATCATGGCAAATGCGAGCAAATCGGTACCCCTCAAGATTTGTACTATCGCCCGCAAACAAGCTTTGTCGCAGGTTTTGTCGGCAACGCAAATAAGCTATCTGCACGCGCGTTGCCCGGAATGACCAATCTGATTTCTGCCGAGATAGCTGATAATGCCTCTTTGTTCTGCGGCTCCCAACATGCGCTCCGCAACGGACAAGAATTGAACTTATATATTCGTCCGGAAAGTATCGCCATCAGCCGTCAGCCATTGCCTGCCGAGGCTTATGCAAATCACTTACGTGGCCAGGTGAACAGTATTTTATTTGATGGTGCGAATTCTTCGGTATTGGTTAGTTTGCACAATAATACGCTTTCATTACAAGTATCCTTGCCACAAAATGGTCAGCTCAAAGACCTGCAAGCGGGTGATGAAGTACATCTGGCTATCAGTGCCGAACACGTGCAAGCTTTTCCTGCGTGAGCATCCAATGATGATGACTAAGCAAAAATCGCTATTACTCTGGTTACTGCTGGCACCAGCCCTGATCTGGCTAAGTTTATTAATTATCTTGCCACATCTTGAAATGCTGATACTGTCTTTACGTACACGCATCGCACCTCAGGAATACGCATTCAGCCTTAAGCAATATGCGACATTTTTCGATGAGCCTTTGTATTGGCATACGTTTTTACGTACTGCTATTCTCTCTCTTTCTGCGACCGCCATTTCACTGATTCTGGCGTTTCCTGTCGCGTGGTATATCGCAAAAATCGCCAACGGCAAATCTAAGCCGCTATTGCTCGCAATGGTGCTGCTACCATTCTGGGTCAGCGAAATGGTAAGGACTTTAGGTTGGATGATTTTATTGCGCGGCAACGGCGTGATTCCACAATTGCTTTTTCATCTGGGCCTCACATCGGAACCAATAGAATTGTTGTATAACGACGCAGCAATTTTGTTAGGTCTGGTGTATTCCTCGCTGCTATTTATGTTGATTCCATTGATCAATGCACTTGAAACGCTCGACGACAGCCTGATTGAAGCAGCTTACGATTTGGGCGCCCGTCCATCAAATATTGTGCGTCAGATCATCATTCCTCATGCGGCGCCAGGTATTGCCGCTGGAACCATTATGGTATTTATGCTAACTCTTGGTAACTACCTGACGCCAGTATTATTGGGTGGAAAAAATTCTATGTGGTTCACTGAGCAAATCTATACCCAGTTTATTACCCGTTTTAACTGGGAACAAGGTGCTGCCTTTGCATTCTTATTGCTGGGTTTATCGACATTCCTGGTTTGGTGCGGTTTGAAATTAAGCCGTCAATCTTTCACTCATGTCATGAGACGCACATGATACCGACCATACGCCAATCGAACACGATCAAGACTTTACGGCTGACTTATGTTGCCGCCTTCTTTCTTTTTTTATTCATCCCCTTAATTGTCGTTGTCGCTTTTGCGTTTAACGATGCAGCGTATCCTATGCCGCCTTGGCATGGCTTTACGCTAGACTGGTTTTTAGCTGACGGCAGTAGTGACAGAACTGGTTTATTTTTTGATCAGGATATTTTGACCAGCCTTGGTTATAGCTTGCGCGTAGCGGTCTGTGTCAGCGCTGTCAGCGTATTTTTGGGTACATGCAATGCTTTTTTATTGGAACGTTTTAAGTTTCGGGGTCAGCAAGTACTCTCAGTCATGATGCTCTTACCCTTGGTAATCCCGGGTGTCATTTTGGGTATTTCTATTCTCGCCCTGATGAGCCACATCGCACAGTTTGTCGAAGACGTGACTGGCATGGAGCTGGATTTTTTACGCCCTGGTCTGGTCTTGGTGACGATCGGTCAGATTTCTTATATCGCGTCAATTACCACCTTAACCATTAGTGCACGTTTAAAGCGCTTTGACGTCAGCCTGGAAGAAGCCGCGCTCAATCTCGGTGCTAGCCGCTGGGAAATATTAATGACGATCATGTTGCCGTATTTACGTCCCGCGCTGGTCGGGGCAGCGATGATTGCGTTTTTGTTGTCGTTTGAAAACTTCAATACCACCTATATGCTGACCGGAAGTGATGCACCTTTAACGGTAACGATCTATGGCCGTATGAAAGATGGTGCCACCCCAGTGGTCAATGCAATCAGTCTGATGCTGATGCTGGTATCTGCGACCTTGGTCTTGTTGATGAATTTACGAAAAGCAAAAAGCGAAAATTAAAGCGCTTTTCATTTTGCATTTTGCATTTTGCATTTTAATTAATAATAAAGTAATATTTATTAACGACCCAACTTTGTGAAACAAAGTAAGTTGCTTGAATGATCAGGGATAGCTAAGCGCTCTTTAAAAAAGCACCTGATCATCATCTTCTTTTGTATCAACGATACGGACGGGCACATGAATGCGCGAGACGACAGCCTACCCACGAGCAGCGCTGGTATTTACGCCAGCGCCTGGCAACATTCATACTTTCCACTCGTTGCGGTCAATTGCGATACCGGCATGATTGTTGAGGCCAATCATGCCGTTGAGGAAATGACCGGTTACACGGAAAGAGAGTTAATAGGAAAACCCTATCTGTCTCTTCATTTCGATGAAGAAGAAGCTGCAATTTCAAACGAAATGAAACAGTTTTCGGACTCTTCGGTACTCAAACACGTTCATATAAAACACAAAAATCTGCATTCCATTCCGGTAGAAATTTCGTTTGCATGTCGCCTGGAATTGCAGAATGCAATCATTCTGATCATCAGTCTCCGGGACTTAACACACGTTTCGCAGTCCGAATTTGAACTTCAGGTCAAGAAGTGGGAATTAGCCGCATACGCGAGCGCCGTTATGGCGTTGTCCAAAGCAAAATCACGCGAAGAACTGATGCAAGCAGTTTGCGACGCGCTGACTCATGAACATCGCTACGTGTTGGCGTGGGTTGGCATTGCTGAGAATACGCCAGAAAAAGATGTTCGTATCGCCGCGGTATCCGGTCGCAGTAAAAGTTATATCGACGATTTAAAAATCAGTTGGTCGGAACACTCTCCTTATGGACGCGGCCCGACGGGTAAAGCCATTCGCAGCGGAACAATTCAAGTGCTCAGCGAGGTTGACAAACATCCTGAATTCAAACCATGGGGAGAAAAAGCACGTCTCGCGGGAATATGCTCCAGTGCAACAATTCCTTTTGTTTTTGAGCAAAACAGTCACGGTGCTTTAATGGTTTATTCATCGGATGCCAGTAGTTTTGGGCCCGCGTTGCTTGAGCTTTTTGAGCGACTGGCCGACGAAATTGCACACGGTTTAAATTTTTTCTCTCATTTTGATCTGATCGAGAACGAGCGAATAAAGTGCGAGGCCGCCGAACTTCATCTGTCCAATGCTTTACTGGAAACCATTAAAGCAATGGCAAAAACGATGGAAAATCGTGACCCTTACACAGCCGGGCATCAGGATAGAGTCTCCATCATCGGATGCGCGATCGGACGGGAGCTTGGCTTATCAGAGTCGCAATTGAAGTCGATTGAAATGGCGGCCTTAGTCCATGACATCGGCAAAATCGCAGTGCCAATTGAAATTTTAACCAAACCAAAAAGCCTGAGTGCTGCTGAATTTAGTCTGATCAAAGAACATCCGCTCACTGGTTTTAACATTCTAAAAGATGTTCCATTTCCATGGCCAGTCGCTGAAATTGTGTATCAACACCATGAAAAAATCGATGGATCAGGCTACCCACGCGGTTTACGCGGAGATCAAATCCTCATCGAAGCCAAAGTACTGGCTGTCGCTGATATTGTCGAAGCGATGGCTTCTTACAGACCCTACCGTCCGGCGCTTGGCATTGATATTGCGTTAGCTGAAATTCAGAGGCAATCAGGTCAACAGCTTGACGCGACGATTGTCGCCACCTGTGTCAATATGTTTCACCAAGGGCATTTTTTACTTCCCACTCCGACACATCACCAGGGATAAACCGGACCGGTCAGCCGAACCTGATGGTCAGGTTATTAATAATATTATTTTTTAAACATTGTTTTCTCAAGGAAAAAGTGTAACTACATATAATTTAAATATCCTTCATCGGTTCTGCAGCCATATTTTTGATAATTCGATGAATCAGTCATGCATTAATCCTGAACTTGTCCTAAACTAATCCATGAGGAGTAGTGGTTATCAGAACACCCCATCATTTTCTGGAGAAATATGCCAAAGTTGCAAGAAAATAACTTTGACTGTTTTTCGAGAAAAACATTAATTTCTTTTTTGGCAATAATTTAGGAGCTAAAAATGAGTGTCAGCTCAATCAATTCGACTGGCTTTAGCAGTGAAGCCGTCACTTCAAAACCTGATCCAACGCAGGTAAAAAAAGCTGCGCAGCAAAATCAGGATG
>Ga0316228_1004490_pt1 | contig 10405 bp, 8 predicted proteins | sample TBH18021metaG_FD_206005 | JGI IMG/M metagenome (GOLD analysis project Ga0316228, IMG submission 206005) | Freshwater microbial communities from Trout Bog Lake, Wisconsin, USA - TBH18021 | ecosystem: Environmental > Aquatic > Freshwater > Lake > Hypolimnion/Profundal zone | place: USA: Wisconsin... | reverse complement strand
TTGTTAAAGAAAAAAAGTTGTAGATAATAAGAATCGTTGTTACTGCCTGTCAAATATATATCCCATTTTTCAGATTCGTTGTCTCCGCATCCGACAATAGCCGGGCTAGAAATCTGCACAAGAACTTGAGGAACTGTTGTAATTGTCAAAGATTGATCAAATGTCCATTGATTAGTGGTAGAATTATATACTAACGATTGACCAGATGTAGGAGTGCCAGATTGAATAGGAATGTTGTTAATTATTGCGGGATCGGACAAAAATTTTAAAAGTCTACAATATTTGAAATATATATTGCGAATAAAAACGAGACAACAAAAAATGAAAAGTCTCACTTTTCATTTTTATCCATTTATTAAAAATTTATTGAGTTGTGTAACTGTTGTTTCTAGTTTTTTTAGCATGCAAAATACCGTTTACATGATTTTGCATTGGTATATCACCGGAACATGATATACCACACGTCTTGCAAAAATATTCATTGTTGCTTTTTATTTCTATTTTGTCATCAAATATAATTTTGTTGTGGTGTCTGGTTTTTTTATTAAAATGAATTATTCCGTTTACATGATCTTGAAGCGGAACAGTTCCATTGAACGACATGTTACAAATAATGCACTTGTACTCGTTTTTTGAAACAACTATGTCTGGATCAGAAAACGACAGCCGTCGACTTTTTACTACGCGCGAATGTCGTTGCCCAGTCATATGACAGTCAAATTGAATTTTGCTGTTTAAAGCAATTTGACATGTATCGCAAAAAAATTGGTTTTGATGACTTTCCATTTTATTATAAAAGTGGTTCTTTTTAAATCTATAATTTTATATTTTTTATTGTGCTGAGTTCAGCAAACAATTTTTACTCTACAAACGGAGTGAAGTGTTGTTTTATTACATTTATATTTGATGATTTTTAAGATGTTACTCTTAAAAATTTATTTTTTTATTTTTTGTGTACGTTTTAATAATATTTTTCATTGTATCTGTAAGAAGTGTTTGGTTTTATATTATTTCATTATTCATCATCGCTTTCGTGATAATGTCTTGCAGCTTCATCTAGCACATCTGCATCAATTCTAAAATATAGATCTTCGTATAAAAAACTGTCAGAATTATTCGAATCCGATTCTTCTTCAGAAGATGTAGCTATTGCCAAATTCCGTCCTGCTTCAAAATTTGCAGCTATTGCCAAATTCAGTCCTGCTTCAAAATTTGCAGCTATTCTTGAAAGAAGTTGTTCTTCAAAATCATCTGAAAACGGTCCCGCGCTTGTGTCGAAAAATGGAATCAACTCATCTTCTGGATAACATTCTTCCTGGCGAAAAAGTTTTTCTGTCTTGTTTTGAATGCCAACACCCATCTTAGAATTTTTAATTTTATTGTTTGTATAACATTTAAATTAGTTTTAAAAAGCAAAATTCATATTTTCTGTTTTAAATTAACCATTTATAATTATATTATTTTTTTCTAATACACTTGGTGTATTAGAAATTATGAACTAGAATAAAAATTTTGTCCGCTTCGCGGTTTTCTGTTCCCATGGGTTTATGTCATAATATTGTTCTTGTACTTGTGACATCCACTTTCTACATAGTTTATACTTCGGATTTGTTTTCAACTTAAAAATCCAGGCAGATATCATAGCGAATGAACGTGTAAGCTCTTTAATATATTTTTCTTTTGCAGCGGACATTGGGTTTGATGATAACCCGCCAAAATCCCAGGGTTTATCTAGATTGGCTTGAACGATATCCCATGTTATGTTTGGGTTTTGAGATAACATGTAAAAATCCCAGGGTTTATCTAGATTAGCTTGAACGATATCTCCTGTTATGGCTGGGTTTTTTGATAACTCATAAAAATTCCAAGGTTTATCTCGGTTGGCTTGAACGATATCCCATGTTATGGCTGGGTTTGATGATAACAAATAAAAATTCCAAGGTTTATCTAGGTTGGCTTTAATGTTATCCCATGTGATGCTTGGGTTTAACGATAACCAATGAAAATTCCAAGGTTTATCTAGGTTGGCTTGAACGATATCCCCTGTTATGGATGTGTTTGATGATAACCAATAAAAATCCCAGGGTTTATCTAGATTAGCTTGAACGATATCTCCTGTTATGGCTGGGTTTTGTGATAGTCCTTCAAAACTCCAAGGTAAATTTGGGTTGGCTTGAACGTTATCCCATGTTATGGCTGGGTTTCTCGATAACCACTGAAAACTCCAAGGTAAATTTGGGTTGGCTTGAACGTTATCCCATGTTATGGATGGGTTTCTCGATAACCACTGAAAATCCCAGGGTTTATCTGGATTTGCTTGAACGTTATCCCATGTTATGGCTGGGTTTTTCGATAACCACTGAAAATCCCAGAGTTTATCTGGATTTGCTTGAACGATATCCCATGTTATGCTTGGGTTTTTTGATAACTCGTAAAAATTCCAGGGTTTATCTAGATTGGCCTTAACGTTATCCCATGTTATGTACGGGTTTCTCGATAACAAATCAAAATCCCAATTCAAATTTGGATTGGCTTGAACGATATCCCATGTTATATTTGAGTTTCGAGATAACCTGTAAAAATTCCAACGTTTATATGGGTTGTCTTTGATAAACTGAAACCATTTCTTTGCCCAGAAGGTATCGATAATAGTAGCCGCAAAGCGGCCGGCCACTTCGTGGCTAGCGCCGAAGGCGCCGGCGCCTGCGGGGCTATCTTTAACTTTTTGCATATTAAGAATTTTATTTGTAATGTTTATTAAAACAGAATTTCATATTAGAAATCAACCATTTATAATTATATTATTTTTCTTTCTAATGTATCGTGCAGGTCCCGAGTAGAACTGCACATGCAAAAATATATAGGCGCGGAGCGCCGGCCACTTCGTGGATACTCACACCAGACTAAGTCGTTGGAAAAAGTTTTCCACATCAAAATAGGACATAAAAATATATTGCAAATGTGTACAAAAAAATGAAAAGCGATACTTTTCATTTTTATCCATTTATTAAAAATTTATTGTGCTCCAACGGTTGTTTCTAGTTTTTAGCATGCAAAAATATTCATTGTTGCTTTTTATTACTATTTCGTCATCAAATATAATTTTGTTGTGGTGTTTTTTATTAAAATGAATTATCTCTTTTATGTTTTAAATTTAATATTAAAATTTTATGTTAAAAATGGATTTTTTAAAAAATTTGCCACAAGTTGAAGAAACGCCAACCAACAGTGATTTAGAAATTATAAATTTTTTGATAGACGAAAGTAAAAAGTTAAAGAACTCTATTAACATTAAACAAGTTGTTGTTGCAACTTGTATATTTATTGTTCTTGTGTTACCGGTAACAGATTCTTTGATTAAAAATAACATATCGGATAACACCTCAGTTCAGATTTTTGTCAAAGTATTGGTGTTTTGCGTTGCAATTATTTGCATGCAAATAATTGTAAATTAAATATTTTCAAAAAGACCTTTGAAAATAAACAAGAGTTATTAAGCATGAAATGACATTATCAATAGTGCATTCTGTTAAAATTTTTAGTCTTTATATATTTTTATTATTGCATTTTTTAGTTGTGTATCCAAAGGTTTTACCTTTGGGGACTTATGTTATTATAAACTGCCAATCATATGATTAAGTATATTGATTAAGTATATTGATTAAACATATTGATTAAGTATATTGATTAAGTATATTGATTAAAAATGTTGATTAAGCATTATTTTTTTGGGGAGGTCTGCGACTGGTGTGAACGCGCACAATGAAATCTTGAATCGATTCCTTGCTGTGAACCCTTGGACATTCGCAGAACTCGGTTTTGTTTTCGTATTTATAAATTTTTGTCTGCTTGTCATTGATAACAAATTTAGATGTCTCCAAACTGACGTGTTTGCATTTGTGGCCATATTTGCATTTAAACTTTTCTTCGTTTGATTGAATGGCGGTTGCAATCTCTTTGATAGTGTGAGCAAAGTTGCAGTTATCTCCATGTTTACATTTTTTCTGAGTTGCTACAACTTTCTTGTCCACAATTTGAAACGTGTTCAAACAGATTCTGTGTTTGCACTTTTCATTGTTTTGAGGTTTGACCTTCGTGGCTACTGTTGGTTCGACAGAAGATGTACAGTTTTTGCTGGTTGAATGAACAAAAACACATTTTGGATTGGTACATGTTGTATCAAATTTACATTTTTCATCTATAGGATGATAATATGCACAGTTTGAGCGTGTGCATCTTCCTTGTAGAAAGTAAGCACACATGACCTTTTTAAGTGAAATACCAGTGCGACCAAAAACAACCTCGGGCACAGTGTTTGTAAAACCTGCACCTTTATTCGATTTTTTAGGCGGTTGTTGTGTTTTAGGGAGACATTCCAAGAGACCGGGAAAATCTTCGCTGTTGACAAAGGTCGTGTTTGCTGGAGGTTGCCAGTCATACACGCGAATATCTACGGGAAAATTTTTTATTTGTTGTCGGTCTTTTTCTTTTTGTTCTTCCTCGCGTTTTAGTTGTAAGTGCTCAAGTATTTCAGCATCTTCTTCGTCTTCATCATCAGAACAGTATGAAAGAATACTGTCCGAGTCAAAGAAAAACTTTTCTTCAAAATTAACATCTGGCAATTCAAAGTCTTCAAAGTCTTCAAAAACCATTGTAGATATTTGTCTTTTTGACATTTTCTTTTTGAAATTATATTTTTGTTATATTTTTGAATTGATAAAATTCAACTTTTTTATTTGATTCAAATTTTTAAATCAAATAATCTTTGTCATCACTTTACATAAGAGTTGATATATATATATCAAATCAAACCTTTTTCATTTAAAAAGACGATATGAAAATTAACGGAGAATGGTTCAAAACATATTTACTAGACAGTACAACCAGCATCATAGAAAGAATAGCTCTATATACAGGGGTTGTACCAAGATATCTAAATTTTACGCCAAACATTGACAGTATAAGCATAACGACAGACGCAGACATACGCGTTACAAACATGTTACAACCTTTCCTCCGTCAAACAACGCTTGTATTTCCAAGTAATCTGGTTCCGGTTACCCCCTCCGGTGCCGGAGGTGCTAACTTTTCTCGAAAAGAAATGGAAGAGATATTTATAATTGAGCACGAAATATTAAGAGAGCAGCCTTCTCTGTATATATTGTTAGAAAACCTAATTACAACCAACGTTGACGAGGTGTGGAACAACAGACATAAAAAGCAGCAACAGTTTAAAGACGAGTTTATCGAGCTGCAAAAAAGAGTAGAAACACACCTTAAAAAATGTAAAGAGTTTGAAAAAATAAAATCTACTAAGTCGAATGGATATAACGAGACTCATGTCAGATTGAACTTGTATATCGACTCTGACGCGGAGATTTCAGAAATATTCAATTCTATGTCTGCAAATTATCAGATTCCCTACGCGAACTACAACAAATTTTTTAAAATCTTGCACAACTTTCAAATATGCCCGTCGTGGCTAGAGTATGATTTACCTGGTGGTATTTTTATGAAAATTGATTCGGAAATATATGAAGGTTCCACGGACTATATAACGAAGCTAACTGAGTTTGGGTCCCAATATGAATACAACCACGATATACAAGCAACAAAAAGTTGTAGATTTTTTCAGCGCTACACAAACGCCGCGATCATAAAAAGCCAGTTTAATGAAAAAAGCTGTGTGTTGTTAACAGTAGACATAGTAGTTGGAGCAAAACATCTGTCTCGTGATGTAGTTTTTTCCAACCTTTTCAAAACAATACGGTGTTTCACCGAATCACAGATCATAACAATCGAAGAAAAAAACAGCACAGGACTATTGATTTTTCCATTTCAAACTGTGCTTATTCCGATATGGACTGATTTGTGTATGACAAATTCTTATTTCAACAGTTTGGTCGTTATTGATGAATCAATTCGAGCATCCAAAAAACGAGAAAACATATACATGTACGTGATAGATGACCCTTTAGACATAATTACTATGATGACAAAAACTACTACAAAACCGGGGATGTTTAACATGGCAACAGAAAACACTTTCTACTTGAGAGCGAGAATAAAAGCCAAAACATCAAGAGAAGCGATTAGATATGGTGAAATTATAGCTAAATTGATAACGATTTATAATGATGCTTTTGAAAGTATTTTAAACATATACAGAAAGTTCATTCCTGGTTTTTTGGAGAACACGATGCAAAAGTTTTCAGAGATAAAACCGATAGACGATTTTTTACGATTGAAAGACGCAGCACCAGAAATCTTTTTGGCAAACTACAGCAGAGAATGTTTTAAACGACCAACTGTTGTATCAGAAGAAGAAGCCATTCATTTAATGGAGACAGGAGAAAAACAAGTTATTCCTTTTCCAATCTTTGGAGAGGCCACGAAACGATACTACACGTGCAATCATAAAACACACCCGTACCCCGGATTAAGAAAGAACAAACTAGAAAACAAAAACAAGTTTCCTTACATCCCGTGTTGTTACATCAAAAACCAAGACAGAGAAGGAACAAAACTTCGACATTACTATATCCAGTCGGGGATACAAGAGCAACAAACGGCCGTACAGAATATTTTTCTGTCGAACAAAATATTACCACCGGGTATGTCTGGTGTATTACCTGAAAATATTAAAAAGTTGTTCTCTATTATCAATCCAGACCCAAAATATCAGTTTGTGAGATTTGGAATCAACAACAACTATAATTCCCTTATTGAAGCGGTAATGATTGCTCTTAATCACAGCAATTTACAATTTGTAGAACCTGAAGATAGACCACAAGTAGTGGAAAAACAGCGCGTGTTGTTGAACGCCAACGCAAATATATATTCCTCCGCGGCAAAACAAGAATTATATGACCATAAAATATCAGACATCGCTGAAAGGTTGAAACGAGAAAAATTAAACGCTTTAGAGTTTTTTCATGTCATGGAACAATATTTTGATTGTTCAATCTTTTTGTTTACTTCCACCGACAAAAATCCACAAGGAACATTATCTATTCCTCCTCACTCGCAAATTCACATTAAAGCAATACCGACTCGTCCCGCGGTGTTTATTTACCAGCAGAACAAGATGAACGAGATACACTGTGAGCTTATTGTGCAAACTGTGGTGGGATTACCTAAAACGCTTGAAAATATGACAACTTTTTTTACATTTGATGATTATATAGTACAGCAGATTTGGAAAGTTTTTACAAACATAAACAGAACGTTTACATCTTCGGGACTCGTAACGCCTGTAATGTTGCCGTATGTCAAGGGGTTTTTGTATTCAAAACCGGGCAAAATGTTCCTCCAGGTTGTCTCTCAGTATATAGACATTTACGGCAAAGCAAGAATGTTGACAATCAAGCACAACAACGAATTAATAAGTTTTATGTGCGATCCGGTTGCTCCTTATGCTTCTCCAATTAGCACAAATTTTGTTCGAACGTCGATCAAATATGTTTTGCAAATTGTGGATATCTTCAAAGCCACAGTGGTCGAACAACGCTTAAATGTAGACATATGCAGGGAAGTTGTAATCACAGTTCCTTCTTTGTCAGTTCAAGATCCTAGATATCTGAAACACCAGAATATAAACCGACCAGTAGATGGGATCAGGCTTGTGATTTTATGCAACGACAAAGTTTTGTTGAAAAACACACCCATAAACACAAACTTAGAATATGAAACGGTATTTAAATACGAAAAAACTCCGCTCACCCTGTATGACACTAATAGAAAAATAACAAAACTTCTTGTTCATCACGCTCTGTATATGTTTTCCATGTTTTTACATAGCAGAAACGCTCAACCAACAGACAAAAATTTGTCATTATGGATTAACAATCAGACAGTTGTTAATTCTTCCATGTTTAATCAAGCCGTAAAAAAATACAATTCAAATCAAAACAATCTTGACTATATTAGATTCTACAAGCCAAACCCTTTTATAGAAACAAGCTCCAACAAGATGTACTTGCCTTCCAAGGAAGTACAGATACGGCTAGCGTACACGATAAGATTGTTCATGAACACAAACGATAGCAAAATGGTGTCTTTTTATAAAAACAAATCTATTCAAGGATTCTACTCGGAAATAAGTGACTTTTTACCTATGCCAAACCAGTCTATCTTTGAAGATGTAAAAGCAGTAAACTACATGCTGGAGAGCTACAAGTCTGACATGTATATAATAAAAACTCTAAAAACAGAATCCCGAGAGCCGTATTTTATATACATCTCTATTTACCCCGACAACATTTTTATAGCCAGAAATGTGATTACAAAACACTTTGCGTTTAAAGATCAAAGAGGGCGTCCTACAAAAAAAGAATCTTTTAATGACGACGCATCAGACAGTTTAGACGATCTGGAGCCGCAAGAAGAAGCGGCTCTTGTTAAAAAATACACTTCTAAAAAATATAAAATACTTCACTTTTTAGAAGGGTATCATCCTTTACACGTGGCTATATATATAGTTCGTTTTTGGAATTTATACAAGTATAACCCCACAGCAAACGAACTGTTACAAGCCGTGCGTCAGAAAGTACTAGAAGAAGGCAATATAGACGTATATAGCTGGGTCAGTTATCAAAATCTGACAAATCTGACAAATTATTTAAATCCGGCTCCCGGTCTCGTGGCTGGTTATAAAATAGAAAACGTTGTTAGATATACAGCCATTATGAAGTTGTAAGCGTATTCATAAAAACTGATTGAATATGGAATTGTAACATCTTTACGATCACGAAAAACTGATTGAATATGGTGTTAGCCACGAAGTGGCCGGCCCCTACGGGGCTAACGTCTGGAAGATCTTCTGCTGTTAAAACAAAATTAGACGCGTTAGAACTTGTTGAAAATGAAGATTTTTCTGAGCTGCGAGACGTCTCGCAGCTCAGACCTCAAGGTGGAACTTCTATTAAAAAAATATACAGGCGCGAAGCGCCGTCGCCTTTGGCGACTGCTGACTCCAGAAGCTTTCAAAAAAATGTCTTATGAGAGCTCATCAGTTAGAACAAAAAGATCTGAAACAATACTGAAAATGTCTTCGTGTTGTTTCAGATACAAAAATTGATTTTTTATTTCAAGAACCATACCAGATTAAAACCTCAACAATGTCTACTCAACAAGAATATATTCAAAACTTAATTCAAAATGAAATTAAACTAAGTCTTGAAAAATTTTTTAAAGATATCCACAAAAGATTTTATCCTAATCAGGATATATCTTTTATGTCATATTTTTTAGAACTGACAACACACGAAGGAGAGTTTGTTGTGCATCACGAAAAACTGATTGAATATGGAGTTAGCCACGAAGTGGCCGGCCCCTACGGGGCTAACGTCTGGAAGATCAAACGATGTTAACAAAAAATTAGATGCGTTAGAACTTGTTGAAAATATAGATTATTCACTGCAATACGGCAGCGGGAAGGCGCGCGCGGAATAAAACACACAAAAGTATACAGGCGCGAAGCGCCGTCGCCTTTGGCGACTGCTGACTCCAGAAGCTTTCAAAAATTGTCTCGTAAGAGCGCGTAAATATCCAAAACAGAAAATAGATCCAAAAGTGTATTCTAGATACTATTTACTTCTAGAAAAAACATACAAACTGTACACCGATTATCAACTAAAACACCAAGCTCATCAGATAGAGCAAAAAGCTCATCAACTAGAACAACAATCAAAACCCGACAGTTTTGATTTTCTTATAAAAAATTGAAATTTATTTTCAACAATCTTCCAAATTCAAAACTCATAATGTCTATTCATCAGAAACAATACATCCAAAACTTAATTGAGACAGGCAACAAACTGTCTCTCGAAGACTTTTTTAAGAACGTTCATCAAAAGTTCTATTCAGACTATGACATCAGCTTTATGAAATATTTTTTAGAACTGACAACACAAGAAGGAGAGTTTGTCGTACATCACGAAAAACTGATTGAATATGGAATTATGATGTCTGGAAGATCTTCTGCTGTTAAAGTAAAGTTGGACGCTTTAGGGTTGGTTGAAAATGAAGATTACCACCTGCAAGACGTCTTGCAGGTGGTGAGACCTCAAGGAGGAGGCACATCAAAGAATGTATACATGTTGACTCCAGAAGCTTTCAAAAAGTGTCTTATGAGAGCTCAGAGACGTCCAAAACAAAAAGTAGATCCTGTAATATACTGTGATTATTATCTACTTCTAGAAAAAACATACAAACTGTACACCGATTATCAACTAAAACAACAATCTCATCAGTTAGAACAGAAAGATCAAGAATTAGAACATCAAGCTCATCAGATAGAACACCAAGCTCATCAGATAGAACACCAAGCTCAAACAATCGAACAGACAAGCCAGAAACTGGAAGAGCAAAAGAGATACGTCTTGCATCTCAACGAGATGCTCAT
>Ga0316228_1004478_pt1 | contig 10419 bp, 5 predicted proteins | sample TBH18021metaG_FD_206005 | JGI IMG/M metagenome (GOLD analysis project Ga0316228, IMG submission 206005) | Freshwater microbial communities from Trout Bog Lake, Wisconsin, USA - TBH18021 | ecosystem: Environmental > Aquatic > Freshwater > Lake > Hypolimnion/Profundal zone | place: USA: Wisconsin... | reverse complement strand
GTTCTCCACGAGATCAGCGTAGGCAACTGCCTCGGGATCCTCCGGGTCAAGACGAATTGCCACGATCCAGAAAACGCCAAACTCGTGGATTTCTGACTTGATGATCAAGTCAGATTTTGCGGGAGCCTCACCGAATTCACGTTCGAGTAAATTCTTGAAGACCACGCATTCGTTGAGGTTCTGTTCGGAGCAGTTCGGTTCTCCCACTGTGGCGAGGGCTTCATCATAGGGGCCTGCGCTAATCACCCAAGTCTCTGTCCTCATCCGTTCTCCCTAAATGATTTGCTGAGCATCTTCAAGGCCCACGGCCAACAGACGCTCATGGCAAGTAGGGTCAGAATCAGACCGGGAAAACCAAGGTCGATCTTTCGGAATGCAGGAAGACCTCCGTGAAGAAAGGCCCTGACCGCAAGGAACGCCAGGAAGAGGAACGTCCCAGCAGCAATCAGAAACCACCCGATGACGATCGATGCGATGAGGCTCATCGGAGAGGCCCCGATAATCCAACTAGTGCCCATCCATGCGAGGGCAGAATCGCCTCTGCCTGGGAGTTTACCGAACCATACGGGGAGGTCCAGCCCGCCGATCTGAAGCGTCCCCTCCCACAGAGGCGAACTGATCGTGCCCCACAGTAGGCTCCAGTCCACGAATTCCCCAACCACCTTGGCAGTATCGGGAACAGAGCCGATGCAGAAGGAGTGGTTTGCTCCAGTATCCACGATGGCCCGGGCACCACCGTCCAAGGTGAGGATGGGCGGCCCATTCAATGCATCCAGCGGTACCCAGGAAACTCCATCCTCATCGGGGACGCCAGTCGTAGCCATTGCGGTGTGTGCCCTCTGGTCGAAGGTCCAGGCCATCTTCCCCAGCACGTCCATTCCGACCAGGGCATCGAAATGGACGTTGAGCAGATCGATCCCTTCCTCCAGAAAGGCCCGTGACATAGGCATGGGTTTGAGGTTGATGTGCTGGCCCAGCAGGTTCAGGCCATCCGGCCCTCCGGGCATTTTCACGGTCCACGGACATCCGGTGTCGAGCAGCACTTTTCGACCATCGACCTGGACCAGCAGGTAACGATCGTCGTCGAGCAGATCGTATGTATAGATTTTATTTTCTGCGACTTGCGTAGCCAGCTTGACATTGCTCATAGATGGTTTTGCCTCCGAATGGGTTGGTGCTGCCAAGGTAAAAATGTGCAGTTTAGGTGAGGGCCGCAAATCCCCGAATCTCCTTGGTCCTATTGCCTGGGAGAGCGGACCTGTGCTCCTCTTCAACGGCTTGAAGGATGATCTCCTGGGTGATCACTCCCGCCTCAGCGGCACGTTGGCAAGCCTCGACGAAGGCATTGCGAATCAGGCCACCTGAGAGGGGGTAGTGTTCTGCGATTGCACCCAGGTCCAGGGTCTCCTTGCCAGGAATTGCTGCATTCCGGAACAGGTTGGCCCAGATCTGCGCACGGACTTGGGAATCCGGATCAGGGAATTCGAGCCGGAACTGGATGCGTCGAATTACGGCTGGGTCCAAACTTGAAACATGGTTGGTTGTCATCACCAAGGTTCCATTAAATTGCTCAAGCTCTCTCAGCCAAGCATTTGTCAGGGAGGTCTGATACCTTTGGGTACTGCCCTCAGCCCGGCTCCTTTGAGCCAGAACCACCTCGGCCTCGTCGAAAAGAAGCACGACATCTTTTCCTTTGGCATTTTGGAAAAGTTGGTGGAGACGGGATTCGGACTCGCCGACATAGGGCGATTCCAGGTCACTGGGCATTACATTCCACAGCGGAACCCCCAGTTCCGTCGCCAAAATCCGAGCACAGTGGGATTTCCCATTCCCAGAATTTCCGTGAAACATACATATTCCTTGAGCCTTGCCGACCACTGCAGGGTCAAGTCCCCATTTCTCCAGCATCTTTTTCCGGCCCTTGATGCTCCGCACCATGCGCTCGAACCGGTCCATCAGTTGGGGCGGGAGGCACAGGTCTTTGAGACCCACCGTCGGTTCGATCTGTTCCACGAACTTTGAGGAGTCCTTGGAGTCGCGGTTCATCTGAATCGCCCGATCCATCAGCTTCTCGATTTCGGACGGAGAATGGCTCCGCCACTGAGTTTCAGCCTGGAGACGACGGATGGCCCGAACCAATTTGCCAGGGGAGATTCCCGACCTCCCCGTGTCGAACGGATCGACTTCTTTGAACAGCGGACCCGCTTCCTTGAGCACTTGGAAGCTGAAGGCGACCATATTGGCGACATTCAGGGTACCAAGGTCGAGCACCAGATCCACCAGCCCCTCCACTTCCAGCCCGACCCTTCCGTTGCTCTCCCGGAAGAACACGATGCCCTGCTGATCCTGGATCTTTTCCCAGTCGTCCTCATCGAAGCTGCCGTTAACGCCAACGAGAGCGCAGCATCCGGGCCGAGGTCCATCGAATGGATTGATTTCCCGCAGCGGCTGCCCAAGTTGAGCAGCCATCGCCCGAGCGAGAGATCTCCGGCCATAGCCCTCCGGCCCCTTCAGAAGGATACAGAATGCTTTTCCGGCCACCGGAGGGCTCTGGATCAGCTTCTTGACCGTTTGCCTCACATCTTCCGGAAGCACCAAGTCATCGAGCCGAGGACTTCCCGCCTCCTCATCAACAACTTGCTTTTCAATCAGTTTCCCAAGGGCGTGGATGTTGAGGCTGAACCGAGTTCGGAGGAACCGACCGACGGAGAAGGAATCATCTTCACCCCTTCGCCGTTTCTGAGTCCAATTTTCCTCGACATTCAAAAGGCGCAACTGGCGAAGTGGAGCCTCCCCACTGAGCCTGATCGCCAGTTCCTGGATCCCAACCGGCGGAACGAGACCGAGACGGTGAAGAGCCATGCCACATTCCAAATCATCCCCTTTGGGCAAAGGGGCATCCTGGATCCCGCCGTAGAGGCAGATTGAATGGGCCAAGGCAAGCGCGAGGATCTGGTGGTCCAGTTGGTCATCAAGCCCAACAGCCTCCGGATTGAGCCACGGTGGCGACTCAAGTTCCCGTGACCTGCCAATCAGACGGTCCCAGCCATCTTTGGGGCACTTCTCGGCCACCCAAGACAGCAATTCCTCGGAGTAGGAATCAAGAGAGCCACGATCAAGGGAGAATCGGCCAGAGACCCCTTCATCCTTTCCGCAGCGACCCGATTCCCTAGGACGGCGTGGATGCCCAGACGACCCCAATGCTGGCGGATTTGAAGCAAACAGATGACCTTGTGCATCTTCTTTTTGTTCGGGGTCTGCGGTGCGCTGCTTCAGGTCGGGGGGCATGGGTCTCCGGGGGAGGTCGGAAGTGGCCTCGCAAAGTAATATACTCATCGGCATAGAAATCTGTGTACCTGTTTCTGCTTGGAATGGAACAAATTGGTCACAGGGGCTCTGAAGCATCCTAATTATGCGGTGGCGTCTGTAGGGTGGACTGAAGATCTTGCGATACCGTGCCTTCGATTGAGAGAACTCATCTCGGAGTGGTCGCCGCGCTGCTTTTCTCCGAACAAAGTGGCCGCAAGATGACGTAGACTTTCCGTGGTTCCCACCAGGGCCGAAATGAAGCCATGTTTCCAAGTATTCTTGAACTCGCCTACAACCTTGAATTACACCCTGGAGGTGCACGATGAACGCTGATGTGGGACCTCCCGGAGACGCCGCCGATCTACGCAAGCAGGCTGAAGAGGTTGCGACTAAACGTGCACCCCTGTCGTTGGAAGCTTCGGAGGACTTGCCGCCTGAAGCAATGAAGCGTTTACTTCACGAACTTCAGGTGCACCAGATCGAACTAGAAATGCAGAATGAGGAATTGCGCCGGATGCAGGTGGAGCTAGATGCCACGCTGAAACGCTATTTCGATCTCTACAATATGGCACCGGTGGGCTTTGTCACGGTCAGCGAATCGGGGCTGATTCTGGAGGCCAACCCAACCGCTACCGGGATGCTGGGCGTTCTCCGGGGTTCGCTGGTCAATCAGCCACTCTCCCAGTTCATCCTGACCGAAGACCAGGACCTTTACTACCTACACCGCAAGCACCTCTTTGAGACCGGTGAGCAGGAAGCGTGGGACGTGCGGATGGTTCAAAAGGACCGGACGCTCTTCTGGGTGCACATGCAGGCCAGGATTACGAAGGATACTGGTGAAGCCCCCCTGTGCCGATTGGTAATGAGCGACATCACCAAGCGCAAACAGGCCGAGAATGCACTGTACCAGGAGAAGACCTTCACCCGCGCCCTGTTGGAAAACCAGATCGAGGGGGTCGTGGCCTGTAATGAGAGCGGAGATCTGGTGCTGTTCAACCGGACCCTCGTCAACTGGCATGGCATGGACGCACTTAAGTTGCCACAGGAACAGTGGGCTGAACACTATGACCTGTTCGAAGAAGATGGCACAACCCCCTTGGCGACTTATGCCATTCCCCTGGTTCGGGCCTTCAAGGGTGAGGTGATCAATGATGTCGGCATGGTTATCTGCGCCAATAAACAACCGCCACGACACGTCCTTTGCACTGGAGCACCCATCCTAGACGAGACGCATCAAAAACTTGGCGCAGTGGTGGTGATGCATGACATCACCCAGCAGCGGGAAAACGAGGAACTCCTCCAGGATACCATGCAGCGTCTTGAGTTAGCCACGACCTCCGCCCGAATGGGCGTGTGGGATTGGGACCTTCTGTCCGGCTCCATGACCTGGGATGATCGGATGTTCGAACTTTATGGAGCCAGCCACGGAGAGATCCAGGGGACCGTGCAGGACTGGAAGGATGGCTTGCACCCCGAAGATATGAATCACGCCATCGCTGAATGCGAATCTGCTCTCAGGGGTGAGGCCCCCTTCGACACTGAGTTCCGGGTGAAGCACGGGAATGGAACCATCCTGTGGATCAAGGCAAATGCCGTGGTATTGCGGGATCAGCAAGGGAATCCTGTCCGGATGATCGGTCTGAACCAGGACATCACGGAACGACATAAGGTCCAGGAACAGGTCCGCAGCCTAAGCAGGGATCTGGAGAAACGGGTGGAGGAGCGCACGGCCCAACTTGAATATGCAAATAAGGAGATGGAAGCATTCAGCTACTCCGTGTCCCATGACCTCCGAGCACCTCTCCAAAGCATTAAGGGGTTCAGCGAGGTTCTTCTGGAAGAATATTGGAACCAGTTGGATGACAAGGGTAAGCATTACCTCCAACGGATCCAGGCCAGTACTCAACGCATGGGCACTCTCATTACCGACCTTCTGAAATTGTCCAAAACCAACCGCAGCGAACTGACCCTAGCGAATTGTGACCTTTCCAGGCTCAGCAGTGAGATCGCAAATGGTCTCACCATGGCCAACCCGTCCTGCAGGGTTGAAATCAACATTCAGCCGGGGATGATGGTGAAGGCAGACCACCACCTGATGCAGGTGGTTCTTGATAACTTCCTCTGCAATGCTTGGAAGTTCACATCCAAAGGTCAAGCCCCCAGGATCGAGGTGGGTGAGGTCGTTTCCCCAGGTGGGGAAAGAACCTTCTTCATACGGGACAACGGTGCTGGGTTTGATATGGCCCACGTGGACAAACTCTTCAATGCCTTCCAGCGGCTCCATTCAAGCTCCGATTTTGAGGGCACCGGCATCGGTCTGGCCATCGTCCAGAGGATCATCAATCGGCATGGAGGCCGAGTATGGGCGGAGGGAAAGGTGGGAAAAGGTGCGACCTTCTTCTTTACGATACCTGAGAGAGCCGATAAATAAAAAATTCAAAAAGGCTGGGGGAATCTTCTTTCTCCTCATGCAGCGTCGTTGCCATGATTTATCAGCGAATCACTAGAGGAGGGCGTCTTTTTTTTAAAAATTTTACAATCAGAGCTTTCGTTCCGATATAATTATTTTTAACGTATTTCCTGTTCCTGCCTTTTCTTGGGTTGCCAGGAGTAAGTGCGGTGATCTTTTGTCCGCTTCCAGGAAAAAGCAAACCTGTGGGAATGCGGGGACACAAAGCCAGTGCCCTATGCGGGTCGAACGGTTCCCTGAAGCGCGAGGAGTGAAGCCTTACCCCCCCGTTCCTCTGGTGGCCACGCGGTTGTGAGGCGGTAGTGTGATGGGCGATTCTCCTGAGCAGGCTAGAAGGGCGGACTCCAGTTGCGACCGGAGTTCTTACTTGAGTTGAATGGAATCGCCCGTCCCCAGTGTATTGCCGAGGACGGGCGTGTCGCTGGACTGGCTACAAAGCGCTGAGCTGGAGCAGGTCGAAGGCCCGCTTCTGGTAGGGGGTGGCAGGGGTCACCCGCCGGAAGGGCGGGAGTTTGGGAATGGCTGGCTGGACAATCTGCTGGGTCTGGGTCGCCATGGTCTTGAGCACGCCGCGGAAGTCCTGGACAGGAAAGCCCTCCGCCGTGAGCTTCTTGTTCCGCTTGGTCAAGGCGACCGGCGTGGCCCGGGTGGGCGAGACGATGGTTTTCCGGGTCGACTGGCGGGCTTCGGGGTCTTCCTCGGCGAACAGCAGAGGCGCCAGGTCCCGCCGCATGTGCCACTCCAGGTAGTAGGCCAGCATGCATAGGAAGGCGTGGGCTCGCACCCGATCCGACAGGGCGTGGTAGATGGGCCGGATCTCCAGGTCCACCGTCTTTAACAGCCGGAAGGCCGTTTCCACATGGCTGAGTTCCTTGTATGCCTTGACCGCCGCCGCTGCGGTGAGCGTTTCGGGGCCGACGCTGGTGCGGATGACATAGAAGCCGTCCAGTGCGCTGTCCTCTTGGATGAACTGGGTCTTCCGGTGAAAGGAAAGGCAGAGGTCGGTGATGCGCAGATCAAAGAAGCGCCCAGTCTGGTAATGAGCCAGGATAGCGCCGACCTTCTTACCGATCTCCCCGGCGCCCCGCAGGGGCTTCTTGGCACGGTCCACGGCCCCTTGAATGACTTCCAGTTCCTGCTCGGTCCGGTCCAGAAGCTCGTTCCGGCGCCGATCCCGCTCTTCGGCCAGGATGGGGTTTCGGCAGACCATCAGGCGCTCGCCCGGATATGCGGGATCCGTGATCTCCGCCAGGTCCACCTCCTCGAACAACGACGGTTGAAAGGCGCCCTTCTTGATCAGTTCGCTGATGGCCGGCCGGCGCAGGGCGGTAACCCAGTCCATCTTGCACGGGAGCAGATCCTCCTTGATGCGGGCAGAGCGCAGAATGCCGCGGTCGGCCACAAAGATCACCTCCTGGAGGCCGAAGCGTTCCCGCACCTTGGTCACCTGCTCACCCAGCGTGCCGCACTCCGAGGCGTTTCCGCTGAATACCTGCACGGAGACGGGGATGCCCTCTCGATTGCAGAGCAGGCCTACCACGATCTGCAGTTTATTGTTTCGATGTTCCTTGCCGTGACCGTAGGCGCCCAGTTCGCAGGTCGTCCCCTCCAGAAAGACTGTGGTGAGGTCATAGAGCAGCAATGCCCCTTCTTGGAGATGGCGCTTGGCCAGCTTGTTCTCAATGGCTTCCTGGTGAGCCAGGAGCCAATCCATGGCCTTGTAGAGCTCCTCCACCTTCACGGTGCCCAGATCCAAGGCCTCGCCCAGCGTTGAGGTTCGGGCGTCCCCCAGGTCCCGAGCCAGGGCAAGCTTGCTGCCGGGATCGAGCACGCGGCCCACGATCATGGCCAGAGCCAGATCCCGTTCCCGGCAGTGCCGGGCCAGGAGCAGGGCATCCAGGCCCAAACGCCTGGCGGTGCCCAGCACGGCATGGACATGGCCGTGAGGAACGGTTCCGACCACCTCGCCGCCAGCGGGGCCGTCATTCCGGGCAGAGTCCAAGGCGGCGGCCAGCGCGGCGAGCTTTTCGGGCGACCATTGGCTGAGGTTGGCCAGGGTTCGGTTCTTGACCTTGCCGTCCTCGCGGTAGGTTTCGCGCAGCAGGATGGCGGGTTTGGAGTTCCGGTTGGGCACGACAGATATGAACATACCTACAGAATAGGCATTAACAAATGCATTTCAAGTGGTATTTTGCATCATTTACATGGCTACATTTTGCACGCCAAAAGCCCCACACGCGGCCGTAGCGCAAGCTACGGGCCAACTACGCTAAAAACTCCGGCTGCGCAGCGGCGGTTCCAGAACCGCCGAAAGGAGCTGAAACGATGTTTGTTCAAACCTGGTTGCTTCCCCTCGCCCTGCTCGCGGGAGCGAGCCTGCTCGCGTTTCCGCTGAGCAGATACTGTGCGTGGATCATGGACGGGAAATGCCGGCCCTTGCCGGTCCTGGGCTGGGTCGAGAAACGCCTGGACACCGGCCCGCAGGACTGGAAGCAGTACGCCGCCGCCCTGCTCATCTTCAACGTCGTCCTGTTCGTCATCGGCTACCTGGTCCTGGCGCTCCAGCCCTGGCTGCCGCTGAACCCGGACGGCAAAGGGATGCTGTTCCCCAGCACCATCTTCAATAGCGTGGCCTCGTTCATCACCAACACCAACCTGCAGCACTATGCGGGTGATGTCCACCTGTCCAACTTCAGTCAGATCTTTTTCTGCATCTACAACATGTTCCTTTCCGCCTCAGTGGGGTTCTGCGCCCTGGTGGCGATCATTCGAGCCTTCCGCGGCGATTCCAAGGTCGGCAACTACTTCGTGGACATGTGGCGGGTTGTGGTCTACCTGTTCGTGCCGGCCGCCCTGGCCTTCGGCCTCATCTTCATGAGCCAGGGCAGCCCGATGACCCTGAAGAGCTCCTTCCAGGTTGCGACCCTCGAGCCGGCGGCCATGGGCACCACCGACAAGGGCGAGGCGAAGCAGCAGACCATCGTGGTCGGCCCGGTGGCTGCCCTCGAGTCCATCAAGATGCTCGGCACCAACGGGGGCGGCTTCTTCGGCATGAACTCCGCGCATCCTTTCGAAAACCCCACCGGGCTGTCGAACTATTTCGACACGCTGGCCATGATGGTGTTCCCGTTCGCGCTGGTGCTGATGTACGGCCGGATGCTGGGCCGGTTCCGCCATGGCCTCGTCATCTTCTCGGTCATGCTGCTGCTCATGGCCGGCACCGTGGCCATGTCGATCTACTATGACACCCTGCAACCGAACCCGGGCCTGACCGCCCATGCCACGGCGCAGACCTATCAGATCCCCAGCGCCAGGACGCCGGGAGAGCAACAGGCGGTGACCCTGCCGGCGGTGGCGGGCCTGCCGGTGGACCAGCACCTGGGCAACCTCGAGGGCAAGGAGCTGCGCTTCGGGACTTCGGCCGGGGCGACCTTCGCCGCGCTGACCACCGACGTGACCTGTGGCGCGGTGAACGCGGAATCCGACAGTTTGAACCCCATGGCAGGACTCTCACCCATGATCGGCATGTGGCTGAACTGCGTCTTCGGCGGCAAGGGCGTCGGCATGATCAACATGCTGATGTACATCATCGTCGGCATCTTCATCGCCGGCATGATGGTGGGACGGAGCCCCGAGTACCTGGGCCGGAAGATCGGGGCGCGCGAGGTCAAGCTCGCCGTGCTCACCATCCTGGTCCACCCGCTGATGATCCTCATGCCCGCCGGGCTGTTCGCGGGCACCAGCTGGGGCCTCAAGGCTGTCAGCAATCCCGGTGCCCATGGCTTCAGCCAGATCATCTACCAGTTCTCTTCGGCCTCGGCCAACAACGGGTCGGCCTTCGACGGCCTGGGGGTCACCTATGGTTTCGCCCACGGTCTGGCCCCGGTCCTCAACGCCATCCCCTGGGATATCGCCACGGGGCTGGTCATGCTGTTCAGCCGCTACCTGCCCATCGTCGCACCCATCGCCCTCGCGGCCTATCTCGGTGCGAAGAAGGCGGCTCCAGCCGGCCTGGGCACCCTCCGCGACGACACCACCACCTTCGGCATCCTGGTGCTGGGGACGGTGCTCATTGTCGGCGCCCTCCTGTTCCTGCCGGTGGCCGTGCTGGGCCCGGTGGCGGATCACCTGGGTCCCTTCCCGTTCGGTGGCTGATCGCGTCTGGTGGACTGAAAAAAGAATCACTAGGAGTCTGAAATGACCACTGCATTAATGCCCCCTGTCACCACGCCGGAACTCCGCCCGGAGCGACAGCGTCCGCGCAGGCATCGACCGAAGAAGGAACAAGCCTTGCTGGACCGGGAGACGGCGCTGCCGGCGCTGAAACAAGCGTTCATCATGCTGCGGCCGGACCTGCAATGGAACAACCCGGTCATGTTCGTGGTGGAGGTGGGCGCCTTCCTGACCCTCGGCTACATCGCGCAGATGGCCCTGGGGGGGCCGGCGAGCCTGGCGCCGATCACCTATTTCATCGCCCTGGATGCCTGGCTCTTCGCCACCGTGCTGTTCGCCAACTTCGCCACCGCGCTGGCCGAGGCGCGAGGCAGGGCCCGGGCCGATTCCCTCAGGCGGTCCCGCCAGGAGACCATCGCCCACCGCAGGACCGCGGCCGGGGCCCTCGAGATGGTGTCCTCGTCCGA
>Ga0316228_1004474_pt1 | contig 10426 bp, 4 predicted proteins | sample TBH18021metaG_FD_206005 | JGI IMG/M metagenome (GOLD analysis project Ga0316228, IMG submission 206005) | Freshwater microbial communities from Trout Bog Lake, Wisconsin, USA - TBH18021 | ecosystem: Environmental > Aquatic > Freshwater > Lake > Hypolimnion/Profundal zone | place: USA: Wisconsin... | reverse complement strand
TCCGGGATTGTGATTATTTCCGGCGGACGGAAAGAGCAGCACCTGGCTGGCGATATTCAGGAGGTCCGCTGAGGTCGTAGCTTTCGAGGGGTCCTGAGAGGCGTTGGGATTGGAAATCACCTGAGGATCGACCAGCAGATTGAAGATCGAGTCCCACTGATTTGGGTTCCGCCAATCGACACTGACGATGGGGGCGGCCAAGTACGTGAAGGTGTAAAGGCCGCGGTTGTAGATAGCGCCTGCCACATTAATCGAGGTGACATCGGTGGGATGCAGGTTTTGGCCGCTGAACGCGGTGTTGTTCATGCTGCCGCCCACCGTGATCTGCGTCTGCTTGCTGGTTGCAAAGACCAGGTTATTCATGCTGCCGCCAACAGTCAGGGTCACCGGGTTAGGATTGGCGAGTTCGACCGGTATGGCGGCGTGGTCGCCTGCCAGGAAACTGTATTGGTCGCTCCACTGGCTGCGCCCGCTATCGGACATCAAAAACGTGGGGCGGTTGCCGTCCGGCAGCGTGGTGCCGACGAAGCTGCCAGCCGCGGAGATGTTCAACTCTCCCAGCGCCGAGGGAAACAAGGTGACATCGTTGTCGATTTTGACCCCACCTAATCCGGCGATAATATCAAGGGTCGGCGGCAGGATCATCGGCGGCGCCGTCGTGCCTGCGGAATAAGCGCCGCGCGGCAACCCAGAACCGGTGATCTCCACGGTATTGCCCGCTTCCAGCAAAAGGGAATCAGCAGCGCCGTAATCAAAAAGGTGGCTGCCGGTGGCGCCTACCGTGTTAAAATCGCCGTTCGGATTACGCACTTCCTGGAGATAGACGCTGCCATTCGGAGCATAGACACTCCAACTCCCGTCGATGAGGCTCAGCGCAAATCCGTGCCGAACATCCGTGGCCCCCACGTTCGCGCCCGCGGTGATAACCCCTAGCCCGTTGGCCTCGACAAAATGACCGAACACCCCCCCGCCCGCCGTCACCGTTACGTTCCCCGCCTGCGGGCCAAAGCAGCCGGACCCCGCGTCACTGATGGTCCCCTTGCCCGGCATGAAGCTCGTGACCTTCCCCGCCGCGGCGATGGTGACGTCGCCCCCAGCGGCGGTGCTAATACCCCCCAACGCGCCTGGGTCAGTGGAAACGGAATAATAAGGCGCGTTCCGCCTGTAGCTATACGCGTAAGGATTCCCTCCCGTGTTCACGTCGCCAAACCGGGAAGTCACGCTGATACTCCCGCCGCCAACCGTGGTGATCCCATTGCCGGCCAGGGAGGAACTGTCGAAACAAGGGAGGCTGTTGGGATCGCTCACGCCGTCATCCATAAAAACGTCGTTCCCGGCGGTCAGAGAGATTTTGCCATTTTGCGCCTGAATAAAGGCCATGCCTTGGAGAAAAATCCGGTCCATCCCGGCTTGTCGATGAGCGGCGGAGGTCAACTCGGTTCCCGCGAACAGGTTCACGCTCCAGTTCCGGCCGGCCACAATCCCCGACCCATCATCCAGGGTGATATTGCGCCCGGCCTCCAGCGTCAGGCTGGCCTTGGGGTCAGACGAGTCGGCCAAGGTCCAAACCGTCGCCAGTTCGATATCATGCACCGCCTGCAGTTTGATCTGCGAGAGCCCGGTGGGGAGGCTGGTCACGTCCAAGATCAGCGTGTCCGCAGCCGGCGGGTCCGTCGCGCTAACGGTTCCGGAGCTGGGAAAGGGATCACCCGAGTCGGTCAGGTAGATATTATCCGGGTCGATCAACAACTGTCCGCCTAGAAAGCCGTCCGTGGCGTGGCCGTCGATCCGGGACTTGATCGCGGTCATTTGGCTGGCCGAGATCTCGACCTGGCCGCCATTGCCGCCCTGGGCGCCGCCTGAAATGCCAATGCTCGAGCCGGCCTGGTCGGAGAAGCTGCCATCCGATTTGATCAGAATGGAACCACCCGGACTCGGACCCTGAGCGCCGCCCTTGGCGGAGAGGACTGAGTTGGCACTCAGATTGATGGCCTCGCTAGCCACCAATTCGATCGTCCCGTTGACCTCGCGCACCGAATCGGCCTGAACCAAACCACCCTGGTTGACGACTTGGGCATGCACGGCAATACTCCCGGCATCGGCAATCAGTTTCCCGGAGTTGTCGACCGAACCTACGGGCAGCGTCACCTTGGCGCTGAGTCCGCGTCCATCGGGCCGCTCGGAGAGAAGGACGTCTTTGCCGGCGTAAAGGCCGATCTGGCCTTGGGGGGCAGTGATAGTTCCCTGGTTCTCAATATCGTGGGCGATGAGGAATACCGATCCTCCCTTGCCCGCCTGAATCTGCCCATAGTTGATAATGCTCGCGGAGGGTGGCGGAGCATTGAAATCCCAAGGCCCGCCGGCGGAGAGATTGAGGGTAGGGATAGGCGCGGTCGTGAAGATCACGCCCTGGGCCGTGATGGCCGCCTGGCCGCCGATGAAGAAACCGGACGGGTTCTGCAAGATCACGTAGCCATTGGCGTTGAGGTTGCCCAGGACCTGCGAGGGACTACCCCCGCTGACTTGATTCCAGACGATCGAGGAACTGGAAGGCTGGATGAAAGTGGTGGTTTGACCGAGGCCAATATTGAAGCTTTGCCAGTTGATGGCGGTGAGGTTTGAGGTCCGCACGGTCAATTGTGAGCCCTGGGTGCTGAAAGTCGCAGTGCCTTTGGTAACGCTGCCGCCGACCGGGTTGGCCGGCACCGGCTGGGGACCTACGCTCGCGAGGAGAACGATAACGGCCGTCAAGGCACGCCCAAACCAAACGATAACAGTGTGCTTCATAATCGACCTCCTTCAAAACTGAGCGCTCAGAGAAAAATCGAACCGCGGGCTGTTCGCGGCGGTGCGCTCCGTGCTGAGGAGCGGCCACGAGAAAAGAAACCTGGCTTCCCAACGTGACCCGACATTTCCGATCGCCCCGAAGCCGGCCCCCCACAGCGGCAGCCGGCCCTCTCGCCCTTGCGGGTCCAGCAAATAAGCCTCGCCGTAATCCATGTACACCGTGCCGCGCACGGTCAACGCATTCTTGCCATAGACACGCCCCACGACGTACGGGGGCGTGCCCTGTTCCAGTGACACATGCCAGCCGGTATCGCCGAACACTTCGCCTTCGTGGTAGCCCCGGACTGTGTTAAGGCCGCCCAGCCCATATTGCTCGTTGCTGATCAATGGCTCGTTTGACCATTGACCGTCCGCCCGAAGGGACAGTGTCCAGTTTGTCCAAATGGTGAAATCCCGCGAGAGGCTTGGGTTCAAAGTGATCCAATGCCCGGAGGAATTGGTCGAAGAGGTGATCGCTTGAAATTCTTGCAAGGAGCCCGAATACCAGAGGTTTGCGCCTAAGCCCAGACCGAAACGCGTTGTCCCTCGCGCATCCGTCAGGCTGCCGTCGTACCGCAACGCCAGCGGCACGTAATCCAGTGAGTGGCGCGTGGTCGGCAGGCCCGTAGGTACCGTGCTGACGTTGGTCTGGATGGGGTTGTTATTCTGATCGTGGATGACCGTGGTAAAGGTGTAGAGGTTGGTCTTGTTGCTGGTGAAATCGTAGGACTTTAGATCGCTTCCCCCGGAGAACATCGAGCGCAGGCCGTTGTGTTGGACGACGGGTTGGGAGAGGCGAAAACCCGCGCTCTGGTTGACGGTCAAATCCTGGCCCACATTCCTGGCTTCCACGGCGGTTTCCACATTGCTGGAAGTGACCGGGTAGTTGGTCAAGGTCATCAGGCCGGTGTCGATAGTGGAACGGCTGGCGTAGAAGTTGAGTTCCGGACGACCGGAGGAGGGCGGCAACTGGAATTTACGCGTGGCTTCATCGTAACCGAACTGGCCCGATTGGGCCGCCACCTCTTGGGAAATCGCGTCGGGACTGCCCAAAGGCAGGCGATAAAAGATGCTGTAATTGGCGACCAACGGGGCATCGTAAAGCCGCCACTGGTCTCCCTGCTTGAAGGCCTCCGGCGAAAAGCCGTATTGCACCCCGACTGAATGCTCGAGTTGCCACAGGTTCTGGTAAACCGCCGAGGAGTTGATCCGCAGGTCCGGTGTGCCGGGGGTGTTTTGGTTGTCGATTTCGACCCTGCCGTGCAACGGCAGCCGGTCCTTGACATCGAGCGTCAGGCGGGAGGTGCCTTCGGCCGACCCCGGCTCGATTTGGGGCCAAATCTGGCGATCCTGGTTGGCGTTGGCGCGATCCAATTCGGCCTGGAACACGGGCCCCACCAGGATCAGATTCGTGTGCAAGCTGGGCAAGGCGCGCATGACGTTGTTGGAACTGAAATGCCGGTTGTGCATCACATCGATGTCCGATAACCGCCCCTCGAAAACCCGCATCTTTACGATGCCGTTGGTGGAAATCTGCTGTTCCGGCACAAACACCTTCACGGTCGGATAGCCGCGCTCGCGGTACTCCATCTGCAGGTCCGCCTGGGCCCGGAAGATGTTGGTAACCGTGAGGTTCGTCCCGATGTTCTTGGCAAGCACCGATGTCAGGGCCTCGGTCGTCAGCAAAGTGTCTCCCGTGATTTCATAAGCCCGGATGGTAAACGGGGGCGAAGGTTTGGGCGGGGCGGCGGGTTTAGCGCTGGTCGCCGCGATGGCGCGGTTCGCGCTGGAGTACGGCTTGCCGGAGATCAGGATCGTCGGAATGCCGCCGCGAAACACATGCAGGGCCACGACGCCGTTGGTGATGGCCGCCGCGGCAACCGATACGCTCACATTGGTTCGCCCCTGGTTAGCGTATTCGGCCTGAAGCGCCGAGGCCGCCTCCACAATATCGGCCAGGCTCAGGTTGGTACCGGTGTGTTTGGCGAGGCTGGCCATCAGGCCATCGTTCGAGGGCAGCGTGTAGCCGTGAACTTCGTAACGCCGGACCTCGAAAGCCGGGGTTGTGGGAGCAGTCGGCGCGTTGGTGGCCAACCCGCCGGCAGACTCCAACATGGCGGCACCCCAGGCTTGGCCGGCCCAGAGCCCGACCAACCCCAGCAAAATCCTCGCAAATCGGTTGCTCATGTGATTTTCTCGCGGCGCCCAGGCGAGGACCAGGACTAGAACTTCAGGGTGACGTCCGCCTGGATGATCTGATAGCGGTCCACCGGATTCATCTGGGGAATATCCTGGTTGCTGCCGCCCGTGCCGAGCTTATCGTTAATCCGGTGGGCCCAACCGTAACGAATCGTGCCCAGCAGATTATCGGTCAAGGCGTAGGACACGGAGGCGAAGATACCCTCCAGGTTCGCGCGGCCCTCGAAGAAGTCCGAATCGAGCAGGTTGGGATCCAAGGCGTATTGTTCGATGTGCTGCCAATAAAGGCGGGCTTCCCAGGTCCGTTTCTTGGCCGTGGTGCCGTACACCAGGCCCAGGTCGCCATTTCCCAAAGCGAACCCGACCTGGTAGGCATGCACGTCCCGCGTCTGGGCCGAGGGGATCGACCGCACGCCACCGATGCCGCCGTTGGCCCCCGGGAGAAAGCCAGACGAGTTGTTGGCGGCCGCATAAGCTGCCTCAGCCCGCTGACTGCCTTGCAGGTTATAGGCATAATCGCCGAAGATCTTGGCGTTGAGTTTCGCGATCTTGAAGTTAACTTCCCACGGGATCTCCAAGACCATCAGATCATTGATCCCCGTCTGGTTCGCGTTGAACCCATCGTAATAGCCGCCTGGGTAACCGCTCCATCCGTAAGCGGGCACGCCGCCCACACCGTTGGTAGCCCCTTGACCGACGAAGGTGCCACCGAACCCGGGCGAGCCGAGGCTCCCGCTCTGGGTGGTGTCCTGTCCTCCGCCACCAGCATAGGTATAGAGCACCGGGGCTACCTTCGCGGAGACTTTCGGGGTGAAGTGGTAGTTGACGCCGCCTTGCCAGGCGAGCAGGAATACCGGGCTCGACGAACCGCCATTCTGGCTCGGGTAGGAGTCGTTGGAGCCAAAAAAGCCCCCCGAGGCGGTGTTCGGGTTAGTGTCCTCGTAAAGAAACTGACCCAGCGTGACAAAGAAATCCGCATGACCCACCGGGAACTTAAATCGCTCGACCAGGCCCTCAGGCGAGAGATCTCCGTCCCAGACCATCGGCGTCGTGTACAGCGGATTGGGCATCTTCCCAACCGTGACATCCAGCCAGTCCCCAAAGCGCCCGCCCAGGTAGGCTTGTCCCAAATTGATCCCCGCGGTGGACTTCCCGAAAGGCCCCTGGTAAACGGGACTGGCCGTGGCCGAGGAGCCTGCGGTCAACCAGGGCGACCGCCCATTGGCGCCCGTTTCCAGGCGCAGTCCAAAATAGAAATCATCGTAGATATCCCCGCGGAGCCCCAGCCTGAGGGCATAGCGCTCGCGTTGGAGTTCAATCTGACCGCCATTGGGATCCTGCGCCGTCCGATCCTCATACCGGAACCGAATATCGCCAAACAACTGCAGACTCTTGATGGCCTCACTAATCTTCCATTTGGAGGGCGTCATGGAGGAAGCCGCGGGGGTATTGGTCAGCAGGGCATCGGCCTCGGCGCGCACCTTCACGGCTTCTTCCTGGGTCACCATCCCCTTTTGTATCATCAGTTCCAACAGCGGGTCCCGGGTTTCCGCGGCCCACGCGGCCACCGGGCCAGCGGCCAGCAAAACAACGCCCCACCAGACCGCTCGAAAAGTCCGCGGCAGGCCGTTGACCAGCCCCGCGGGACGGCGTTTCGTAGAGACCTTCTGCACTTTTTTGTTCATGACGTGGTTGACACTAAAGGCGACGAGTGACGCGGCCATGGCGACCAGGTGACATTTGAGTGACGAGACCCATCAAAAGTCCCGCCGGTATCACTCTTGTCTCCATTTTTGGCGCGCGTCGGACGGAGTCATACCGAACTGCCGCCGGAACAGAAGGTTGAACAGGCTCAGGTTGCGGTAGCCGCTCTCCAGCGCGACCTCCATGATCTTCTTGTCCGTCTCGGTGATGAGCTGGCGGGCCCTGAGCAGCCGCAACTGGGTCTGGCGGGCGCGCACCGAAATACCGAAACAGGATCGGAACACGCGGTTGAAATGCCGGGCGCTGCAACCGCAAAGATCGGCCAATTGGGTGGGGGTATGGTTGGTCAGCTCGGAGTCGGGCATGTGTGCGATCAATTGCTCGAACCGGCGGAGGGCGGACGTGCCGCGCGGACGCGGGTGCTCTTGCCGGGCGATCTCCTCCTCCAACACCGAAGCCACCAGGCCTAGCAACTCCACGCGCTGGGCGAGATTGGCATCGCCCGGCTTTTCCCCGGCCAAGCGCGTGAACCGCGCGGCCATCGGATGGGTCGAGGGCAGAAACCGAACCGCCAGCGACGTGGTCGATTCCGGCTGTTCGAGAAACTGCCGCTCCGCCACGGTGAAAAAGCCACAAAGCAGGGCGGGCGAAAAACTAAAGCCATGCAGGACGACCTCGTTAATCTGGCTGGCCCGCACCGTCCCCTTGGTCGCCGGCCCAAGAATGATGACCTCGCCCTCGCTCATCGCGCGGGGTTTGAGCGGGTCCAGCCAATAGGCCGCACCGGCGCTTACTCGCACAAATCGCCACACCGGCGCCGGCTCCTGCCATTCCTGGCCCGGCGCCAGCCGGATCTCTTCGATTCGCAAATGCCCAATACTCTTCATCGGTCGCTGTCAGACTCCCTATTGACTGACAGGCCGCAGTGACAACTGAATGTCGACTGTGCAACGTTCTCATGACAATTCGCGGGAGGAAGGCCAAAAAGAGGGTGATCCGTCCTCAGGTATCTGACAACAGAATGCCCGCAGCCCGATGGCAACTACCCTGCCCACCTTCGCGACGGCTGTGGTCAATGACTCGATGGGGAATTTATACGTGGGGAGCAACCACATCACTCCCGATCGGGTGGTGGCGCATCGAGCCCGGGGGCGACCAGTTACGGTTTGCCTGCCGCGAGGTCGGCCGAAACGATTTCCTTGTCGTTGCGGGCATAGACGCAGCGGTTGGCGAAGGCCGGGTGGGACCAGACGACGGGGCGGCCCGGATCGTGGTTAGCCGGTTCCAACAGATGAGTGCGGCTGATCTCATCATAACCGGCGGGGGTGAGCCGCGCGATAATGAGGTCGCCCAGCTCGTTGAAGAGGAAAAAGCGACTGCCGTTCTTAATCAAGAAAGCATTGCCCCAGCGGACGGGTCCGCCGGCGGTGGTGGCTTTGAAGGTCTCCCAAACCCGCTCGCCGGTAGCGAGCTTGAGACAGCGTAGCTGCCCGTAGCTGCAAATGCCGTAGAGGTAGCCATCCTCCAGGAACGGGGTGGGGATGATGGCATTCAAATGCGTGGTGTCTTTTTCGCCGGTCTTCTCCGTCCGCCAGACCGTCGTCGCGGCGGGTTGGGTAGGGTCGAGGCGCAGCATGAGCGCACCATTGTAAAACGAGGTCAGGAACAAGTAATCTCCCAGTTTCCGGGGCGTGGCCACACTTAAACCCATGTTGGATTTGAAGGGGACCGACCAATAGACCTGGCCCGTCACGGGATCCAGTGAATTACAGGCCTCAGCATGCCACACAATGAGTTGTCGGCGGCCACCCGCCTCATAGATCATCGGGGAGCTGTAGCCCGGTTCGGTGGCGCTGAGGGCGCGCCAGATTTCTTTGCCGGTATCTTTGTCGAAGGCCACCGCCGTGGTGCCGGGCCCGGCCGCCAGGCAGATCAGGCGGTTGCCGTCCAGCAACGGATGGCCGGCAAAGCCCCACATCGGGGCCTTCACCCCCAGGTCCTTTTTGAATTCGCGGGACCAGACGACGCGGCCGTCTTTGGCTTCCAGGCACTGAAGGTTGCCTTCGGCCCCGAGGGTATAGACCTTGCCGTCACTCACGAGGGGGGCCACCCGCGGCCCCGCGGGAAAGCTCACCGAATACGGGCACTCATATTCATGCTGCCAGAGGATTTTGCCATCGGCGTCGTCCAGACACAGGGCGCGTTCTCGACTCGCGCCGTCAGTGGTTGGGCGGTCCATAACATAGACCTGCCCGCCGGCCACGGTGGGACCGGCATAACCGCGTCCGATGCTGACGCGCCATCGCACTCGCGGCCCTTCCGCCGGGAATTTCTCGAGGATCCCCGACTCGCGCCAGACGGCGTCGCGGTTTGGCCCGAGCCATTGAGGCCAGTCGTCGGCAACCAGCGTGCCCGCGCCCAGGAGGAGGCCGATCCAAGCCATCCGCACCGCGGTGTTGACCGGACGCGCCCGGGCTGAAAAGAGCCCGAGTCCGGCGGAATGAGATTCCATCCGGCTGCCGCAGGGTGTGTGCCCGTCATTCGAGAGTCGTCGCATGGGGGTAAACCTAATCCAATCACCGCGCATCGGCGACACAAAAGCGGCCCGTTTTGACCGCTGGAGGGTTCCTCACTCAGGATGAACCCCATAAAGGATCACTATGAAATCACCAGGGTGGCTGGGACCGGGACCGGGCCGGTGACCCGTCGTTCCAGGCGAGCCTTATCAAGCAAGAATTGAAGAACTCATGAACGCGGCTTGGCCGTGACCCCGAAGCGATGGATGGTGGTTGATCGGTAGGTTTCGCCCGGCCGCAAGATCGACGAGGGGAATTGAGGTTTGTTCGGTGAATCGGGGAAGGCCTGGGTTTCGAGACAGAAGCCGGCATGGCTGAGGTAAGCATAACCTTTGGGCCCTGAAATCGCCCCGTCAGGGAAGTTGGCGCTGTAGAGTTGGACCCCCGGAGCGGTGGTCAGGACCTCCATGGTGCGTCCGGACTTGGGGTCTTCGAGCCGCGCGCAGGCAACCAGTTCCCCCGGGTGGCTCCGCTTTACCACCAGGCAATGGTCGTAGCCGCCCCGGAATTGGCTCTCGCGGAACTGCGCGATGCGCTCGCCGATGGTGTGTGGGGAACGGAAATCGAGCGGCGTGCCCGCTACCGGCGCGAACTCACCGGTGGGGATGAGCGTCGCGTCCGCCGGCAGATAAAGGTCCGCGTTGACGGTCAGCACCTGGTCGAGGATGGTGCCTGACTGCGCCCCGGCCAGGTTCCAATAGGCATGGTTGCAGATATTCACCACGGTCGCCTTGTCGGTGGCAGCGGTGTATTCCATCTTCCACTCGTTCTGGCGATTGAGGCTATAGACCACGGTGCAGTTCAAGGTGCCGGGGTAGCCCTCCTCCCCGTCTCGGCTCGTATAGGTCAATTTCACCCCAGCGGAGTCCGCATCCTGAACCACCTCCGCCTTCCACACCCGCTTGTCGAAGCCTTTCATGCCACCGTGGATGTGATTCTCGCCGCCATTGAGGGCCAAGGAGTAGGCCCGGCCATCGATGCTGAATTTTCCCTTAGCGATGCGGTTGGCGTAGCGGCCAATCAGCGAGCCGAAACAGGCGCTCTTTTCTTCATAGTCGGCCAAGGTCTCGCGGTTCAGGGTCACGTTGGCCAGACGGCCATCGCGATCCGGCGCCTCCAGC
>Ga0316228_1004473_pt1 | contig 10428 bp, 5 predicted proteins | sample TBH18021metaG_FD_206005 | JGI IMG/M metagenome (GOLD analysis project Ga0316228, IMG submission 206005) | Freshwater microbial communities from Trout Bog Lake, Wisconsin, USA - TBH18021 | ecosystem: Environmental > Aquatic > Freshwater > Lake > Hypolimnion/Profundal zone | place: USA: Wisconsin... | reverse complement strand
CCTGCCGGCCCACGCCGATAAAGCCCATGGTGATGCGGTTGCTGGGCGAGTTGGCGCCGAAGACGGAGCGCGGGGTGATCACCGGTCCGAGGCCGGCGGCGGCGACCGCCGCGGCCGTACGTTGCAAAAACTGGCGGCGGGAAGTGTGCGAGTTCATGTCATCTGTTTCGTTTGCCATCGGTTCACGTTTTTGAATCGAGGGGCCGCCAGCCGAGCGGGCGGCTCGTTCTCAGCATGGAGCCATTAGACATCATCGCAAGCACGAAGTTGGCAACGGAGAAGAACGGCCCGGGTACTCCCAAAGGTGAATTGTGGAATCCCTCGTGTTGGCGGAGGCTCATGGGTGTCCCCTGGGGACGGCTCGGATGAGCGTTCCCGGGGGACATCACCGGTTAAGGACAACTGGTAGAAAAAGCGCGCAACCAAGAAACTGCATGAAACTGATAAACTCGATTACCCACCGTGGCAGCCACCTGCTGCCAGTTATGGCCCTGGCTATTGGTGTAACCACGGGCCTGCAAGCGGCGGCCCCGCCCTATCTCACCAATGCCGAGAACCTGGTAATCGACCTGCTCCAGTCCGAACAAGGCGCCACCGCCAACAACTGGCCGAATGTCTATGGCCTCCCGGCGTTCATCACCTGGAGCGGCGCGCAGAGCAAAGCCAAGACCGAGTGTTCTTCGTTCGTCACCCTCCTGTGGCAACACACTTACGGCTGGACCGCGAGTGATTTTCACAACTGGATGGGATCGACGAGTCCGGACGCAGCGAAATATCACGATACCATTGTGGCCCAGAACGGATTCCAACGCCTGCAACTGGTGCAGCAGATCCAGCCCGGAGATATTCTAGCCATCGTCTATTATCCAGAATTACAATCGCCTTCGGGCCATGTGATGATCGTGCAGGACCTGCCGCAGACAAATAGCTCGGCGCCGTTGGTTGCCAGCACGCGGCAATGGACGGTTCCCGTTATCGATAGCAGCAGCAGCTACCACGGCACGAGCGACACACGGTATGCCCACCCCGGTGGCATCGGGCATGGCATTTTCCGGTTGTATGCCAACTCCGATGGGACGGTGATGGGCTACACCTGGAGCCTGCTGGGCACCAGCATGAGCAACTACGTGCCGCAGGCAACCTCGACCAACAGCGGCCGCCACCTGGTGATCGGGCGGCTGACTTATTGACCGAGTTTTCGAATCCGGTTTGGCGCACCAAACCGGACTGTGCCGCGGGAGCTGGTTTGCTCGTGTGGCTGGGCGCTCGCGCTGGGCTGCCGCCGGCTGGGTGGGGAAAATAGGTGGATTTCAATAACGTTGGGCCGGGGGTTTTGCATCCAGGAGCGGTTTCCCCAGCCGTCGCCGGGACGAAGCTCCCTGGAGGGCGATCTCGTGCCACAACTGCTCCTCGGGAGATCCTCAGTTCACCTTTGGGAGTATTGCTCTGTGGGCCGATTGTGGGATAGTCACTGCATCAAGTGACAGGCCGAATGACAAATCGAAGCGGTGGACGCCACGCCGAGGGAGGGGTCGCACGGCCCGGCCATGGGAGCCGGTCTGGTGTGGTTGCGGTGGAACGTGTCCTGGCCTTCGCTGGAGCGATGGCGGCGGGGATGGCGCTGATCCTGACCACGGGGGCAGCGCCGCTGGCCGCTCAGGAAACGGGGGGCCTGGAAATCCTCACCAACGCCCAGCAAGTGCTGGCGCTGGGCATCGAGGGGGCCCGGCAGGCGCCACATCCGGTGCGTTTGCACGGGGTGGTGACCTACCCGGTGATCCGCCGGCCTTGGTTCTACGTCCAGGATGCGACCGGGGGGATCCTGGTAGTCTGCACCAACCTGTCGCACCTGCCCGCCGCCGGGCAATGGGTGGAGGTGGTGGGCCAAGCGGGGCCGGGTCTGCAGGCGCCGCACGTCCTGTTCGCGGATTATACCGTCCTCGGGACGGCCCCGCTGCCGACGCCCTGGCACACCGACCCCAGCCGCCTGGCGTTGGGAGAGGGTTTTGGGCGGTGGGTGGCTCTGGAAGGCAACGTGCTGGATTTCTTGCTCTATCCGGGCCAGGTGTCGCTCCTGCTCCAGGAAGGCGAACATCATTTTGTCGCCAATCTCAGTTTGAGCGAAGCGATGACCGTGCCGGACTACTGGGTGGGGGCCCGGGTGGAGGTCCGGGGGGTGTGCTGGACCGAAGCGCGGGAGGATGGGGTGCCGACGTCGTTTCGGATTCATTCGCCCGGCACCAACACGTTGACGGTCTTGCGGCCCGGGCCGACCAATTTGTTTGGCTGGCCCCTGCACACGGCCGGTGGGCTGCGGGACCAAACCAGCGCCCGAGGCCAGCGCGTGCGTGTGGCTGGGGTGGTAACGCTCCTCCATCCCGACCAAACGCTTTTTCTGCGCGACGGCACCGGCACCCTGCAGGCGCGGCTGCTCAAGCCGATTACGGACCAGCCGTACCTGGGTAGCGTCAACGCCCAGACCTTATTCTTGACCCTGCCGCTGGGCCGCTCGCGGCTGGAGTATGGCCGGCCGCGGCCCTATATCGAGGCCTTGGCGCCGGGCGACCGTGTCGAGGTCATCGGCACCACCACCGCCGCCGAACCGGGGGTGGTGCTGGTGGACGCCGAATACCGGCGTCTCGGCGCCGGCCCGGCGCCGGCGCCTATCCCCGCGACGGGATCCGACGTGTTCGCGGGACGGCGCGAGAACGAGCTCGTGACGGTGCAGGGCCGGCTGCTGGATCGCCAAACGCATTCGACCGCCTATGGAGTGGAGGACTTGTTGATACTGCGCGACGGCGGTAACGCGTTGGAAGTATGGTTCAGCTCCGAGCGGGCGCGCGCCTTGCCCGTTCTGCCCCGCGGCGCGCTGTTGCAAGTGAGCGGGATTTGTACGACGGAGATTGGCTACTGGAAGGCGATCCGCACGGTACGCATCCTACCGCGGGGCCGAGAAGATGTGGCGATTCTCGCCCACCCGCCCCCCTGGGCCTCGTGGCAAGTGGGACGCATCCTGGTGGCCGGCGCGGGCCTGGGGATCGGCGCGTTAGCCTGGATCGGGTTTCTTCGTCGCCGCGTCGCGGGCAGCACGGCCGCACTGGCTCTGACCAACACCCGTTTGCTGGCCGAGGTCGAGGAACGGAAACGCGCGCAGGCCGATCTGTCCCATGCGCTGAAGGCCGAGAAGGAACTCAACCAGCTCAAGAGCCGGTTCGTTTCCATGGTGTCTCACGAGTTCCGCACGCCACTGGGCGTCATTCTCGCTTCGGCGGACCTGCTGTCGGATTACTTGGAAACCCTCACGCCCGAGGAGCGGGCGGAGCAAATCGCCGACATCAAGCAGTCCACCCGCCACATGGTTGCCCTGATGGAGGACGTGCTCTTGCTGGGCCGCGTGGAGTCGGGGCGCATGGGCTACCAACCCGGGGCGTTGGATCTGCGGGAATTCTGCCGGCGGCTCATCGATGAAATGCTCTCCGCCACCAATCGCCGGTGCCCGCTGGAGTTCACCGAACGGGGGATCGAGGCAGCCGCCCGAGGTGACGAGACGTTGCTCCGCCATATCCTGCATAATCTGCTGGCCAATGGGGTGAAGTACTCGACCGTGGGCCAAGCGGTGCGGTTGCGGGTTCAACGCGCGGGCCAAGACGCGGTGTTTACGGTGAGCGATAACGGCATCGGGATCCCGGCGGCGGACCAGAAGCACGTCTTTGAGGCGTTCTACCGCGGCAAGAACACGGGCGCCCAGCCGGGCAGCGGCTTGGGCCTGGTGGTCGTCAAACGGTGTGTCGAGCTCCACGGGGGTGAGCTCCAACTGGAGAGCACCGAGGGCCAGGGCACGACCGTCACGGTGCGGGTGCCGCTGTTCCGCCCGCCCGGCCAGACCGAACTGGTAAACCGAAACTCCGCCACGGCGGCGTCCCAGCCCTTATGAACAAGATCCTGATCATCGAAGACCATCCGCAGATGCGATGCAAACTCGCCATGATTCTGGAACGTGAGCAGTTCCAGGTGACGACCGCGCCCAACGGTCTGATTGGGCTGGACATGGCGCGGAGCGATCCGCCGGACCTGGTGGTCTGCGACATTATGATGCCGGAGTTGGATGGCTACCAGGTGCTCGAAGCACTCCGCGCCGACAAAGCCACGGCCGCCATTCCCTTCATCTTCCTTACCGCCAAGGGCGAGCGCGTGGATCAACGCGCGGGCATGAGCATTGGCGCCGATGATTATCTCACCAAGCCCGTGATGAAAGACGATCTGCTGGGCAGTATCCGCGCCCGGCTCAAGCGCCGCGAGCAGGAGGAGCAGCGCCTGCGAGAGAAAGTCGGAGAAACCAGCTTCAACCCGGATTTCAATTCACCCGCCAGGCTGGAAGTCCTGGGGATCTCGCCGCGCGAAGCCGAGATTCTCAACTGGGCCGCCCAGGGCAAGAGCAACGCCGAGATCGGCCTCATTCTGAGTATCGGCGAAACCACGGTAAAAAAGCACCTCGTGCACATTTACGAGAAGCTCGGCGTCGAGAGCCGCCATTCCGCATCCTTGCTGGCCCTGGAGGTGCTGAGCCGGCGGGCGGGCCCCGCTCCGCACCAGCCCCCCACGGGTCCTTCGGAGGCTCCTGCGTCATAACTGAGGGGGACGGTGTCGTTTTGCGGTGTCGTTTTGCCGGTTGACTATTCGCCGCCAAACTATTTACCTCCCCTTATGAAAAAGGCAGTTTGGTTCACACTGTTTCTGCTAGTAGGGGCTCTGGGGCTGCGGGCGGCAACCAACCAGGTTTTCCAATGCCATGTCAAGGTGGTTGACGCCCGGGGTCAACCGGTCAGCGGGGCGGTGGTCGAGCGCTTTCAGCTCGACACGGTCTTTACCGCCGGCGAGCCGGTGAAAGCGGCGGGCCGGACCACGACCGACCGCACCGGGACGGTGGCGATCACGAGCACGAACCAGGCCTATTACATTCTGCTGGCGAGCAAGCCCGGGCTGGCGTTGACCTGGGGTGGCTGGTATCCCGGGGCGCTTTCAGGCGAGGAGGACGCCACGGTAGAACTCGCCCTGGGCGCCCCCCGAGCGGTTTCCGGCGTGGTTCAGGATGCGGCCGGGAAGCCCGTGGCCGGCGTCCAGGTCTGGGTCAAGACCGGCTTCCGGCTGGCCTCGGATTCGGAGATCTCCTTCAGCCTGCTCCCGGCGAGCCTGGGCCGGCAACGCTTCGAGGCGCGAACCGGGGCGGATGGGAAGTTTCGTATCGATGGGCTCCCCGAGGGGGCCAAACTCGACTTGGGCATAACCAAACCGGGAATGGCCTTGGATCGGTCGCGCGAAGTCACGGCCTATTTCAATCCGACCAGCCTGGAGATCGAGGCGGGGCAGTCGGACCTGGTGCTGCGGGTCAAGCCGGGGGGAGCCATCGAGGGCCGCGTGGTCAAAGCCGAAGGGGGCGGTCCGGTGGCGGGGGTGCGGATCCACTTCGGCGAAGCCGGCCTCGGGGATGATGCCACCGCCGCGGCGGTTTCGGGAGTGGATGGGGTTTTCCGGTTCGTGGATCTGGAGGCGGGGGAATATCAACTAAACGCCCGGCTTGGCACCAATGAGCCGCCCGACCTGGTGGGTGAACCGGTTGCGGTCACGGTGGCAGCCGGGGCGACCAACCGTGAGGCCAAACTGATGCTCAGCCCGGGCGCCCTGCTCGAAGTCACCGTGAAAAGCTCGGTGGACGAGAAACCGATCGCCGGGGCGATGGTCTATACGACCGCTCCCGGCTTGGGGATGGCGATGAGACCCGTCCCGAGCTCGGGGCAAGGGATCGCCCGCTTTCGACTGGCGCCCGGGGATTACCAGGTGTTCGCCAACCAAGGCCGGAACTCCAGCCCCGGAGGGCAGGTCACCCTTGGATTGGGGCAGACCAATCAAACGACGGTTTCGCTGGCCGCGCCGGAGCCCGGATTTAAGCTGACCGGCACGGTGGTGGATTTGGCCGGGAAGCCCGCGCCGAGGGTGGCCGTGACGATCTTTCCTTTTCACCAAGGGATTAAGAAGACGGACGCGGAAGGGCATTTTCAAGTGGAATTGAACCGCGGGCAGCCTGGCGGCTGGGGCGGGGCTCAGGCGGTGATCATTGCGCGCGATCTGGCGCGGAATCTGGCCACAGCGCTGGAACTCGACGAGGAGGCCACGAACGCCAACCTGCGGCTCGAGCCTGGGCTGACCTTGGCGGGGCGGGTGGCCGACGCGGACGATAAACCGCTGACCAACGCCCAGGTGTCGCTGATGTTCCATACCGAGCGGGTGGGATCTTCGTTGGGCGGGCCGACGCGGGTGGATGGGCGGGGCCGGTTCGAGCTCAAGGGGCTGCCGCCGGGCCGACGCTATGGGGTGAGCGTTTCGGTCGCCGGCTATGGTCAGGACAGCAAGACCATCGAGGCGAGCGACACGGCCACGAATCGTGTGGAACTGGAGACCTTCCAACTGGCGAAGGCCAATCTGCGGATCGCCGGCGTGGTCCTGGACGCCGACGACAAACCGGTGGCGGGGGCGTTTGTGAACGGCTATGGCAGCAAGCAGCCGGCCCTCAACGGCCGGACCGACGCCAAGGGCCATTTTGCCTTTGAGCACGCCGGACCGGGCGCGATCAACCTCTCAGCCAACCAGGCGCGCGGGGGCGGCATGGGCAGCGTCACCGCCGAGGGCGGGGATACCAATGTGACGATCCGGTTAGGCGCCCAGGAGGGCAACTTCGGCGGCGGCAACGCCCAATTGCGGCGGAAGCTCACGGGCACCGTGCTGGATACCGCGGGCAAGCCGGCGTCCAAGGTGGGGGTGAGCCTCTTCCCGAATTATTCGAACTTCCAAAAGAAGACCGATGAGGCGGGGCGGTTCGTGTTGACGTCCGACGCCAACCAGTTTGGCGGGGCCAATGCGGAGCGGGTGGTTATCGCGCGTGACGTCGAGCGCAACCTGGCCATGGCGTTGACGATCGAAGAGGAGGCCACCAATGCGGAGTTGCGACTCGAGCCCGGCCTCACGCTGGCGGGCCGCGTCACCGACGCCGAGGGCAAACCGATTACCAACGCCGAGGCCACGCTCACCTTTTGGACGCGGAACATGGGCATGTCCTTCGGTTCGGCGGCCAAGGCCGATGCCCAGGGCCAGTTCGAGATCAAGGCCCTCCCGCCGGGTCGCCACTATGGGGTGAACGTCACGGCCAAGGGGTTTGGCCAGGACAGCAAGAACCTCGAGGCCGGCGATGCCACGACGAACCGGGTGGAACTGGGGAGCTTCGAACTGGCGCGGGCGAATCTGCGGATCGCGGGCGTGGTGGTGGACGCGGACGACAAGCTGGTGTCGGGCGCGTATGTCAACACGTTTGGGGGCGACAAGCAGCCTGCCCTCAACGCGCAAAGCGACTCGAAGGGGCGCTTTGTCTTCGATCATGTGTGCGCGGGGGCCATCAATCTCTCCGCCAACAGCCCGCGCGGGGGGGAGAGCGGTAACGTCTCCGCTCAGGGTGGGGACACCAATATCACCATCCAGCTCGGCGTGCAGGAGGCTAATTTCGGATCCGGCAACCAACGGCCCCGGCAGAAGATCACCGGTTTCGTGCTGGACGCCCAGGGCAAGCCGGTCCCCAAGATCGCGGTGAACCTCTTCCCCGATTTTTCCAACACCCAGAAGCGGACCGATGCGGCGGGGCGGTTTGTGGTGACGTTCGATCCCAACCAATTCGGCGGCGGGACTGATCTCCAGCGGGTGATCCTGGCCCGGGATCCGGAGCACAACCTGGCGGCGGCGGTGGAGTTGGAGGAGGACGCCACCAACGCCACGCTCAAGCTGGCGCCGGGCTTTACGCTGGCGGGACGCGTCACTGGGCCCGACGGGAAGGCATTGACCAACGCGCAGGCCCAGCTCCAGTTCCGCACCCCGCGCATGACGTCGCCCCTCGGTCAAAGCGTACGGGCCTCGGGCGACGGCCAGTTCGAGATCCAGGGGCTTCCCGCCAGTCACAGTTTCAGCGTCCTGGTCACCGCCCCGGGCTACGGCCAGGACTCGCACAATGCCGACACGGGCGAGGGCGACCAACGGCGCGTCGAGCTCGATCCCTTCCAACTCCTGGTGGCCGACCAGCGGATCGCGGGCGTGGTGGTCGATGTGGACGACCGGCCGGTGTCCGGCGCCTGGGTCTCCTGCTATGGCGACAAGCAGAACGGCCAGAGCCTCCAGAGCGATGCCAAGGGCCGTTTTTCGTTCAGTAAACTCTGTCTGGGGACGATCCGGCTCTCCGCCAATGATTCGAGCGGCGGCTACGCCAGCGCGCAAGCGGAGGCGGGGGACACGAATATTACCATCCACCTGGGCCGGTCCGGGAGCGCGCGCGTCGCCACGCCGAAGCCGGTGGGCCTGCGGGGCAAGCCGCTGCCCGAGCTGGCCGCGGCGGGGTTGGCCGCCGCCGACGCCCCGGCCGGGCAACCGGTCCTGGTGCTGCTCATGGACGCCGAACAACGTCCCTGCCGCCGGGTCCTGCGCGCGCTCGGCGAACAAGCCGCCGCGCTCAAGCAGAAGGGCGTCGCGGTGGTGGCGCTGCAGTCGGGCGACATGGCCGAGGAGGCCTTTGCCGCGTGGAAACAGGAGGCCGCGACGCCCTTCCCGGTCGGACAATTAAAACAGGATCCGGAAAAAGCGCGCGCGGCCTGGGGCGCGGGAGCGCTCCCGTGGTTGATCCTCACCGACAAGGCCCACCGGGTGACGGCCGAGGGATTTGGGTTGGAGGATCTGGAGGCGAAGCTGGCTGGGATCCAGTAAGTTGAGCTCAGTATGAAAATGAACACGGCTTGGGCGGTCGCGGCCTGGCTCCTGGCCGTCGTCGCGCCGGCGATCGGGGCCTCAGCCGAGCGCGAGCGGCTCAATTCGATCCTGGCCCGTCCCGGCTCGGCGGGATCGGTGGCGAGGGTCAGCGGCATTCTGCGCGACGTTGACGGACAACCGGTGCCCAATTTCGCCCTGTCTGTGGTGCCCGAGTACCTGGTCACCAGTCGGAACGTGCGGACGGATGCCCAAGGGCGCTTCGAAGTCATTCCGAACGCGCAACTGCCGAGCCTGAGGAACCGGAAGCTGTGTGTGGTGGCCCGGGACTCCGCCCGGAACCTGGCCGCCGCCGAGGTCATCGAGTCGGATACTATCACCCTCGAATTGCGGTTGGAGCCCGGGCGCACTGTGGCCGGCTCATTGACGGATCTCGAGGGGAAAGCCCTGAGCACCGGCACGGCTCAAGTTAGCCTCCGGATGGGGAGCCTGACGGTGCCCCTGCGCGCGGAGCCGTTTCGGGTTGATGCCCAGGGTCATTTTGCGATCAATGCCCTGCCCGCCGACCATCCGTACTGGCTGTCGGTCACGGCGCCGGGCTATGGGTCGACGACCCGTAACGTTCCGGCGGGCGCGGCGGAGACCAATCGTCTCGAACTGGGATCGATGGCGTTGAAGGTGGCCAACCTCCCGCTGGCGGGGCGGGTGGTGGATGCGGAGCAGAGGCCGGCCACCAACGCCTGGGTGAGCTTGAGCGGCGAAGGGCAGCCCAGCGAATCGGTCGAGGCCGACAAGTTGGGGCGGTTCAAGTTCAAAGGGGTTTGCGAGGGGACAGTTCGGCTGTTTGCCAATGCCATGAACGCCTTCGCCAACACCACCGCCGAGGCGGGCGACACCAACGTGGTGATCGTCCTGGGGTCGAACCCCGGCATGACCGTGCCTCGGCCCAAGCGGGCCGCCCTCAAAGGCCGGCCGTTACCCGACCTCGTGTCGGTCGGGCTCAGCGCGAGCGCGGTTCCGGCCGGCAAACCGCTGTTGGTGTGCCTCTTCGACATCGAGCAGCGGCCCTCGCGGCGGTTCATCCGGCTCCTGGCTGAACAAGCCGAGACCATCCGGCGGAATGGAGTGGTGGTGGTGGGCGTCCAGGCCGGGCCGGACACCGCCTCCGCGCTCACAGAATGGCAGGCCGCCAATCCCCTGCCTTTCCCCGTCGGCCAGGTCGCGCGCGAGACGGCGGGGACCAAATGGGTCTCCGAGGTCGAGTCGTTTCCCTGGATGATCCTCACGGACAAGGCTCGTCGCGTGGCGGCCGAGGGCTTTTCCCTGGAGGACCTCGAGGCCAGGATCAAGGAGTTATAGGGTATGAGGGCGCGGGAATGCGGCGCGCTCACGGGGCTCCGTACGGGCCGAAGCGGCGTTTCGGTAGAACGCCGCTGATCCTTCTGGCCCGCACTTCCCGGACGGTTCAAGACACGAGCGACTACCTGATGCGCCATCCATTCACAGTGCCTTAGACGCATTTTGTTTGGATGGAAAACACACTAGCCCATTGGCGGCGAAGTGGTTAGCGCCGTGTTTCGATTTCACGATGATGGCTACAGCTTCACTTTGAGCAATTCCAGGATGCGTTGCTGG
>Ga0316228_1004469_pt1 | contig 10437 bp, 11 predicted proteins | sample TBH18021metaG_FD_206005 | JGI IMG/M metagenome (GOLD analysis project Ga0316228, IMG submission 206005) | Freshwater microbial communities from Trout Bog Lake, Wisconsin, USA - TBH18021 | ecosystem: Environmental > Aquatic > Freshwater > Lake > Hypolimnion/Profundal zone | place: USA: Wisconsin... | reverse complement strand
TGGCTTACCGGAATTTTTCATCCGACAGAGGGCATGATATAACTATTCTGCAAATCTTGGGAGGCCATTACACAATGCCAACTACTAATAAAATAGCGTTAACTTCTGCCGAAATTGGCAATCTGTGGAACATGTATATGAGTGATACCCTGATCGTGCGTGTTAAGAAACATATGATTGCAAAAGCTGAAGACCAGCAGATCCGGACGATCCTGCAACAAGCACTAAGCATTTCGGACAAGCGTTCTCGCGACATAGCCGCCATCTTTAACAGTAGTAATGTGCCCATTCCAGTTGGCTTCAGCGACAAAGACGTAAATATAGAAGCCCCCCGGCTGTATTCGGATACTTTTGCGCTCTATCATGCTCTCTCAAGGGCTAAATATGCCTTGCAAATGACGGCATCTTCTCTTTTTCTAGCCGCTTGCACGGACGTGAGGAACTTGTTCCAAGAAGCGACCGCTTCTTGTGCAAAATTAATCGAAGACGCGACGCAGGTTGCATTAACAAAAGGGATACTAATACGCTCACCTATTGTCAGCATACCGCAAGCACCACATATTGTGGAAGAGCCTAGTTATATTGGCCATATAATTGGTAAGAATCGTCCGCTCCATGTCGTCAGTCTCGCGCATATCTTTCTTTCTATTCAAGAGAATCTGTTGGGTAAAGCTCTAATTTCTGGGTTCAGCCAGGTCGCCCGTGACCCGGAATTAAGGAAGTTCTTCCTCCGGGGAGCGGAAATAGGAGCAAAGCAGATCAAGGAGCTAAGTTCTATGTTGAGTGATGAGGACGTTCCGACACCATCAAGTCCGGATTCTATGCTCACCAGCTCTACCATACCCCCTTATTCTGATAAACTGATGATGAATCACATCATCTTGTTAAATCAGTATAACTTAGCCGATATTGGGACGGCTGTGGGGCAGAGCAGCAGAGCGGACATCGCTGCTGATTACATCCGTATGGAAATGGAAATTATTCAATATGGAGAAGATGGGATAAATATTGCAATCAAGAACGGCTGGCTGGAAGCGCCCCCGCAGGTCGTGAGTCATCGAGAGTTGGCTTTGAGCGGAAAAAGCAAGTAGACGAGTGCTTACTTATACGGTACAACCCCAGAAGGCTGCTTGGTGGGGCAAGCCCTATAAAATCTGATCGCCCAATAAAAAAGGATCGATAACCTTAGAAACATAAGGTTTATCGGTCTTTTATATTGGCGTCTATATGAGTGTATTGACAAACACAGTATCCAATCGCTCTTAACGGGTAGCGGGGATGAGGCCGTACGACCGTCGCAAGAGGGTTGTTTTAGAAGTTCGTCCGAGAATAACAGATTATGATAGCTCCGCCCCTCTAGTTAGCAGCGAGGCGGGCTTTTTTCGTGAGAATAAAGGAATATAGAAGATTATGGCAAATGGGATATACTATTGTTGGTTATTGGAGGCCGCATATGGAATTCTTCCCCAGACTACTAAAAAAGAATATCGCCGAAGGGCCGACCATGCCGCAGCAGCCTAAAGGCAACATTTTTGCGGCAGTGCGGTCGTTGTCCGGTTATTCGAAGCTCATCATCTTGCTGGGGGTCATTTTGATTGCCAGCCTTTGGTTGTTTGTCTGGCACCAGATCAACTATGAATACGACAAGGCGCTTGCCAATGCCTCGCAGGAAACCATGAATCTAGCCATTGCTTATGAAGAAAACGTGCGAAGAATCATAGCTGATGCGGATAAGGATTTGCTCAGCATCAAACAAGCTTATGAGCGAGATGGTCTTTCAAGCTCGGTCATTGCTGCATCCATGCAGAATTGGACGAATGATCCGGCCCGCAATCAAGTGGCCATATTTGACGAACGGGGATTCCTGCTTTACAGTTTTATTAAGAATCGCCCTGGAACTAATAGCTCTGACCGTTCATTTTTCCAAATCCATCGCGACCTCGCTGCTGACACATTGTACATTGGTCAGACAATCCAAGCCAGGGGTCTGTTGGGACAGAGCACCATTCCGCTGAGTCGGCGTATCGACAAGCCTGACGGCTCATTTGGCGGCATTGTCTATATCGGTTTAAAGACTGACTATTTCCTTGAGTTTTATAAGAAAATGAATCTTGGCGAGAATCGGCAGGTCGCCCTGTATGGGACGGATGGGTTTAATCGGGCCAGGCGAGTTGGTGACGATATGACGTCAGGTCTGGACAGCCGAGGAATCCCTCTAATGCAAAAAATCCAAATTGATCCTCTCGGCACATATATATCGAAAAATGCCCTGGATGGGATAACCCGTATAGTCAGTTATCACGTTATGGCGGAGTACCCACTAATCGTAGTGGTGGCACAATCTACCGAAGTGGCTTTGACCGGTTATACAGAGCGGAAGCAAGGCTATATCCTCGGGGTTTCACTGACCAGTCTATTCATCTTAGGCTTTTGTTGCTTACTGATTTTATGGTTAGAAAAGCAACGAACGATCAACGCCCGGTTGGAAGTAATGGTTAATGAGAGGACCCAGCAAGTACAGGCGCAAAACGAAGAACTGCGGGCGAAGGATGTTGAACTGACCAAGCATCGCGACAAGCTGGAAAATCTTGTGGCGGAACGCACACAGGACCTGGAAAATACCCTGCATGAGCTACAGACTACAAGTGCAAAGGTTACCCAGCAAGCTCAGTTCCTTGATTTTGCTCACGATTATATCATGGTGTGCGATTTAGACAGCAAAATCATTTTCTGGAATCGAGAAGCAGAGTCCGGGTATGGTTGGTCGACCAGCGAAGCCGTAGGGCAGGTAGCCAATATCCTGCTCCAACCGCAGTACCCTGTATCGACTAAGCACATTATGAATAGTCTCCTAACCAAAGGGCGTTGGAAAGGCGAACTAACCCATACTCGCAAAGATGGCAAGCGCATTGTCGTTCATAGCCACCAGACGCTAAATAAAGATGCTGCTGGCAACCCTGTGTCGATTCTGGAAATCAACCATGACATCACGAAACAGAAAAAGATGGAAACAGAATTAGGTCGTCTTGACAGGTTAAATCTTATCGGTGAAATGGCGGCATCGATTGGGCATGAGATCAGGAATCCTTTGACTGCGGTCCGAGGTTATCTACAGCATTTTCAGCGTAAGATTGAGAGTGCCGTATATTACACACAATTTCAGACGATGATTGATGAGCTTGACCGGGCTAATGGAATTATCAGCGAATTCTTGTCCTTAGCAAAAAATAAGACTGTTGTACTCAAGCCCTATAACTTAAACGATATCATAAGTGCTCTGTCGTCTCTTCTACGGGCTGAGGCATTCCGCACTGGGCATGATATTCAAGTCAATTTGGGTGATGTCCCCGACGTCATTTTGGATGAAAAAGAAATACGGCAACTGCTTTTGAACCTGGCGCGGAACGGCTTTGAGGCCATGGAGGCAGGCGGGATGCTAACCATTGAAACCTACGCCGATAACGACAAGGTGGTGCTGGCTGTCCGCGATACCGGCACAGGAATACCGCAGGAGGTGCTGGACAAGTTGGGGACGCCCTTCCTGACTACGAAGGACACGGGAACTGGGCTGGGATTACCGGTAAGTTATCGAATCGCCGAGCGTCACAGTGCAAAGATTGACGTGAAAACCTCGCTGGAGGGGACTACCTTTATTGTGCAGTTTATTCAACTATCGTAGAAAGCAGATTTGGTACTCCGGTTAGGACTGCTTATGCTAGTTCTGGAAGGTGTTTTCTTTACACCCTTCCGTGCACATTGAGTCGGTAGTAAGGCTGCAAAGAAAACACACCTGATGAAGTCAGGTGTGGCATGGGTTTGTCGGCTGTTGAGAGTCATTGTATATGTTCCCCCAGACGTAGGGAGAAACACCAAGCTTAATTGGGCTTGGGTGTTTTTGTTATTGAGACAACCCTAATCAGTATCAGGTAGTTATATAACGTTATTATATAACTGTTAACATGAAATTATATATTCCTGGTGATCATTTAAGCCGAAAAACTATTGTAATTTTCGCACGAAAGCTTAGGCAATATTTTTTATATTATAGCATTTTGTCTAAATACAGGAAGTTTAGAATTGACGGCGAAATCAGTTTTAACGGTAAAATTATCCAAATAGCTAAGGAAGGTGAAATATTGTGAGTCTAAACACGAAAATTGCCATGGTAGATATGGCTTTCATCTATAACGGTTATGGTTAAGGGATATTTTACTTGATACTGTCAAGGTAATAGAATGAAGTTGGGAAAAACGTCGGCCAATGTAATTGCTGAGACCAGACTAGAGCGCTTTGATGAAAAGCTGATAGCAGTTTGAAAGGGGGTAAAGTAGAAGTACATCACATAACGCATAGATGTATAGATGATAATAATCAAAAAGAAGTGATCTGATGACGCGGCGGGCTTCTGAAAGCCTAGTTCGCACATCGAATCAGACGATGGGAGAGATCAAGAATGGACCTCGCAACAAGCGAAGCGGTCACGCAACGATCGTGGGCCACGCGGCGCGAAGGCAAACGCCGGCGCATGGGACTGGTTGCTCCGTGGATGAATGGTAAAATTCTTCCGCAAAACAAGATTGTTGATGCACTTGAGACGCTCTTGGTTCCCGGAGATCGGGTCATTATCGAGAGCGTGCAAAAGCAAGCAGACTTTTTGTCGCGCTCGCTAGCCAAAGTGAATCCCAAAAAAGTTAACAACTTAAATGCGGTGATCTGGGCAGTTGCTCGCCCCGAACATATGGAAATATTCGAACAGGGGATTGCGAAAAGACTCGACTTCAGTTTCGCCGGTCCGCAGAGCTTGCGAATCGCGCAAATGGTCGAAGATGGAGAGATCGAAATCGGCTCGATCAACACCTATGTTGAACTGTCCGCGCGAATGTTTGTCGATCTGATCCCCAACGCGGTGCTTGTCTGCGCGGACATGGCCGACCGTGAGGGCAATCTCTTCACCGGCGCGAACACGGAAGACACTCCTTCGATGATCGAGGCCGCCGCGTTCCGTGATGGCATCGTTATTGTCCAGGTGAACGAAATCGTCGACAAGCTGCCGCGCGTCGATATCCCAGGCGACTGGGTGGACATCATCGTCGAAGGGGATCGACCCTACGCAAAAGAACCGATCCAGACACGCGATCCGAAAGACATCAAAGAGCTTCAGATCCTCACAGCAATGATGGTCATTCGTGGAATTTACGAGCGCCATCAGGTTCTGTCCCTGAATCACGGTGTTGGTTTCGACACCGCGGCTGTTGAACTGCTGCTTCCGACTTATGGGGCCCAACTCGGCCTGAAAGGCAAGATTTGCCGCAATTGGATTCTCAATCCGCAGCCGACGCTCATTCCGGCGATCGAGAGCGGATGGGTTGAGAGCGTTCACAGCTTCGGCAATGAAGCAGGCATGGAAAAATACGTGGCCGCCCGTCCGGACGTCTATTTTACCGGGCAGGATGGCAATTTGCGCTCCAACCGCGTCTATTGCCAGCTCGCCGGACACTACGCGGTGGATCTCTTCGCGGGATCGACTCTGCAAATCGACGGAGAAGGAAACTCGTCGACGGTTACCAAAGGGCGTATCGCCGGATTCGGCGGTGCGCCAAATCTCGGCAGTGATGCTCGCGGTCGGCGCCATGCCTCGCCTGCTTGGTTGTCGCTCATTACCTCGGATAGCCCGATTGCCAGAGGACGCAAGCTTTGTGTGCAGGTGGTCGAAACATTCAAGGCGGGGGGCGTACCGTTGTTCGTGGAAAGCCTCGACGCCATTCAAGTGGGCAAAGACGCCAACCTGCCGGTGGCTCCGGTGATGATCTACGGTGAAGATGTCACTCATATCGTCACCGAGGAAGGCATTGCCTACCTCTACAAAGCCGACTGTCTCGAAGAGCGCCGTGCCGCGGTCGCTGCCATCGCTGGGGTGACCAAGGTCGGACTGAAATCGACGGACAAGCAGGTTGAGAAGCTGAGGCAATTGGGCGTCGTCGCCTATCCCGAGGACCTAGGTGTACGGCGGTCGGACGCAACGAGATCGCTTCTTTCTGCGCGCAGCATGAAGGACTTGGTCACGTGGTCGGGAGGGCTCTACGAGCCGCCGGCGCGTTTCCGGAGTTGGTAAGATGTCCAAGGACTTCTTCATCGATTCACGGCAACTGTCTTATTTCCCGGTCGAATCGGCCGAGTTACCCAGAATTTAAATTGAATTTGGAGAAGGAGAATCATGGAGATACTAACATTTGAATTCCCTGCCTCTGGTCCAAAAGGTAAACGTGCACATGTCGGTGTCGTGGGGTCCGGCGACTTAGAAATTCTGATGGAACCGGCAGATGGAAATCGGACCAAGGTGAAAATCCAAACCAGTGTTGCCGGTTTCGGCCCGACCTGGAAGGCAGTTTTGGAGCGTTTTCTCCAGAATTACCCCGCCGCGAGCAACATCGAAATCAATGATTTTGGCGCGACCCCCGGAACAGCGGCACTGCGGCTCCGCCAAGCTGTCGAGGTGAGCAAGTCATGATGAACATTCCCCCTCTCTCGAAAGACGTCTTGGCGCTGAGTATGCGCCGTAGTTACGTCGAACTCAATGCCCGTGCTCGCGCGAAGGAACTGCTCGATCCGGGTACTTTCCGTGAAATTCTCGGTCCATTTGACCGGGTCATGTCGCCTTGGCTGCCGATGCAGGGCATCGTGCCCCAATCCGATGACGGTTGTGTCGTCGCCAAGGGAACAATCGACAGTCAACCGGCCGTGGTGATCGCCATGGAAGGCAAGTTCCAAGGCGGATCCATTGGCGAAGTCTGTGGGATGAAGATGGCCGAAGCATTTCGCTTGGCCCGAATCGACAACGAGAAAGGCATCCCAACTCGTGCCGTTCTTTCACTTGAAAGCGGCGGTGTTCGCCTCCAGGAAGCGAACATGGGCGAGTTGGTTATCGCCGAGATCTACTCCGAAATGGTTGCTCTGCGAAAGCACACCCCACTGATTGTCGTGATCGCTGGTCCGACCGGTTGCTTCGGCGGTATGTCGCTTGCCGCGGGCTTGGCGTCCTACGTGGTCATGACGCAACAGGCACGTTTGAGCATGAACGGTCCTGAAGTCATTGAACAGGAAGCTGGCGCCGCTGAATTTCCATCAGGCGATAAACCCTTCGTCTGGAGCGTTAACGGAGGCGCGCAACGTGCGGCGACTGGATTTGCTGATCTTTTGGTCGAAGACGACGCGGCAGAAATCGCGAAAGCCGTAAGGAGTCTGTTCAGTAAGGGCCACCCAGCGAAACTGCGCACCGACAAATACGAATTGTTCATTAAACGCCTCTCTGCCATGGACTGGTCCAGGCAGTGGACGAGCGAAGATATCCGCAAAGTCTGGAAGGAAGTGGCAGAATGAGTGACACCGTCATGAACCGCGGGCGGAAGTGGTTTGAAGCCCTTGCAGGGAACGACGGAAGCGTGCCCGGAAATCCCGGATCTCTTCTGTTATCAGGTGGAAAATTGGGCGACGAGGAAGTTGTTTTCGTCGGCTTGGTTCCTGATCCGAAAAGTCGTTTTCCGCGGGCCGGTCGTAGCGAGGTGGGCGTCGATGAGGGCTGGTTTGGTACGAGGGCCCTTCGCCAGGTAATCGAGGCTGACAAGGATAAGAAGGTCAAACGCCCGATCATTACAGTTTGTGATACCAAGAGTCAGGCCTACGGACGCCGTGAAGAGCTCTGCGGTATCCACGTTGCCGCTGCGGCAATTATCGCTGCCTATGCCGACGCCCGAACGGCTGGGCACCCGGTAATTGCGTTGATTGTCGGCCGCTGCGTCTCCGGCGCATTTCTTGCGATGGCCGGCCAGGCGAATCGATTAATCGCGTTCAACGATCCGGAAGTCCTGATTCACGCCATGTACAAAGATGCCGCGGCGCGTATCACGCGGCGAAGCGTGGAGGAACTTGACAGGTTGGGGCAGGAAATCGTGCCGATGGCGTACGATATCGGCTCATTTGCGAAACTGGGTGGGCTGCATGCCTTGCTCGACGTGGCCCATCCGGATGAGCCCGCATCGGCGACCGCCGCCCAGGTACAGAGCGCCTTGATCGAGGCCATCGCTGACTCCCGTGCGAAACCTGCGACTTTGGATGTTCGACTCGAGTCCGATGGGGCGAAAACCTACCGGAAGGCCTCGTTGCTGGTCCGCCAGAAGATGGCGGAGCAGTGGAACGCTGTCTGACGTGATGTGCTCCGGTCGAGCCAGACCGGAGCACTATTCCTGCCGGGAAGATTCGGCCGAAGAACATGACAGGGTGTGGTGCAGTCGCACCACAAGGTCGGTGTCTTCTCCGCGATCGGACCGTCGGAATATCCAAAAGAGACAGGGTACTTGAGAGAGGACCGATCTAATGCAGACATGCCCTCATTCCGCCATCCATTTCCATCCTCACGATTTGGTGTGGTTCCTCGTCGGTCCCCATCTCTTGCCAAAGATGACGACGCCACCCTGGGTACGGGAATCCCTGCGGGAAGCTCCTGTCGCCGTAGTTCGGCGAGCGCCGCAAGATGGGAGGCAAATACCTATCGGGATACGCGGTGTTTCCCGTGACCAAAGATTTGCTGCAGCCATTCCTGCCAGCTCGGTGGTTAGGAGGATACCGCCCGAACGTCTTCTGCGCGAGCGTTGCGAGCCCAGGCGCAGCCGTTACGCCGAAATTCCCGCACTGCGGGCGTTTCAGATCGTTTTGGAACGTTGGGGACGAATGGAACATGTTTGGGGACCGACCGGCAGTGTCGGGTTTGAACTAGGGACCGGCTGCGAGGTCGTCACGCCTGAAAGCGATCTCGATCTGATTATTCGTGTGCCGAACAGATTATCTCGCGATGACGCGAAGCTAATGCTCGCCGAGCTATCCGAAATCGGTGCTTCTGTAGATGTGCAAATGGAAACACCGGACGGTGTAATTGCCATGAAAGAATACTGCTCGACAGAACAAGGGCGGGAAATACTTTTGCGTACGATTAATGGGCCAATATTGGTTCTTGATCCCTGGAATACAAGTAGGGGAGAACAGCGATGACGATTTCATATCTTTTTCCCGGGCAGGGTTCGCAACGGCCCGGTATGTTGCATCAGCTTCCCAGCCACCATGAAGTGGCGCGCACCATTGAGGAGGCTAGTGAAGTCCTAGGCCGGAACGTCCTCGAATTGGACGCCGAGGACACACTTCGGTCGACCGTTTCGACACAGATTGCAATCTATACCGCTGGTGTGGCTGTAACGCGTGCCCTGGCAGCGGAAGGTGCTTTCCCGGACGCGGTGGCAGGTCTGTCGATTGGAGCTTACGCCGCGGCAACGGCGTGCGGAGCCTTGAACTTTCGGGATGGAGTACGCTTGGTCCATTTACGTGCGTCGATGATGGAGAAAGCCTTTCCGAGTGGTTTTGGACTGACTGCAATCGTCGGTCTCGATGAGGAACAGGTCAACTCCATCGTCTCCGCCGCGACGACCCCGGACGCCCCAGTCTTTGTGGGCAATCTTAACGCGCTGAGGCAGATCGTCGTGGCCGGATCCGACGCGGGGATGGAGCGGGTCATCGACTTGGCTCAAAAGGCCGGATGCCAGAAGGCCGAACGCCTAGACGTGTCCGTTCCCTCGCACTGTGAGCTGCTGGCGGGAGTGACTGACAGATTGGTCGATGCCATGAAAGATCTTGAACCTGGACCAATCACGGCACAATACCTTACCAATCGGCGAGCTCGGCCGACGCGCGCTTTCGATCGAATTCGGGAAGATATCGCCACAAACATAGCTTACTCGGTTCGTTGGCACGACATCACCGAAGTTCTGGTTGGCATGGGGACGCAGCTATTCGTGGAGATTACCCCTGGCCGTGTTCTGTCTAAGCTTACGACAGAGGCGTTTCCCGAAGTTCCCGCCATTGCGGTGTCGGCGATGCCTCTCGAAGCTGTAATTCGACAAGTAAAAGACGTGAGGGCGTCGGCTTATTAGTGTCGCATATGCGTTGGCGGGATCTTTCTGGTATTTTTTTACCCACGTATATACGGATGACTCATGGACGCCTAATTCTTTTGTGCTGCCGATGCACTTATTTTTCCTGTTAGAATTTGCTGAACATAGGCAAGTTTCACTTCCTGTTCGACAGGGGCTTTCATTTCGCAACACTCCTTTTATTAACTGTATCATGCTTGCAGTTTGGAGTGTCCGTTTTTAAGATAGCACATCAATAGGGGACGTTCCTTTTTTGTCATAATTGCTTCAGCAATAGTGATGCGACCAATTAGACCGTCAATGCGATCTTCGGTTGTCCCGTGTTTTCTTTTCAGCCTTTAACACTCCTCCATGCACATTGAGTGTTTGGCAAGGGTGCAAAGAAAACACGACTGACGAAGTCAGTCGTGTCAGGCTGTCGATAAAGTAAAAAAAGTAATAGGGTACGAAAATGGTTTTTAAT
>Ga0316228_1004466_pt1 | contig 10447 bp, 6 predicted proteins | sample TBH18021metaG_FD_206005 | JGI IMG/M metagenome (GOLD analysis project Ga0316228, IMG submission 206005) | Freshwater microbial communities from Trout Bog Lake, Wisconsin, USA - TBH18021 | ecosystem: Environmental > Aquatic > Freshwater > Lake > Hypolimnion/Profundal zone | place: USA: Wisconsin... | reverse complement strand
GATGGGCGGCAGCTGTTCGGGGAAACGGCCGTCCACCTTGGTGCCGTTGATCGCGAGCAGGATGTCGCCGGCCCGCAGGCCGACCTTGGCCGCAGGCGAGCCCCGCTCCACGCTGCTGATCAGGACGCCGGTGTTGAGGGCCAGGGCATAAAATCCTTCGAGATCCTGGAGGGCGCTGGGCACGATGCCGATGTAGCTGCGGGTGATCACGCCATCCCGCACCAGCGCCTGCACCACGCGGATCGCCGTGCTTGCTGGAATGGCGAAGCCGAGGTTGTTGGCGCCCAGGTAGCCCCGGGATGATATGCCGATGACCTTGCCGTCCTCCGTCACCAGCGGTCCGCCCGAGTTGCCGGGATTGATCGCCGCGTCCGTCTGCAGCCAGGTGTTGAAGGCCCCGGTCTCGTAGCCGTTCACGCCGTTGCTGTCCTCAAAGTAGCGGTTGTTGTTCGAGATGATGCCGCGCGTCGCCGTGCGCGTCAGGCCGAAGGGCGTGCCCACCGCGTAGACGGTTTGGCCGACGTAGAGCCGGTTGCTGTCGCCGAATTCGGCATGCGTGAACTTCAACCCGCGCCGCTTGACCTCGGCCTGGTCCAACTGGAGCACCGCGAGGTCGGTCCAGTGGTCCCAGCCGACCAGCTTGGCACTGACCCGCTCCAGGCTCGCCAGCGTGACCGAGAGCTCCACCGCGCGCGGACTCGCCACATGTGCGTTGGTCAGGATCAGCCCGTCCGCCGACAGGATCACGCCCGAGCCGATGCTGGCGGAAAACCGCTTCGCGCCGTCCTCGAAGGCGATTTCCCGCACGTCGATGCGGACCACCGCGTCGAAGAGCTGGTTGAATCCCTTGCTCATCGCTGCCGTGGCCGAGACGGCGCCGAAAGCCAGGCCGAGGAGGACGAACCTGAGCATGATTGACCGGGAGGTTGAAAACTTCACTGTGTTAAATTTCACGCAATGGCTACCAAGTGCAAAGAGTACAATTTTCTGGAGATTGAGCCCCACTGGCAATCTTTCTGGGAGGAAAATCATTCGTTTCGGACGGAAAGCAACCCGTCGAAGCCCAAGTACTACGTGCTCGACATGTTCCCCTATCCTTCCGGGGCGGGACTGCACATCGGCCATCCCGAGGGCTACACGGCGACGGATATCGTCGCCCGCTACAAGCGGGCCAAGGGCTTCAATGTCCTCCACCCGATCGGCTGGGACGCCTTCGGGCTCCCGGCGGAGCAGCACGCGGTGAAGACCGGCACCCATCCGGCCTCCAACACGCAGAACAACATCGTCAACTTCCGGCGGCAGATCAAGGCGCTCGGCTTCTCCTACGACTGGGACCGGGAAATCGACACGACCGATCCGAAGTATTTCCGCTGGACCCAGTGGATCTTCCTCCAGCTTTTCAAGAAAGGCCTGGCCTATGTTGATGAACGCCCGGTCTGGTGGTGTCCCGAACTTCGCACGGTCCTCGCCAACGAGGAAGTGATCGATGGCAGGAGCGAGGTTGGCGGTTTTCCCGTCGAACGCCGCAACCTGCGCCAGTGGGTGCTGCGCATCACCGCCTATGCCGACCGCCTGCTGGCCGACCTGAAGGACGTCGACTGGCCCGACTCGACCAAGCGCATGCAGGAAGCCTGGATCGGACGCAGCGAAGGCGCCGAGATTCTCTTCGACCTGGAAAATCCCTCGCCCGGCCGGCTGAAAGTCTTCACCACACGGCCGGACACCCTCTTCGGCTGCACCTACATGGTGCTCGCGCCCGAGCATCCGTTGGTGGATGCGCTCACCACCGCCGGACAGCAGGCGGAAGTCGCGCGCTACCGGAAGGCCACCTCCGGCAAGAGCGACCTCGAGCGCACCGATCTCGCCAAGGACAAATCCGGCGTCTTCAGCGGCTCCTATGCGGTCAATCCGGTCAATGGCGAGTGCGTGCCCATCTGGATCGCCGACTACGTGCTCATGGGCTACGGCACCGGCGCCATCATGGCCGTGCCGGCGCATGACGAGCGCGATCATGAGTTCGCGGTAAAATATTCCCTGCCCGTCGTCCAGGTAATCGAGGCGGACGTACCCGGGGCGAAACTGCCCTACGTCGGCGACGGCCGGCTCGTTCGTTCCGGCGCCTATACTGGCTTGGAATGGCCGGAGGCGAAAAAGCGCATCACCGCCGACCTCGCCGCCCGCGGCGCGGGCAAAGCCACCGTAAATTTCAAACTCCGCGACTGGCTGTTCTCCCGCCAGCGCTACTGGGGGGAACCCTTCCCGATTGTCTGGCTGAGCGAGACCGATTATCGGCACGCCACCGCGCAGCGCGCCGGCGATGTTCCCGCCACCTCCGTCACCTTCACCAGCGGGGGCATCACGCATTACGCGTTCCCGCTGCCCGCCGGCGCGCTCCCGCTGGAACTTCCGTCCGTGCAGTCCTACCTGCCGAGCGGCAATGGCGAGAGTCCCCTCGCCAACGAGACCGCCTGGCTCGAGATCTGGTTCAACGTCGAGACTGGCGCCGCCGTGCCCGCCGCCCAACCCAAGCCCGCCGGCGGGGCCTGGGTCCGCGGGCGTCGCGAGACCAACACCATGCCGCAATGGGCCGGCTCCTGCTGGTATTATCTCCGTTTCACCGATCCAAAAAACGACACCGCCCTCGCCTCCCCCGCTGCGCTCCGATACTGGGGCGTGCCCGATCTCTACGTCGGCGGCGCCGAGCACGCGGTGCTCCACCTGCTCTACGCGCGCTTCTGGCACAAGGTGCTCTTCGACCTCGGCGTCGTGCCGCAGAGCGAGCCGTTTACCAAGCTGTTCCATCAGGGCATCATCCTCGGCGAGGATGGGGAGAAGATGTCGAAAAGTCGCGGCAACGTCGTCAACCCCGACACGCTCATTGCCAGCCATGGCACCGACACACTGCGGCTCTACCTGATGTTTCTCGGGCCGCTCGAGGCCATGAAACCGTGGAATCCCAACGGCATCGAGGGAGTGCACCGCTTCCTCCAGAAAGTCTGGCGCGAGTGCCTCGGCCGCGAGGGCGAGGTCAATTCCAAGATCACCGACGACGCGCGAGCCGACTCCGCGGAGCTCACGCGTCTGCTGCACGAGACCATCCGTAAAGTCGGTGACGACATCGAATCGCTTCGCCTGAATACCGCGATCTCACAGATGATGATTTTCGCGAATGCGCTCCAAAAAGCGCCACAGGCCAGTCGTGCCACCGTCATGGCATTCCTGCAGGTTCTCTCACCTTTCGCCCCCCATATCACCGAGGAACTCTGGGCCCGGCTGGGTGGCAAGGGCTCGATCCTGCACGCGCCCTGGCCGCAATTCGATCCCGCCAAGCTGGTGGCCGACACCATCAAATTGGTCTTCCAAGTGAACGGAAAGCACCGGGGCGACCAGCTGGTGCCCGTGGGCCTGGCCGAAAACGAGGCCATCAAGTTGGCTCAAGCCCACGCCCAAGTGGCGCCACACCTTGATGGTAAGCATTTGAAACGAGTGATTTACATTCCCGGTCGAATCTTGAACCTCGTCGTTGAATAATATCTGGACTAATCGTCTTGAAATATAGGGTTTAAACCCTAGTTTCAAATGCAAGTTGAAGACTTCTGAACAACACTCCGCGAACCACCGAAAATGAAACCTCACTCCCATCGTTTCCTGTTTCTCCCGGCATTGGGTGTGCTTGCGGTGAGCGCCATGCTGGCGATCACCCCCGGTAGACTTCTGGCGCAGGAGAAGAAGACCAATCCCGCGAGCAAAATCTACGTCGCGAGCATGGAGGGGCAATCGCAGATCAACCAGGACAACAAGATCGCCGACTTGACGCAGAAATCGGCCTACAATGCCGAGGGCAGCGTCATTGAGACCAAGCCGAAGGCGAGCAACGCATTGGTTTATTCCAACGGAACCGGCATTTTCTTCGATTCCGACACCCGCGTGGAGGTGACGAAATTCCTTCAGGAACCCTTCACCCCGAACCGCAACGACATGGAGGTGGAGCCTTCCATTTCCCAGACCGAGGGTGTCGTCACCCGCGGCACCATCGGCCTCTGCACCAGCAAGCTGGTGGCCGGCAGCACGATGAATTACCGGACCTCGCTTGGCTCCGTCAGCATCCGGGGCGGCAAGATCGTGATCCAGGCGGAACCGGAATCCACCAAGATCTCGATGCTCGAGGGCGAAAGCACCGTGCGCGGCGGGACCCTCGACTTGGGCGGACAGGTGCTGCATGCCGGCGAGCAGGCGGTGATCAAACCCGGCCCGCCCGGCGCGCCGAATGTCATCAAAATCGACAAGATTCCCGACGCCGATCGTTCCAGTCTGGATGACAAGGTGCTGATGGCCTGCGCGGCGAAGAAGGCCAGAAATTCTCGAGGGAAGCGATCCGGCTCATAGGTAGATGGCGGCACATCGCGGCACCAAGTTGCACCTAATAGGCGTCGCAACTGGCGACAATTGGCGACGGGATTACGCGGCCCAGTCGGCGCAGAGCAACTCAGCCTGTGCCAACACTGTCTTCGTCGCTTCATCTTGAAGGTCCGGCGGGTAGCCGTGCCGCTTGAGGATGCGCTTCACCATTACTTTGATCTTGGCCCGGGCACTTTCGCGGACCGTCCAGTCGATAGTGACACTCCTGCGGACCTGGGTGACCAACTCGGCGGCAACGGCCCAAAATCTTCAGCCGCGTGCGCTGGGGGTAATCCATGAGGAAGAGCGCCACGCGGTCATCGTCCGCGAGATTGCCGGTGGTGAGCAGCTGGCGGTTGCCCTTGAAATCGGCGAAGCCGAGCTGGTCGGGTCCCAGCACCTTCAGGAAGCCAGGCGGTCCACCGCGGTGCTGGATGTACGGCCAGCCATCGCGGTTGGTGGTGGCCAGGTAGAAGCTGTCCCGGGCGGCGATAAAGTCGGTCTCCTCGGCGGTGAGCCGATCGCTCGCGGTGGCGGCCGGGACGGCTTGGTGACGGCCGTAATACTTTTCCTGCGCCGCCTGCACGGCGGGGGTGAGCGCGAGCTGCATGAATTTTTGGGCCATGGGAGTGAAGCGGGGTGGAGCGGAGGTTCGCCCAAGGTGTCCCGCCTCGGTCAGGAGTCCAGCGAGGTGCAGACTTTGGGAGCCCTGGTACCCTGGGCGGCAGCCGCCGTGCCCCCCCAACGCCGGGCTTGGGCCCAAAAATGTCACGAGGAAAAGCATGGCTGCTCTTCCGGCCCGTCGAGCGCCTCCTCACCCCGATCAAGCCGCTGGAGATCAAGGAGGAGGGAGAACGGCTGGATTTCGCGCGTCTGGCCACGGATCCGCCTGGCCTGACTCCGTTGCTCGGTCTGCCGGACTCACGTGTTGGGCGCTCGCGCCAGGATCAACAGCGGGCGAAGATGGGATTAAATGCAAAATAGTAATGATAAACAGGGCACCAAGGACGAAATATTAATGCATATAAATTGTATTATAGACTGACCACATTGATACATTTGGGCAGAATACAATTTTCTATTCGCCGGCTGTAAGTTTGGCCCCAGCCTTGCTGAGTCTTACGCAAATCTCGGAGTTCGCCCATCCCCCCAGGGCCCGCTCCAAGCACATCAACCACCACTACCGATTCGGTAGACCAAATGTTCAAATACAGTCATCTTTCCTGCCATGCGTTCAAACTTGTCGCGCTCCTCGTTCTTGGGGCGGCGTTGCCGGTCTCAGCTCAGGTAATCACGCTCACGTTTGAAGGCCTGGGCGATGAACAAACCGTTGGTAACTATTATAACGGCGGCGCGGGCGGAAATTACGGCATTACTTTCAGCAGCAACTCGCTTGCCATCGTATCCAATACTCAAGGCGGCACGGGCAATATCTTGGACGCTCCCTCGATGCCGACCATCTTGTTTTTCCTTCAGGGCGGAGCGGCAACGATGGACGTCGCCAATGGTTTCGATACGGGTTTTTCCTTCTACTACGCGGCTAATAGTGCTTCAGCTTTCTTTGAAGTATACGATGGATTTGATGGAACGGGTACGTTGCTTGCTAGTGGGCAATTGTCGGACACCGTTGGGGCCCAAGGGGGATACAATCTCAGCCTAAATCAGGTGGGTGCCTCTTTCTCCGGCGTGGCGCACTCCGTCCTCTTTGGCGGGGCGGCCGACTACGTGGGTTTCGATAACATCACCTTCGGATCCGCTGTCGCGACCCCGGGCGGCGGAGTCCCAACTTCGAGCGACATCGACACGGCGCAAGCCAGTTACCTGGCCAGCAATGTCGGCGCCACCGTCAATCCCGCCTTTGTTGGCGGCACGCTGCTGGTGGATCAGGCTGGCACGTACACCCAGGATTTCACGGTTGATGCCTCCGGCACCAACAACCTCGATCAAGGTGGTCTGACCGCCACGTTTTCAGGGGCCTTTTCCGACGCGAACGGCGTGGCCGGCAACCTAATCATCGCCAATTCCGGGAGCGGGGGAGCGATCATCTTCACCGGGCTCAACACCTACACAGGTGGCACGACGATCAACGCCGGAGCCACGCTGCAACTGGGCGACGGCGGCACGACCGGCAGCATCGCGGGCAACGTGACCGACAACGGTTCGCTGATCTTCAACCGCAGCAACGCGGTGACCTTCGCGGGCGTGGTTTCGGGAACGGGCAGCTTGGTACAAGCGGGAGCCAACACGGTCACCCTTACGGGCACGAACACCTACACGGGCGGCACGACGATCACGCAGGGCACGGTGTCGATCGGCACAGACGCCAACCTGGGAGCCGCCACGGGGGCCCTGACCCTGAACGGCGGCACGCTCGCGCTGAGCAATAGCGTCACGACGACGCGTCCGATCGTGGTTGGCAGCTCCAGCGGCACGCTCGACACCGGCGCCTCCCAACTGGCGACTGGCGGCGCCCTCAGCGGCACCGGCAGCCTCCTTAAGGCCGGCGCTGGCAGCTGGAACCTGACCGGAACCGGCACGGGCTACACCGGCGCCCTCCAAGTGGCGCAGGGCACCCTGTTTGTCAACACGACCCTCGGGGCCGCCACGGTCACCGTGGCCGCCCCCGCGGTGCTCCGCGGCACCGGCACCCTGCTGGGCAGCCTGAGCGTCCTCGGCAGGCTGAGCCCCGGCAACAACTCGCCCGGCACACTTAGCGTCACCGGCCCTGTCAGCTTTGGTGCCGGCAGCACTGCGGCCTTCGAGATCGACGGCCCGGGCACCGGCAGCGGCGCCGGCAACTACAGCCGGCTCGTGTCGGGCTCCACCGTGAGCCTCAACGGCGCCGTCCTCGCGCCGGTCTTGCGCGGCATCAGCGGCTCGGCCTCCAACACCTTCACGCCCAGCATGGGCCAGTTGTTCCACCTGATCAACGCCGCCGGCGGGCTTAGCGGCAGCTTCTCCAGCCTGACCCAGCCCGACGGCCTGCCCTCGGGCCTGATCTTCGACACGGTCTACGGGGCGAACACCGTCGATCTGGTGGTCACGCCTGCCGACTACGGCCAGCTCGGGCCTTTAGGGGTCACGGCCACGCTCAACCGTACCCGCACCGGGGCGGCCCTGCAGGCCCTGCGGCCGGCCCCCGGGACCCGGGGCGCCAACAGCGCCTTCCTAAACGTCCTGTACCCGCTCGGCGCCGCGGACCTTACCAGTGCGCTGGACCAAATCGGCACCGCCCTCTACGGCCAGATCCTGGAAGGCAGCCTGCAGGCCCTGCGCCGGGCCGAGCTCGCCTCTCGGCAGGCCCGGGACGATGCGGAGCCGGTCTGGCTCGATGTCTCGGCCTTGGAGGTCCGCGCCCCGGGTGACGGCCTTGTCCGTGGCTTTGACCTGCGGGGCGGCGGCGGCATGGTCGGCTTCGACCTATGGCGGCGGCCGACCGGCCTGGCCGGAGTGGCCCTCGGCCATGAGCAGTCGCAACTGGTGTCTGCCGGGCCGGATCACGGCCGGGCGGACACGACCACCGAGCAGCTGGTCGGCTACGGCCGGCTGGACCGCGGTCCGTGGCGTCTGGACCTGAATGCGAGTCTGGGCTTTGCCCGGTCCACGGTGAAGCGCACGGTCGCCTTCGGCACCTTTGCGACCGACCTGCAGTCGGAGCCCAAGTTCGAGTTGGCGGACTCGAGCCTCAATCTCTCCCGGGAAGTACACCTGGGTGCTCTGTCTCTCCGGCCCGGCCTTCTCGTCCAATCCGGGACGGCTTGGATGAGCGGCTTCACCGAGCAGGGGGCTGCGCCGGTGGCCCTGCGGAACCACACTGGCACCGTCTCCCGGCTCGAAGGTGGCGCCACGCTCGAGACCGACCAATCTTTTCATCTGGGCGGCCACGCCCTGGAGCTCGGCCTGCGTTTGGCCTACCTCGGCGAGGCCTACACCAGCGGCGCGGGCAACACGGTCAGCCTGAGCGCCGACCCGGCAACCCCCTTCACCCTGCGGGCCCAGCGACCCTCCGCCGACTTCCTGCAGGCCCGCGCGCTTGCCGCGCTCCAACTCTACGGCAACTCCGAGGCCTACCTCTCGCTCGAGAACAGCGCCCTCAGCCGCCGCCACGAGGGCTACAACCTCAACACCGGCGTCCGTCTCCATTGGTGAACGCTGGCAGCCGGCTCCCTGATCGCAAACGTGGCAGCCGCCGGGTTTCCCGGGGCTGCCCGGGGGCTTGCTTCCGACGAGGCACGCAGGACGGGCCACGAGCCAAGAAATCTTGAAGCCAACGGGCGGTCAGGGACCGCGCGGGAAATTTTCCCGGCGAATTTCGCGGGTGAGTTCCTGATGCCAGCCGATGTCCGCCCAGAGGGTTTTGAACTGGGGGTGGGTGAAGTTGGAGGTGCAGATGAAGCCGTAGCCGTGTTGGCAGGCGAGGCCGACGGCGAGGGCGCCGGCTTGGTTGTCCACGTGCGAATCGGAGGGGTCACACCTTGGATCGTTAGGGCATCAGCACGGGCCTTAATCTTCTCCTTAATCGCCATATCCTGCTCCACCTCGGCTAGGCCTTTGTCCATATCGCCGTATTGCTTGGAGCGCTCGACAATCTGCTGTTTGATCTCGGCTTCGACGAATTCTCCGGCGAAGTCGCGCATGACTCCCATAGCTACGGTTACGGCAGCGCCCTCGGCTACTTTGGCTCCGAGCGTGGAGTTGATGGTGACTGGGGTCTGGCCAAAGGCGATCAGGTTAGCATCACCGTTTTCGTCTACGCGGATCTGAACCCCCTGAGAGGCATAGAGCTCAGACTTGGTGAAATTATTGATCCACTTCGCCACCGGCGTCTCCTGAGGTTTGCTCTTGGGCGCGGGGCCCTTGCCTAGCATAGCATCCATGAGCTCCTTTGTTCGCGGGGTGTAATAGGCGACGACGGCAATGGAGTTTCCATCTTCGAAGATTTTCTGGGTTATCAGTGCGCCCACTTCTGCCGCAGCCATCCGCGTTATGGTCCGGCGGAACTCGGTGGTAAGCACCGCACTCTCCACGGCTTTGATCTGCTCCTTGGTGGCTTGCTTCGGATCAACACCTTTCTTCTTTAGCGCTTCGTCAAGATTCGCATGAATCAGCAGTTTGATTTTCTGGTAAATGCTCAGGGGCGCCGGCTCTTTACTGGGCGCTGCTGGGGTCGCAAAATTTTCCGGGTTACTGGCGGACTTTTCTGACCCGTACATTGTCTCGGTAGCGACTTTCTGGGAATAGAGCATCGCCACCTGTTCTTTTGCATCGAGCAGCGCCTTTCCGTAGCCGCTTTGGCGGGCCGCTTGGAAACTCGGGCTTGATGGTTCCCCTGCGATGTCAGAGGTGCCAACCACTACATACCGGCCTTGGTCGTTGAAACCAAGATTCCACCCCTTGTCGGCGATGTATTTCTCCGCGTCCCGCTTAGCGGCCGCGGCGCTAGATACTGCACCTAACGCATCATCGCTATCGTCGAGGAAAATGGACGCGGGAAGCACAATGCAGCCTGTACCGTCGTGCAAGCGTCGATGATCTTGTCAGGGAATTCGATCCGATCCAACCGAATCCCATACGGTGCGCCTACCTCGACTTTCGCAGCGACCATGGGCTTGAACCCCAGTCGCCCACTAAGAAGAGCCTCTCAAGCGCGCAATGCGGACGGGCATCATTTTGCCCTTGATCACTGGTCGCGGGTTTAGCCAGTTCGTTGACTAACTTCGCGAAGTTACCCCGCAGAATCTCTATGACTCTCCGACCTATTCCTCCAGCTCCCGTTGAGAGCTCTTGTGCTGCATGGCACTGGGATTGGGGAGCCGGAACGGCTCCGGGATCGACTCTTCGATCTCGGCATCGAGCGGTAGTTCTGGGTTCTCGAACCGCTCCCTGAGGTATGCTTCGCGGGTCAGCGGGATAACTAGCGCAACCATGTTGAGCGGATCCACCTTTTCGAGTCACCTTTTGAGTCGGTCTGGATATGTTGATGTTGATACAGCTGACGCTGGTTGTCCATCCCTGGCGGAGGGAAGGCCCGGCTCGGCGGGCCTGACCG
>Ga0316228_1004457_pt1 | contig 10464 bp, 10 predicted proteins | sample TBH18021metaG_FD_206005 | JGI IMG/M metagenome (GOLD analysis project Ga0316228, IMG submission 206005) | Freshwater microbial communities from Trout Bog Lake, Wisconsin, USA - TBH18021 | ecosystem: Environmental > Aquatic > Freshwater > Lake > Hypolimnion/Profundal zone | place: USA: Wisconsin... | reverse complement strand
CCCGGTTGGCGGTGAGTAGGAAGTCGACCGCGGCGCCGTGCTTGTCGATGGCGCGGTACAGGTAGCGCCACTCGCCGCGGACCTTGACGTAGGTTTCGTCGATCCGGACCGATCCGCAGTGCGGCCGCCGGAACTGCCGCAGGCGCTTCTCGATTAGCGGCGCGTAGGCCAGTACCCAGCGGTTCAGGGTGGAGTGGTCGACCTCCAGACCACGTTCCAGGAACAGCTCCTCGATGTCGCGATAGCTGAGCGGGTAGCGCAGATACCAAGAGACCGCCTGCACGATCAGCGCCGCCTCAAAGTGCCGGCCCCGGAAGTCGGCCTTGGCGCGCTGCTTGAGCTTGGCGGCGATGGCAGACAAGATCATGGGCCGGCTCCGAAGGCGAAGCGGCAAGCTCGGCGGGTATGCCTAACGAGCCGTGAACCTCAGCTCATTCGCGTTTGCGACAGGCCCCACGTGCGCATATCCGACCCGGTCGTAGGCCTCACCCTCACCGGCAGCCTGGAAGAGGGCCTTCCTAGGGCGAACACGGGGTCCCAAGGGGCCACGGAGGCGCCAAGCTGCTCCGTAACCTGCGCTTATGCGCATGGCCGATCGCAGCCGGGAGCGTCCGCTTACGAGACGTCGTCTGGGCCATCTGAATGACCGGGATGGGCGCAAAGCCGAACGGCCGGTTTTGCGATCATCTGCCATCGGGCATGGCGTAGTCTGGCAGAAAGCCGCCAGTCTGTTTCTGAGAAGGATAGCCGGGCAAGTGGGCAGGCTTCAACTGGCTCGACCTGGGTGTTGGAGCCAATGTACTCCGCTTTTATTTATCTCTGGCACTTTATACGGGCGCTCCACTGTCACGTCCATTCGAGCCCCAAGGCGACCGCCATGCGGGTCAGGTCGAGGTTGGCACCATGCACCGATGAACTACAGGCCGAACTGCTTGGCTCGGTCGAAGCGCATCCAGCAATTGACTGGATTGCAGCTCTGCGACTCGACTCACCTGAAAGCGGCAAGGATCGCCTTCGGCACCTTGCAGATGTACGTGTATTTCGGATTGACCATTTGCGTGCAGCGCGCCTCGGCGATCTGCGCAAGCAGCAGGTAACCCTCCGGCTCAGGAATGTTCCACTCGTCGGCGAGCCAGTAGATCATGTCGGCGAAGGCGATGCGCATCGCATCCTCGAGCGGGCGGGCGCAGCCGAGCGTGCAGAGATGCGTGGGAGTCTCGATTCGCGGGTGGCCGAGTCGCGCCGGTGCGGGGACGAGGCTCACCCGCAGGGTGACGTTCGCGCCGATCTCGATCGCTCCCATGCCGACGGCTTCACCGTCGCCCTGGAGCGCGTGACAATCGCCGATGAAGAAATGCGCGCCGGGCTTCTCCACCCGCAGCATCACCGTGTTGCCGGTGGTGACCTCCTGAACGTCGAGGTTGCCGCCATGCGTGCCGTTGTCGACCGTCAGGACCGCGCCGTGGACCGGCGCGACGCCGATGACACCGGCCATCGGCTTCACCGGCAGCCGGAGCCGGTCGTTCCAGATGACATGGCCGTCGAGCACGTCGACGACCTTGGTCCGGATGCCCCATTCCTTGCGGCGCACCCAGTCCGGGAACATGCCGTGCCCGGGCCAGAGGGAGCTGTAGCCGCGCTGGCCAAGCTCCATGTCGAGGATCTCGACCTTCAGCATGTCGCCGGGCTTGGCGCCCGCGACTTCGATCGGGCCCGTCGCCCCGTTCACGAACGGGAAGGTGACGTCGGCTTCGGTCAGATTCTGCCCGAGCTCCTTGATGACGCCGTCACCGATGTTGATCACGCATTCGACCGTGACGATCTCGCCCGGCGCGATCGTCGCGACGAAGGGCTCGTCGCCCGAGAGGGCGTACTTGATCGTTCCCTGCTTGCTGATGCGCTGCATCACATGGGGCTCCTGGTGGCGATGGCGTTGGTCTTGAGGGGTGGCGCGGATCAGAGATGATCCCGCCAGGGCATGAGCATCCGTTCGGCCCGACCGACTAGGAAGGTCAGGACGAGGGCCAGTGCGATCGTGCCGACCAGCGCGGCGAAGACCTTCGGGATCGCGTAGAGCGATCCTGCCTGGAAGATGGCATGGCCCAGGCCCACGGACGACGACATGAACTCGCCGACGATGGCACCGATCAGCGCGAAGCCGACGGTGAGCTTCAGGCCAGCGAAGATGTCGGCGAGGCTCGAGGGCACGACGAGCTTGGCGAAGATCTGCGGCTTCCGCGCACCGAGGGTCCGCAGGAGGTTGATCTGGTCCGGGTCGACGCCGAGCGCGCCCTTGTAGGAGGTCACGAGGGCGACCACGACGACTGAGAGCGTCGACATCGCGACCTTCGAGGCGAGCCCCGTGCCGAACCAGATGATGATGATCGGGGCGAGCGCAATGATCGGGATCGAGCCGATCGCGACGATGAAGGGCTGGACGACCCGCGAGACGAAGGTCGAGTACCAGAGCGACAGGCCTGCGAGCGTGCCGACGAGATTGCCGATGAGGAACCCGAGCCCCGTCTCGAGGGCCGTCACGCCGGCATCGCGCAGGAGCGTGCCGTCGGCGAGGCCCTGCCAAAGGAACCGGCCGATCGCCGAGGGCGAGCCGAACAGGAAGGCTGATTGCGGGCTCAGGCGCGTCTGCCATTCCCAGACCGTCAGCAGAGCCGCGAGGAGCACGATCTGCACGAGCAGGACGAGCGCGCCTGAGCGCAGGCGCGCGCCATCGCGCGGCAGGGCATTCTGACTCTTCCCGGCGATGGGTGCCAGTCCGGTCACGGCGTCCGACATGTCAGGACCTCGCTGCAGCACGGCTGATGCCACGCCCGGCGCGACCGAGCGTGGAGCGTGGGATATCGAGATCGGCCCAGATCTGGCGGACGTAATCGCCGAAACCGGCGCTCTCCCGGGCCCCGATCATGTCATCGGGCGCACAGTCGAGGTCGATCGTGTAGCTGGCCTTGACGGCGGTCGGCCGCCCGCTCAGCACGAGGACCCGATCGGCAATCGAGACGGCCTCCTCGATGTCGTGTGTGATCAGGAGTGCGGACTTGGCCCCGTCGCGCACGAGCCGCACTGTGTCGGCCTCGATCAGCAGCTTCGTCTGAAAGTCGAGGGCCGCGAAAGGCTCGTCGAACAGCAGAACGTCCGGATCGTTGATCAGGGTGCGGGCGAGCGCCACGCGCTGGCGCATGCCGCCCGACAGGGTCGCGGGATAGGCCCCGGCAAACCCGTGCAGACCGAGCTGGTCGAGAAGCGCGCGCGCCCGCTCGTCGGCTTGCCCGCGCGGCATCCCGCGCAGTTCGGTGCCGAGCTTCACGTTGTCGAGGGCCGTGCGCCAGGGCAGCAGGAGGTCCTTCTGCAGCATGTAGCCGATCCCGCTGGGCGGGCGCCCGCGCCGGTCGAGGGGCGCACCATTCCAGAGGATGCGGCCCGAGTCCGCCGGCGTGAGACCGCAGACCGCGTTGAGGAGCGTGGTCTTCCCGCAGCCCGAGGGCCCGACGATCGCCACGATCTCTCCGCGGGCGAGCGCGAAGGTGAGATCGCCGACGACGGGCAGGAGGCGACCGCCCGTCCGATACGCCTTGGCGAGGTGCTCGACGGCAAGCGGGGGCGCGGGGTGGGGCGAGGGGTGCAGGGGACCTTGGGACACGGGAGTGCCGGTCAGCCGGCGCGCTTTGCGGCCTTGTCGGCAAACGTATTGTCGACGACCTGATCGAAGTTGAGCGTGCCCTTTATGTTTCCAAGATACTTTTGCATGCCCATCAGGCTTTCCCAGGCATCCTTTTCGGTCACGACGCTGGAGGCCGGGATTTTGTATTGCAGCTCAGCGTCGATCGCCGCGTCCACGACGTCACCCGGCAAATCTGGGAATTCGAGCCGTGCGACCTTCTTGGCGTAGTCTGGATCGCTGTAGGTCCTGCGCCCGGCCTCCTCGAAAGCCGTTACCAGGGCCTGCACGGTCGAGGGATCCTTCTGGATCGTCCCGGGCAGCACCATGATCCCGGTGTTACAGAAGGGCCCGACGTAGTTCGAGAAATCGAACACTATTTTTGCGCCCTGCGCCACCGCCTGCGCCACGCCCGGCTGGTAGGCGACCGCGATGTCGGCCGCGCCGGCGAGCATGGCGGCGATCTCGGTTCCGGGGCTGACCGGCACGATCGTCGCATCGACGCCGAGCTTCATCCCGTTGCTCTCGACGAGGCGCTTGGTGACGCTGAAGTTGGTGTTGGGCTCGGGCGATGTGGCGATCCGCTTGCCCTTGAAGCCCTTCGGGTCGGTGAAGGGCTCGACCGTCTTCGAGACCGCGAAGTAGTGGGCCCGCTGAACCACGGTGCCGACGACCATCCCGGGGCCGCTGTTCTCGCGCGAGATCACCACCATCGTGGGATCGCCGATGGCAAAATCCGCCGAGCCACCCAGCACAGCCGCGAAGGTCTGCGTGTCGCCGCCGGCGGCGCTCACCTGCAAGTTGAGGCCGTTCTTCTCGAAGATGCCGGCGTGCATTCCGACATAGAGGTTGATGTAGCCGAGGTTGTGGACGGCCTCGCTGAAGCGGACCGTCTTGAGGCTCGCAGCAAGCGCGGCCGTCGGCGCCAGCGGCGCACTGACCGCCAAGCCGGCCAAACTTTTCAGGATCGAGCGTCTACGGAGCAAGGGCGACCAAGATTGAGGCATACGAACTCCGGGAGACGTGAGTAAGCGATCGGTAGATTGCTGCAGACGTGCGATGGCTTCGGTATATGATCGTACGATTACCGCCGTCGGCCGGTTCACGACGCAAATTAGCTGCCAGATCAGGCGTGTGCTCCGGGCATTAGGGAGGCCAAGCTGCTCCTTGGGTTGCCCGCGACGGAAGGCGCACGCAATTGCTTCCAATTCGCTGCACCGCCATCACAGCTTGCGCTGTAGGATTGCATTTGGCTGCAGCAGGTCCGAAGCAGTCGACCAGATCTGGCCGTAAGCGGAATGGCTGCTTTGGACCGCGGGCTACGGGTAAGCGGACGTGTCGCGCGACTGAAGTGAGTACCTCCGAGTCCCCCCTTCCGCACCTCAGCCCCGCGGCCTAGAGCATTCACTTAGACCCAGACGGTGGTCCTCCAGCCGGTCCAGCTACCCTTTTGTGGCAAGTCGGACCGTGTCGTGGACCAAGCAAGCGAAATCACCAACCTCATCGCCCTGCTGCTGCCACCGGCCGTGCTAGCGAACGCCGTTGATAGCCGACCCATTGTCCCGCTTCCGGGCCTCAAAGTTCCGCACCGGGTCAGCGTAGAGTGAGAAGGGGCGCCCGGGTCACTAGGCGTTCATTCTCACGTTTGATATCTGGTCGTTCGGTCCGGCGTGTCCCTTCGGCCTGAGGCCGATCACCGGTAGCGCACCTGCGATCGCCCTTCGCCGGACGGGCGTCAGAGCTCTTTCGCCTCCTGCTGCCAGGCCTCCCAGAGGTGTCATCCCGCCGGCGACCGCCGATTGATCGCGCCAACAGATCAGGACGTCAGGGTACGGCGCGGCGCCGCCTCCGCCCGGCGACCTTGCGCAACATGCGCGAGACCTCGTCGGCCGAGTACGGCTTGTGCAGCAGCTCGAACCCGTTGGCGCTTTCCTGCGCCAGGACGTGGCTGTACCCGGACGCCAGGATCACCGGCAGGTCGGGGAGCCGCCGCTTCAGGAGCTTGGCGAGCTCGATACCCCCCATGCCCGGCATGACCACGTCCGAGAAGACCACGTCGAAGCGGGCGCCATCCGCGCCCAGCCTTTCCAGGGCGTCCTCGGCGTTGGCCGCCCAGGTCGTGGCATACCCGAGGTCTTCCAGGATCTGGGTCGCGAAGCGTCCAACCTCGACGTTGTCCTCGACCACAAGCACCCGCTGGCCCGCCCCGCCCGGGTCGAGCGGTAACGCCTCGCCCGCGTCCTCGCCCACGTCAACGCTCGTGGCTAATTCCGCCTCGACTTCGGGCAGGTAGAGCGTGAAGGTCGTGCCGCGGCCAAGCGCGCTCTCGAAGGTCACGTCGCCACCCGACTGCTTGGCGAAGCCAAACACTTGGCTAAGTCCGAGGCCCGTGCCCCTGCCGACCTCTTTCGTGGTAAAAAACGGCTCGAACACGCGGGCCTGCACCTCGGGTGGGATACCCGAACCGGTGTCGCTGAGGGAGACCGCCGCGAACGGACCCAGCGAACCGGCATGTCCCCGCACCGGGGGCAAGGGCACGCAGCACTCAAGCCGCAGCGTCAGCATCCCTTCACCATCCATCGCGTCGCGCGCGTTCACCGCCATGTTGACCAGCGCGGTCTCGAACTGGCTGGCATCGACCCGGACGAAGCAGGGGGTTTCCGGCAGGTTCGTGACAACCTTGATGCGCGCGCCCGTGACCGTGTCGAGCAGGTCGGCCACGGCATGGAGCCGGGCGCCGACGTTGAGGGTCTCGGGCTTCAGGGTCTGCCGCCTGGCGAAGGCGAGGAGCTGGCCGGTCAGCTTGGCGGCGCGGTCCACCGTCTCCGACACTGCGTTGAGGTACCGGCCTCTGCGCTCCTCGGGCAGGTCCGGGCGGCGCAGGAAGTCGACGGACGAGCGGATGATGGTGAGCAGGTTGTTGAAGTCGTGCGCCACGCCTCCGGTGAGCTGGCCGACCGCCTCCAGCTTCTGCGACTGCCTGAGCGCCGCCTCCGTCTCGATAAGCCGCGAGGTGCGCTCCTCGACACGCTCCTCAAGGGTCGCATTCAACGCTTCGAGCTTCGCGACGGCTCGGACCCGCTCGATGTGCGCCCACGAGCGCTCCGTCACCTCGGTGATCAGCGCAAGGTCGTAGTCAGACCAGGTGCGGGGCACGCGGTCATGAATGGCCATCAGCGCGGTCAGGCGGCCATCCTTGACGAGTGGCATGCAGATCGTTGCCGCGATGCCGATCGCCTGGAAGGTCGCAGCCTCCTCGGCCGCCAGTTCCGCCAGATTGTCGTTGATGACCAGGGGCCGGCCGGCCACGAGGTCCTGGACGGCCCGCCTGCCGAAATCCGCGAGACTGTAGTGGCCAACGATGCTGGGCGAGCCTTCCGCTGCCCAGTCGCCCCGTATGGTGAACCCGTCCTCGTCAGCGTCCATGTCCGCGTAGGCGCAATTGGAGAGGCCGAGATGCTTGGCCACCATGCGGGTGGTGATCGCGAGGATCTCGTCCGCATCGGCGCTCTTGGCGGTTTTCTTCCCGAGCAGATCGAGGAACGCGAGCCGAGCCTCGTTGGCGCGCAGGGCCGCCTCGGCCTGGACGCGCCCGGTCGTCTCAGTGCAGGTGCAGAACATGCCCGCGACCCTGTCCTGCTCGTCGCGGACCGGCGAATAGGAGAAGGTGAACCAAGTCTGCTCATCGTAGCCGCGCCGGTTCATGAGCAGCGGCATGTCCTCGGACCAAGTCGGTTCGCCGGCGAGCGCCTTGGTGATGAGCGGGGCGATGTCGGGCCAGATCTCCCCCCAGACCTCGTGGAAACGCCGGCCGAGCGCGTCTGGGTGCTTGCCGCCGAGGATCTCGGCGTAGGCGTCGTTGTAGAGAAAGCCGAGCTCCGGGCCGAAGGCGACGAACATCGGAAAGCACGAGCCCAGCATCAGGCTCACGGTGGAGCGCAGGCAGGGCGGCCAAGTGTCGGGATGCCCGAGCGGCGAGCCGGACCAGTCGTGGGACCGCATCATCGCGCCCATCCGCCCGCCCCCTGCGAGGAAGAGCGGGAACTCGGTCACGTCGCTCTCAAGCATCGGTCATCGGGTTCGGTCCAGGGTGCAGGTTTACCAGCCATCTGATGGTAGGACCCTGGGAGTGGCAAGGATGTGCTCCGAACGAAGCATGCGGTATCTTGCCGTGTGTGTTCGTCGTCTGGCTACCCTTCATCTCCGCAGCGGCGACCTACGCCATCATCTGGGTCCCGGGCATACGGCCACCCCACGGGTAGCCGCGGACGCCTACGACCAGAGACCCTGCCGTGTCGGCCAGGTGGGCAGGGCAGGCCACTGCCTTTGCCTTCGCGCTTCGTGCCGGGGTTATTCGCCCAGGATCGCTCCACCCTCGATGTTCGAGGAGGGCGGCTGAAGCGGGGAACGTCCACTGCATCCATCCTCCGTGGGTTTAGTAGTCGTACGGGTCGAAGGCCGGACCGTAGCCGTAGCCAACCGGGCGAGGCCCGAACCGGCGCGGGCCGTAGTAGCCGTCGCGCTCCACCACGACGTCCCGCACGACCGGGCGGGGCCGGTACACGACCGGGCGTTCCTCCACGACCTCGCGGACAACCCGGCGCGCGGGACGCTCGACGACCACCTCGCGCACGACCTCGCGCGGCGGGACGACGACGAGGCGTTCCACGACCGTGCGCCGGGTCACCACCGTCCGAGGCGCATCGTAATCGCCGTAGCCGTATTCCGACGCCCGGGACGCCGTGGCGCCCAGGAGCGTGCCGCCGGCGATGGCCGCTCCGAGGACTGCAAGTGCGATCTTCCTCATGCTCTTACCTCGGTTGAAGTTCACAGCCGCAGGAAGCGGCCTCGCCGGGAAACGCCCGGAGGCGGCATTTGGCCGAGTCCGCGACGTTCTCCCGCGTCCCGCCAGGAGGACGGGGTCGGAACAGGCAGGTTCGGGGTCGGGTTCGCCAGAGACCCCCAACCCTGGAGAACCGCCCGTGACGAACCGAATGGCGCGCGACATCGTCAGCCTGCACACGAACCTGACCACTACGGAACGCGCCGTGTCGGTGGTTCTCGGGCTCGGCATGGCGGCCGTTGCCGCGCAGCCCCGCCCCAACAAGCTCCTCAGCCTGGCCGCCCTGGTCGCTGGCGCGGCCCTGGCCATGCGCGGGGCCACCGGCCACTGCTCAATGAAGGCCGCCCTTCAACACGCCTGACCTTCCGCCACCGCGTCCGGCGAAACACGATTTGTTGCGTCGAAAACGATCTAATGTTGGATTGTGGGGCGAAGGCGGCTGATCCGCCCCCACTGAGGTGGTCCGCCCTGAAGTATGGCTTTCGGGCCAGGACGAGGACGGACAGATGGGAACGAAGCGGCACAAGCCGGAGGATGTCGTCGCCAAGCTGCGGCAGGTGGATGTGCTGGTCTCTCAAGGCCAGAGCGTCGGGGACGCGATCCGCTCGATCGGCGTGACGGAGGTGACGTACTACCGCTGGCGCAAGGAGTACGGCGGCCTGAAGAGCGACCAGGTCCGGCGCATGAAGGATCTGGAGACCGAGAACCAGCGGCTCCGGAAGGCGATCGCGGATCTCACGCTCGACAAACTGATCCTGCAGGAGGCTGCCCGGGGAAACTGACCAGCCCCGCGCGCCGACGCGCCTGCATCGCGCATGTCATGGACGTCCTGCACGTCTCCGAGCGCCGCGCGTGTCGCGCGCTCGGGCAGCATCGCTCGACGCAGCGCAAGGTGCCGCGGGGCAGAGATGATGAGGCGGCGCTGACCGCCGATCTCGTGGAGCTGGCTCGCCGGTACGGGCGCTACGGTGACCCAAAGATCGGTGCGCTGCTGAAGGCGGCCCGCTGGTTTGTCAACGACAAGCGGGTCGAGCGGATCTGGCGGCGCGAGGGGCTCAAGGTGCCGGGCCGCCAGCCGAAAAAGGGCCGGCTGTGGGACGGGGATGGTTCCTGCATCCGGCTCAAACCGGAGCGGCGCGACCACGTCTGGTCCTACGACTTCGTCGAGGCGCGCACCCATGATGGACGCAAGTTCCGGATGCTCAACGTCGTCGACGAGTTCACCCGCGAGTGCCTGGCGATCCGCGTCGCTCGCAAGCTGAAGGGAGCTGACGTGATCGACGTGCTCTCGGACCTGTTCATGCTGCGCGGCGTCCCCGAGCACGTTCGTTCAGATAACGGACCCGAGTTCATCGCCGGGTCGGTGCAGGCGTGGATTGCGGCAGTTGGCGCGACGACCGCTTACATCGCGCCGGGCTCACCGTGGGAGAACGGCTACGTCGAAAGCTTCAACGCGCGATTGCGGGATGAACTTCTGAACGGCGAGATCTTCTACACGCTCAAGGAGGCACAGATCATCATCGAAAGCTGGCGTCGGCACTACAACAGGATCCGCCCGCATGGCGCGCTTGGCTATAAGCCACCAGCTCCAGAGGTGTTCGTGCCGGCCATGACCGCTTGGCCGGCTGCGCTCGCCCGACCGGCTCCGCCGGCCAAACTACCCGTGGAGCAACCGCCAACGCTGCACTAACTTTGAACTCGGACCACCACGTGGGGGCCGATCACTGACGGCGTCGGATTTCGATCCCACGTACGTGCATCTGAGACCACTGGAAGTGGAGGTTATTGCAGCGCCACGCGCTGCGGCCGGCAATCGGCAACGCCCCCATCGGCAACGGCTCGGCCTACCGTCCGGACTCATAACCAGTAGCTGATGGTGGCTGCGAGGCAGACGGCGGCGAGATAGTGGGTCGCCAGACGGTCGTAGCGGGTGGCGATGCGGCGGAAG
>Ga0316228_1004456_pt1 | contig 10465 bp, 11 predicted proteins | sample TBH18021metaG_FD_206005 | JGI IMG/M metagenome (GOLD analysis project Ga0316228, IMG submission 206005) | Freshwater microbial communities from Trout Bog Lake, Wisconsin, USA - TBH18021 | ecosystem: Environmental > Aquatic > Freshwater > Lake > Hypolimnion/Profundal zone | place: USA: Wisconsin... | reverse complement strand
ATCTTGGCGAGCACGCCCTCGTCGATGGCCTCCACCTCCATGGTGGCCTTGTCGGTCTCGATCTCGGCCAGGACGTCGCCGGACTTGATCGGGTCGCCCTCCTTCTTGAGCCACTTGGCGAGCTTGCCCTCCTCCATGGTGGGCGAGAGGGCGGGCATCAGGATGTCGGTCGCCATGCTCAGCTCTGCGGTCGTTTATGCGTTAGGGGGCGGCCAGCGGTATCGTCCGCGCTCAGGCGTGCGCGTCCAGAAGGATGTCGGTCCACAGCTCGGACGGATCCGGCTCGGGATCGTTGGTGGCGAACTCGGCCGAGGCGTTGACCGTCTCGCGGACCTTGGCGTCGGTGGCCTTCAGATCGGCCTCCGGCACGCCGTGCAGCTCGAGCAGGCGCTTGCGCACCATCTCGATCGGGTCGTGCTCGTCGCGCATCTTCGAGACCTCGTCCTTGGTCCGGTACTTGGCCGGATCGGACATGGAGTGGCCGCGATAGCGGTAGGTCTGCATCTCCAGGATGTACGGGCCCTGGCCGGTGCGGGCATGCTCGATCGCCCGTGTGGCGGCCTCGCGCACCGTGCGCACGTCCATGCCGTCGACCTGCTCGCCAGGGATGCCGAAGGAGAGGCCGCGCTTCGAGAAGTCGGTCTGCGCCGAGGCCCGGGCCACCGAGGTGCCCATGGCGTAGCGGTTGTTCTCGATCACGTAGACGACCGGCAGCTTCCAGAGCGCCGCCATGTTGAAGCTCTCGTAGACCTGGCCCTGGTTGGCGGCGCCGTCGCCCATGTAGGTCAGGCTGACCTTGCCGTTCTCCCGGTAATGGTCGGCGAAGGCGAGGCCGGTGCCGAGCGAGACCTGCGCGCCCACGATGCCGTGGCCGCCGAAGAACTGCTTCTCGCGGCTGAACATGTGCATCGAGCCGCCCTTGCCGCGGCTGTAGCCGCCGCGGCGGCCGGTCAGCTCGGCCATGACGCCCTTCGGGTCCATGCCGCAGGCCAGCATGTGGCCGTGGTCGCGGTAGCCGGTGATGACCTGGTCGCCCTCGACCGAGGCCATCTGCATGCCGATCACCACGGCCTCCTGGCCGATGTAGAGGTGGCAGAAGCCGCCGATCAGGCCCATGCCGTAGAGCTGGCCGGCCTTCTCCTCGAAGCGCCGGATCAGCAGCATCTCGTGATAGGCGTGGAGGTCTTCGTCGCGGGTGAATTGCGGCATGTTCGGCGCCGGCTTGTGCGCCTCGGCGGCCTGTGGGCTCGCGGCCTGCGATTGGGAGGACGAAGCGTCCTTGGCAGGCTCCTTGGCGGCGTCCATCGGCGCTCTCCCCGTGATTCCACGCGACTTCGTGGGGGTGTAGGACAGCGACGAGGGGAAAGCGAGGGCTGCCGCTCTGACAGGAAGCCGCTCTTGTCAGAGCACTTTCGGGACTAACGGAGTGGGTTCGGCGGCAATCAGGGCGTGATGATCACGACGTCGTTGGCCTGGACACGGCCCAGAACCACCCGCGCACGCTCCTCCAGAAGATCGCGGTCGATCTGGTCGCTCTTGAGCAGGGCGACCCGGTGCTCCCATATGGCGCGCTCAGCCTTCACGGCGGCGAGTTCCTGGGTGAGACCGTAGGCGCGGATCTTCAGCGCCTTCTTGGCTTCGAGGCCGCGGTTGCCGCTTTCCGCCTGCCAGACGAAATACCCGACGACGAGCGCCGACAGGGTCCAGAGACCCAGCGGCAACACGACCATTCTGACTCGGCGGCGCACGACCATGGCGCGACCCTCGCGCGGAAAGGTTAACGGATCTTTTCGGCCGCGACAGCCGGCACCAACAGAGGGCGAGCCTGAGGGATGGACCTGACGCATCTGGGGCGCTGGATCGCCGAGCACGCCACGGCGACCGACGACCACGACATCCTGCTCTCCGGCTTCTGCGAGGCGCTGGTCGAGGCCGGGATCCCGGTCTGGCGGGTCAGCGTCATGGCCCCGGCGCTCGACCCGACCCTGCGCGGCGTCAGCCTCAACTGGCACGCCGGCGAAGGGATGTCCTTCGTGGCCAATGCCCACGGTGCCGACGAGGAAAGCGACTGGCTCCTGAGCCCCGTCTACGCCCTGGTGGAGCAGGGCGAGACCTTCGGCCGCTGGCGCCTCGACGCGCCCGGACTGGCGGTCGACTTTCCGGTCCTGAAGGCCCTCGGGGCGCAGGGCGGCGTCGATTACGTGCTGCATATCGTCGAGTTCGCGCCCGGCACCGCTCTGCGCGGCGTCGCCGTCTCGTTCTGCACCCGTGAGGCCGCCGGCTTCACCGCGGCGCATCTGTCGGCCATCGCCGACGTGCTGCCGTTCCTGACGCTGGCGATCGCCAAGATGGGCCTCGCCCACACGTTCCGCGAGGTGTCGGCGACCTATCTCGGCCGGTCCACCGCCGAGCGCATCCTCGACGGCCAGATCCGACGGGGCGAGGGGCGGGCCGTGCCGGCGGCCATCCTTCTGACGGACCTGCGCGGCTTCACGGCGCTGGCCGACCGGGTGGATCCGGCCGACATGGTCGCGTGGCTCAACGAGCATTTCGACGCCCTCGGCGACCCGGTGGCGCGGCACGGCGGCGAGATCCTGAAGTTCCTGGGCGACGGCTTCCTGGCGGTCTTCCCGGTCCCGGACGCCGGAACCCTCCCCTGCCCGGTCTGCGGCGCCGCCCTGAACGCCGCGACCGATGGGCTCGCCGCCAACGCGGCGCTCAACGCCCGCCGCCGCGCCGCGGATCTGCCCGAACTCGCCGCCGATTGCGTCGTGCATTTCGGGACGGTGATCTACGGCAATGTCGGGACCGAGCGGCGGCTCGACTTCACCATCATCGGGCGCGCGGTGAACGAGGCCAGCCGGATCGAGAGCCAGTGCGCGGCTCTCGGCCACGACCTCCTCGTGTCGGACTCCTTCGCCGAGCGCTGCGCGCGGCAGCTGGAGCTGGTCGGGACGATCGAGTTGCGAGGCCTGTCGCGGCCGATGCGGGTCTGGACCGTTCCCAGGGAGTAGTTCGGGGCCACGGAGGCCTGAGGCGGGGCCGGATTGTTCCGGGACCAGGATTCGACGACGGCGCCGCGCATCTCCCTCCCTCGCTAGGGGAAAGCGCGTGGGCTCCGCAGCCTGACTGTCCGAAGCCCTCAGAACACCGCGCAGCTCCGCTGCAGCACCAGCCCGACCGCGCCCTGCGCGAAGCGGCTCCGATACGCGTCCTGGATGGCGCGCAGGGCCGCGACCGCCTCGGGCGTCGGCTCGGTGACGATCAGGACGATGCGGGCGGCCTCGTGGACGATCCGTCCGTCCGGTCCGCGCCACTGGCCCCGGCCCGCGAACACGGTCAGCCCGTCCGGGAAGCGGGGGGTGATCCGCTCGGCCAGGAACCGGACGAAGGCCTTTTCCGAGACGCGGCCGCCGTCCGGCCGCGACAGACCGAACAGCAGCTGCGCGCTGAGCGTCGGGCGGGCGCCGTCGCAGAGCGGGTCCGCGCCGGCGGGGCCGGCCGCTGCGAGGATGAGCAGGCCGGCCAGCAGGATCCGCCGGATCAGCGGCGGGCGAGCTGCTTGAGCGCCGACGGGCCGGCGTAGAGGGCCTGCGGGCCCAGGCCCTCCTCGATGCGGATCAGCTGGTTGTACTTGGCCAGTCTGTCCGAGCGGGCGAGCGAGCCGGTCTTGATCTGTCCGCAATTGGTGGCGACCGCGAGGTCCGCGATGGTCGAATCCTCGGTCTCACCCGAGCGGTGCGACATCACCGCGGTGTAGCCGGCGCGCTGGGCCATATCGACCGCCGCCAGCGTCTCGGTGAGCGAGCCGATCTGGTTGACCTTGATCAGGATCGAGTTGGCCGTGCCCTCGGCGATGCCGCGGGACAGGCGCTCGACGTTGGTGACGAACAGGTCGTCGCCCACGAGCTGGCAGCGGTCGCCGATCTTGTCGGTCAGGAGCTTCCAGCCGGCCCAGTCGTCCTCCGACATGCCGTCCTCGATGGAGACGATCGGGTAGGTCGCGACGAGCTGCGCGAGGTAGTCGACCTGCGCCTCGATGGTGCGGGTCGTGCCCTCGCCCTCATACGCGTAGGCGCCGTCCTTGAAGAACTCGGTGGCGGCGCAGTCGAGGGCGAGCGCCATGTCCTGGCCGGGCTTGAAGCCGGCGGCGCTGATCGCGTCCATCACGAAATCGAGGGCGGCCTCGGCCGACGGCAGGTTCGGGGCGAAGCCGCCCTCGTCGCCGACATTGGTGTTGTGCCCGGCCTTCTTGAGCTTGCCCTTGAGGGTGTGGAACACCTCGGAGCCCATGCGCACGGCCTCGGCGATCGAGTCCGCGCCCACCGGCATGATCATGAATTCCTGGAAATCGATCGGGTTGTCGGCGTGCGCGCCGCCGTTGATGATGTTCATCATCGGAACCGGCAGGACCCGGCCCTGCACGCCGCCGACATAGCGGTAGAGCGGCAGGCCCGAGGCTTCCGCCGCGGCCTTGGCCACCGCCAGCGACACGCCCAGGATCGCGTTGGCGCCGAGGCGGGCCTTGTTGGGCGTGCCGTCGAGCTCGATCATCGCCTCGTCGACCGCGACCTGATCCTCGGCCTCCATACCGCCGATCGCGTCGAGGATCTCGGTCTGGGCCGCCTCGACCGCCTTCAGCACGCCCTTGCCGAGGAAACGGCTCTTGTCGCCGTCGCGCAGCTCCACCGCCTCGTGGGCGCCGGTGGAGGCGCCCGACGGCACCGCGGCGCGGCCGAAGGAGCCGTCCTCCAGGATGACGTCGACCTCGACCGTGGGGTTGCCGCGGCTGTCGAGAATCTCGCGGGCGCTGATATTGGTGATCGCGGTCATGGAACGTCCTCTCGCGGGGCCGCGGGTCGGCGGCCGTACCCAAATCAGGGGTGCGACGCATCGCGGCGGCTTATCCGTCAAGCCGCGGCCGGCGGCAAGCGCCGGAGCGGGCCGAGTGGCGTCCGATCCTCCGGAGAAAGCGCCGCGGATCAAACGGATGCGCGCGGCGGCGGCGCGCTTTATATGCGGGCCATGACAGATACGAACGACCTCCAGCTCGGCCAGCCGACGCCCTTCCCCACCTCTCCCGAGGAGGCGCGGCTCGACCGGGTCCCGAACCCCCACGCGGATACCGACTACGTCGCCCGGTTCACCGCGCCCGAATTCACCTCGATCTGTCCGGTGACCGGGCAGCCGGATTTCGCGATCCTGGTGATCGACTACGTGCCCGGCGCATGGCTGGTGGAATCGAAGTCGCTGAAGCTCTACCTCGGTTCCTTCCGGAACCACGGCGCGTTCCACGAGGATTGCACGGTGGCGATCGGCAAGCGGCTTCGCGACCTGCTGGAGCCGCGCTACCTGCGCATCGGCGGCTTCTGGTATCCCCGCGGCGGCATCCCGATCGACGTGTTCTGGCAGGCGGGCGAACTGCCGAAGAACGCCTGGCTCCCGGATCCCGGCGTGCCGCCCTATCGCGGACGGTGAGCGGGCCCTGTTTCGACGGCGGAGCGCGCACAAAAAAGGCGACCGGCTCGCGCCGGTCGCCCCCGATCCGTTCGGATCTCAGATCTTAGTAGCCGTAGCCGTAGTAGCCGTAGCCCGGGGCGGCGTAGCCGTAGCCGCCATAGACCGGAGCGTAGCCGTAGCCGTAGGACGGGGCGTAGCCGTAGCCGCCACCGTAGTAGCTGTCGCGGGCCGCACCGGCGGCGATCGCACCGGCGGCGAGGCCGGCAATGCCCAGGCCGATGGCGGCGCCGGTGCCGATGCCGCGACGGCCGCGGTAGTAGCCGTGACCGTAACCGCCGTAGCCACCGTGGTAGCCGTAGGGACGCGCCTCGGCGCCGGTGGTCGCAGCGACGCTGCCGATGGCCATGGCGGCAGCAGTGGCGATGATACCGATCTTGCGCATAGTGTTCCTTCTCGATCCTCGATCGAACATGCCCAATAACGTGGCCGCACCCAGACAGTTCCAGATTTCGCTCCGTCCATGCGTGCGGATCCGCACGCGGTCGGGATTATGAACCGCCGTTCATCGTGCCCGTCTTTATCACGGCCTGCGGTCAAGCTTGCGCATCTGCGTGCGGACGGTATCCCAACTCTTGAGAACAGCCAGTCCGGCCGGCGGGGTGACTATACAGGGCGGGATTCCAGTCCTGGCGTCAGGACGGCCGTCCGATCCCGGAGGCGGAAAACCATGTCTCCTCGGATCGGTCATGCTACGGCTCGGCTCGGAGGACCGACGATGGATGCGCTGACCCTGATTCGCGACAGTTTCGCGCCGCTGGCCGGCAAGCGGATCCTCGATATCGGCTGCGGGCCCGGGACGCTCGCGCGGAGGCTGGTCGATGCGGGGGCAGAGGTCACCGGGATCGATCCCGGCGCGGCGGCGCTCGCCAGGGCCCGGGACGCCGTGCCGGAGGCGCGCTTCGAATCCGCAACCGGGGAGGCCCTGCCCTTCCCCGATGCCAGCTTCCAGGGCGCCGTGATGCTGAACGCCCTGCACCATGTACCCGACCCGGCGGCCGCCCTCGCCGAGGCGGCACGCGTTTTGGTCCCGGGCGGTCGCCTCGTCGTCGTGGAGCCTTTGGCCGAGGGCAGCTTCTTCGATGCCCTGCGGCCGATCGAGGACGAGACCGCGGTCCGGGCCGCCGCCCAGGATGCCATCGCGTCCGCCCTCGCCCGCGGCGCGTACGCGTGCCGCCGCGACGTGACCGTCGCGCGCCATGAGCGCTTCGAGTCCCTCGACGCTTTTCTCGCCCGCGTCAGTGCCGTGGACCCGGCCCGCGAGGCGACCATCCGGGAACGGCGCCCCGTCGTCGAGGAAGCCTTCCTCAAGGCGGCCGCGCGCGAAGCCGACGGGCCGTTTCGCCTCGTCCAGCCCCTGCGGATCCACGTGCTGGAGCCGGCAGGGGCCTGAACCCGTCAGGCGGTCCGGCGCTTGGCGAGGCGGTCGAAGGCGAGGAGCTCCTCGATCAGCGCCGGCATGTCCTTCAGCGCCACCATGTTGGGGCCGTCGGAGGGCGCCCTGTCCGGATCGGGATGGGTCTCGATGAACACCCCCGCCACGCCCACCGCCACGGCGGCGCGGGCGAGGACGGCGACGAATTCCCGCTGGCCGCCGGAACTCGATCCCTGTCCGCCGGGCTGCTGGACCGAGTGGGTGGCGTCGAACACCACCGGCGCGCCCTGCGTGACCTGCGCCATGATCGGCAGGCTGCGCATGTCCGAGACGAGTGTGTTGTAGCCGAAGGAAGCGCCGCGCTCGGTGACGATGACGTTGGGATTGCCGGCTCCGGTCACCTTGGCGGCGACATGCTTCATGTCCCACGGGGCCAGGAACTGCCCCTTCTTGATGTTGACCGCCCGGCCGGTCGCGGCGGCGGTCAGCAGCAGGTCGGTCTGGCGGCACAGGAAGGCGGGGATCTGGAGCACGTCCACCGCCTCGGCGGCGCGCGCGCATTGCTCGGCGGCATGCACATCGGTCAGCACCGGCAGCCCGAGCGATTCGCGGATTTCGGCGAAGACCGGGAGCGCCCCGTCGAGGCCGATGCCGCGTGCGGCGCCGCCCGACGTGCGGTTGGCCTTGTCGAACGAGGTCTTGAACACGAGGCCCAGGCCGAGGCCCGCGGCCATCTCCTTGAGCGCGGCCGCGATCTCGAGGGCGTGATTGCGCCCTTCGAGCTGACACGGGCCGGCGATCAGCGTCAGCGGCAGGTGGTTGGCGAAGCGCACGCCACCAACTTGGACGACGGGGCCGGGTGTCTCGATCTTCGACATGCGGGCCGGTCTAGCCCGCGCGGCGGATCCGCGAAAGCCCGGGCCGGCGGGCCACCCGGCAGACCGTGAGGTCATCCCGCAGGCTGCCGGTCCGGGGGCCGGTCTCGCACAGCATCACGACCGGTCCGGTGCCGCCCCGGCGCGGGGCCTGCGTCAGAAGGCTGGACTGGTGGAGATTGAGCGCGAGGACCTCGGCCGAAACGGCATCGGCGCCGGCCAGTGCCTGCGCTGCGCGGCCCATCAGGATGAAGTAGGCCGGGGTCGGCTCCCGATCGAGGGATGCCACGGTGAGCCGGGCGGGGGCGCGGCAGTCGAGGCTCATCCGCTCGGCGTCCTGCGCCCGGAACACGGCGATAGGACCCGTCCGACCGGCCAGGGAGGCGCCCGTGGCGCGGATCACCTGCGCGGTCAGGACGTCGCAGGCATCGGCCGCGCATGCGACCCCGGCGGGAAGGCAGGCCAGGACCGCCAGCAGGAGGGTTGATCGCGGGAGCCGAGTCATTGCCGATCATCGAATCCTGTGCAGCGGCGTCGCCGCATGGCGTTGAAGAGATAGCTCCATGATGGATGGATGCCAATAGAAAACCCATAAATATCTGCTCTATAAAATGCATATCTCTGTTTTGTTAAGATGCATTCGGTCGATTTTGTCGCGTCCGCGATTTTTAACGAACGTATAGCGACCTGCTTTTCAGATTTGAATCACTCTGTCATCATTGTATGGCTTGATCCGGCGCGTGAACATCGGAATTTTTGCTGAAAAAGCTTCGTTATCTTGAACGAATGCTGGCTCAAAGAGATTATGGATCGGAACTATATGTCGAATAAATACTGAATTTTGAGGTCGTTATTGGATGGGCGGGTGGGCGGCTGCGGCATCTCAGATGTCGACAGCGGGTGGACTGAGCGGGGATACGACCGTGGAAACGCAGTTCCTGAAAGTGTTCAAATCGATCCTGGACGTGAGAGAGTCCCTGGATGCATCCATTCGGGACATCAAGGGTGTCCTCAATCTGGGCCGGGACGGTCATGGCGACCAGGTCGATTTCCTGATCTATGCGGCCCGGAGGGCGGCGCTCTCGAACGCGCAGCTGCTGCAGGATTTGTGGGTCCTGTACGAGCTTGGGCAGAAGCGGAACGGCTACTTCGTGGAGCTGGGAGCCTGTGACGGTTCGACCCTGAGCAATACGCTGCTGCTGGAGGAGGTCTTCGGCTGGCAGGGCGCCGTCGCGGAACCGGCCCGCATCTGGCACGACAAGCTTCGCGCGAAGCGGACGTGCTTCATCACGGATCGCTGCGTCTACACGGAGGACGGGGCGAAGCTCCCGTTCAACGAAACGCCTGAGGCGGAGTTCTCGACCCTCGATGCCTTGTCGTATGCCGACCTTCATGCGGGCCGCCGCCGAAGTGGCGTTCGGTACGACGTCGAGACCGTGACGCTTCGGAGCTTCCTCCGTTCGGCCGACGCGCCAAGGCAGATCGATTATGTGAGCATCGATACAGAAGGCAGCGAATACGATATTCTGAAGGATTTCGATTTTTCCGAATACGATATCAGGTTGTTGACCGTCGAGCATAACTATACCGATCGACGCAACGACATTTGCGATCTGATGCAGCGGAACGGGTATCGTCGAAAATTCGAGGCTTTTTCCATGTTCGACGATTGGTATGTGAAGGGCTGATTCGGCCGCTCCGGCGAGCCGGTATCCGGACCTCGGGGATCGAAGGACGGCTCGCGCCGCCGGGGCGGCGCATGGACAGGGCGGCCTGAATGCACGATCTGAGCGTGCGGCGCGGCGCCTCGCGCCGCGCACAGATCAGGCTCCGACGCTGCCGATGCTCAGAACCGTCCTCACTTCCCTCCTGCTGATCCTCGCACAGCCCGGCGGTGTCCATTCCGAGCCGCTGCCGAGCTACGGCCCGGAGCTCGAAGGCTTCGCCTACCCGTTCCCGGTGGAGCACTTCACCGTCACGTCACAGCGCCAGCCGCTGCAGATGGCCTATCTCGATATCCGTCCGGCGACGCCGAACGGTCGCACCGCCGTGCTGCTGCACGGCAAGAATTTCTGCGCCGCCACCTGGGAGAGCCAGATCCGTGCCCTCAGCGCGGCCGGATATCGCGTGGTCGCGCCGGACCAGATCGGCTTCTGCAAGTCGAGCAAGCCGGCAGCCTACCAGTTCACCTTCCGGCAACTCGCCGAGAACACCCACGCCTTGCTGGCCAAGCTTGGGGTCGAGCGCCCGATCCTGGTCGGCCATTCCACCGGCGGCATGCTGGCCGCCCATTACGCCCTGCTCTATCCCGCAGCGGTGGAACAGCTCGTGCTGGTCAACCCGATCGGCCTGGAGGATTGGGCCGCCAAGGGCGTGCCGCCCACCTCGATCGAGCAATGGTATCAGCGCGAGCTGAAGGTGACGGCGGAATCGATCCGCGCCTACGAGAAGGCGACCTACTACGCCGGCGCCTGGGAGCCGCGCTACGAGCCCTGGGTGGCGATGCTGGCGGGACTCAATAACGGCCCCGGCAAGGAGGCGGTCGCCTGGGATTCGGCGCTTCTCTACGACATGATCCTGACCCAGCCGGTGGTCTACCGCTTCCCGCAGATCGCGGTACCGACCCTGCTGCTGATCGGCCAGAAGGATACCACGGCGATCGGGAAGGATCTGGCGCCGCCGGAGATGCGGGGGCACC
>Ga0316228_1004454_pt1 | contig 10472 bp, 7 predicted proteins | sample TBH18021metaG_FD_206005 | JGI IMG/M metagenome (GOLD analysis project Ga0316228, IMG submission 206005) | Freshwater microbial communities from Trout Bog Lake, Wisconsin, USA - TBH18021 | ecosystem: Environmental > Aquatic > Freshwater > Lake > Hypolimnion/Profundal zone | place: USA: Wisconsin... | reverse complement strand
TGGGCGCCGGGCAGACTTGCCGGTTCGCGCCAGACTGACCATCCGGGGAGCCGTCCAGGGGGTCGGCTTTCGCCCGGCTGTTTTTCGGCTGGCGACCGGGTTGGGACTGGCGGGCTGGGTGAACAACTCCGCTCAAGGGGTATCCGTTGAGGTCGAAGGTCGGCGCGCCGAGGTCCGGCAGTTCATCCTTCGGCTCGAAAAGGAGAAGCCGCCGCGCAGTTTTATCCAAAGCCTCGAGACAAGCTGGCTCGAACCGGCGGGGTACAGCGCATTTGAAATTCGCGCCAGCGATCCCTCGGGCGCCAGGACCGCGCTCGTTCTGCCGGACATCGCCACCTGCCCGGACTGCCTGCGCGAGCTTTTCGATCCCGCCAACCGGCGTTACCTCTATCCGTTCACCAACTGCACGCACTGCGGTCCGCGCTTTAGCATTATTGAAGCCCTGCCGTACGACCGTCCCAACACTTCGATGCGCGAGTTCGAGATGTGTCCTCAGTGCAGGGCGGAATATGAGGATCCGACCGACCGCCGCTTTCACGCGCAGCCGAACGCCTGCCCGGTTTGCGGCCCGCGTCTTGAGTTGTGGAATCAGGAGGGCGTTGTCTTGAGCCGGGAAATCGCGGCGATGGAACAGACCGCAACGGCGCTCGCGGAGGGTTTGATTGTGGCGATCAAGGGAATCGGCGGGTTTCACCTGATGGCCGACGCCCGCAACGACGATGCCGTCCGCCGCCTGCGCCGGCTGAAGCACCGGGAGGAGAAACCGTTCGCCGTGATGGCGCCCACTGTGGATGCGGTTCGGGCGGAATGCGCGGTCTCCGAACTCGAAGAGCGCCTGCTTCGTTCACCCGAAGCGCCCATTGTTTTATTGAAACGGCTGGTTGGCGAACGCGAGCTGCGACGCTCCCAAATCGCACCCTCGGTTGCTCCGGGGAACCCGTGCCTGGGCGTCATGCTGCCGTATGCGCCTTTGCATCACCTGCTCATGGCGCGGCTGGGGTATCCGCTCGTTGCCACCAGCGGTAACCTCTCCGATGAGCCGATCTGCACCGACGAACACGAAGCGTTGGAGCGGCTCGGCGGAATCGCCGACCGGTTGCTGATTCACAACCGGCGTATCGTCCGGCACGTGGACGACTCCGTCGTGCGCGTCATGCTCGAACGCGAACTGGTGATGCGCCGTGCCCGGGGCTATGCCCCGTTGCCCGTGGTGTTGGCCGATTTCGCATTCGGAACTCCGATCCTCGCCGTTGGCGCCCACTTGAAAAACACAGTGGCGCTGGCGGACGGAACCGCCGTGTTTGTCAGCCAGCACATTGGCGATCTGGAAACCGAAGCGGCCATGGACGCATTTGAGCGGGTGATCGCCGATTTCCAGCGTCTCTATGAAGCGCGCCCTTCGGTTATCGTCGCCGATGCGCATCCCGATTATCTCTCCACCAAGTTCGCCGCCGGCCTGGCCTCGCGGACGGGCGCTCGTTTGGAGACCGTCCAGCATCATTACGCCCACATCTGCGCCTGCATGGCGGAAAACGAGGTGAGCGCTCCAGTGCTGGGAGTCGCATGGGATGGCACCGGTTTCGGCACCGACGCCACCATCTGGGGCGGCGAATTCCTCAAGGTGGACGCCACGAGCTTTGAGCGAATCGCGCATTTTCGCACGTTCCGGCTTCCCGGCGGGGAGGCCGCCGTTCGCGAACCGCGCCGGTGCGCGCTCGGCCTACTCAATGAGATTTTCGGCGACGACCTCTTTGCCATGACCGATCTGGCGCCGCTGCAAGCCTTTGCGTCTCCGGAACGAACCGCGCTTCGCACAATGCTCCAGCGCAATCTGAACGCCCCGCGCACCTCCAGCGCCGGCCGCCTCTTCGACGCTGTTGCTTCCCTCGCGGGTATGCGGCAGACGTGCGCGTTCGAAGGCCAGGCTGCCATGGAACTGGAGTTTGCCGCAGCCGGACATGACACTGAAGCTTACCCGCTTCCGCTCGTCGCCGGCGTTGTCGATTGGGAACCGATGGTCCGGGCAATTCTGGCCGATGCTGCCGCGGGAGCCGCGCCGGAGGCGATTTCCGGCAAATTCCACAACGCGTTGGCGGCCTGCATTGTCGAAGTTGCTCGAATGTCTGGCGAACGCCGGGTGGTGCTATCAGGCGGTTGTTTTCAAAACGAACAGCTCACGCGCCGGACGGTTCAGCGGCTGTCCGGCGCCGGGTTTGCGCCCGTCTGGCACCAGCGCATCCCGCCCAACGACGGCGGCATCTCGCTGGGGCAGGCAGTGGCCGTTGGGCGGATGGTTTCCAGTCAACGGGGTCGCCCATTACGGAATAGCCGTGGATCAAGGGGACCCGGTCTTACCCCGGAATTTCCCTGAGCATCTGCGCGTTGGTCGGGAATTTTTGCAGGAAGAAGAGCAGCCGTTCGATGGCTTCGGGCGGTTTGTGCCCGGCAAGACCGCGCCGGATGAGGTTGATCTTGTGCAACTCCGCCTCTGTCAGGAGCAATTCGTCGCGCCGGGTGCCGGACTGGAAGATATCCACCGCCGGGTAAATGCGCAGGTCGCTGATCTTGCGATCGAGTACCAGCTCCATGTTGCCGGTGCCTTTGAACTCCTGGAAGATCAACTCGTCGGCAAGACTGCCGGTCTGGATCAAGGCCGTGGCGATAATCGTCAGCGAGCCGGCTTCCTCCGTGTTTCGGGCCGCGGCAAAGAGTTTGCGCGGAATTTCCAGTGCGCGCGCATCGACGCCGCCGGACATCGTCCGTCCGCCGCCGCCTTGCGCGTTGTTGAAGGCGCGGCCCACCCGGGTGATGGAATCCAGCAGCACAAATACGTCCTTGCCCATCTCCACCAGGCGCCGGGCGCGTTCGATGGCCAGTTGGGCGATGCGGGTGTGGCTCTTGACGTCCTGGTCGTTGGAACTGGCCATGATTTCCGCGAATGGCAGGGTTCGCTTCATCTCGGTTACTTCCTCGGGCCGCTCATCCACGAGCAGAACGATGAGTTTCATCTCGGGATGATTCTGCCCGATCGCCTCGGCCATGTGTTGCAAATACGTGGTCTTTCCGGTGCGCGGCGGGGCGACGATGATGCCGCGCTGCCCCTTGCCGATCGGCGACATCAGGTCGACCACCCGTGTGGTGAAGCGTTCCGGAGTGGTTTCCAGTTTGATCCACTTGCTCGGATTGACGCTGGTGAGTTCGTCGAACATGGGGATGTTACGGTATTTTTCCGGATCTTCGCCTTCGATTGCCGTGAGTTTGTACAGCTGCGGGCCGCGGTTGCCGCGGCGCACTTCGCCCTTCACCCACATGCCGTCGCGCAGAGTATGCTGGCGGCACACTTCGGGTGTGACGAAAATATCCGAGGGATGCTGCGCGTAACCGCGCTTTGGGTCGCGCAGGAAGCCAAAGCCTTTTCCGGAGACTTCAAGGAGGCCTTCGGTAAAGACCGGTTCGCCAATCGGTTCCTCCGGGACGGGCGCAATGGCCGCCTCGTATTCGGCGCGAGGCTCCCGCGGCTGATCGAAGCGTTCAGGCCGATCGCGCCGGTCATGGCGGTCGTGGCGCTGATGACGGGAATGCCGGTCGTTGCGATCATGGCGGCCCGGAGTCTGCTGGCGGTCGCGTGAGCCGAAATCGGGACGTCCGGGCGGGCGCAGGTTCTCCGGGGGGCGCCCCGCAAACTGCTCTACGTTGCCGGACTCGAAGCGCCGCATTGCGGCGGCGATCCGCTCTTCACGGCTCTGCTGACCCCCGGCCTGAGAAATATCCGGTTGCGCCGGAGTTGCGGGAGTTGCCAAAGGTTGCTGGAGCGGTGTCACTGATTGGACTGGGGGCGCGACTGCCGCGGGCGCGGCAGGCTCCGGTTCCCGGAGTTGCGGCGCGGACGGGGAGGAGACTTCCGGTGTGGGAGTCGGCGTTGGCTGTGCGGGAACGACGCGCTTGCTGTGCGAGCCCGGTTGCCATTCTTCGACCTCGCCCGGTTGCCGGAATTGATGGACGACCGGAGGTTTTACCGGCGTGCTTTTGCCGCGGGAACGCTGCGGGGCGGGCCGGCGCGGTGTCTTTTTCGAGTCGCGCGAAACCGGATCGGGTGCGGGCGGTTCCACAGAGACTTCGGGCGCCGGAACCACGACGGGAGAAATCTGAACCGGGGGCGCAACAACGGCTGGAGGTTCGACCACAGTCGCTGGAGCGCTTTCCAACGCGGCAACCGGAGCTTCGCCAGGTACCTTCTTCGCACGGCTGCGCGTCGCCGGTTTCTTGACCGGAGGAGTGTCGTCGAGCGGCGCGGGAGCCTTCGCCGCCGGCATGGGGGCAGGTGTTTCCGGCTCCGGTTCTTGTGCGGCTGCTTTCTTTGGCGCCTTGGCGCGGGGTTTGGACGTCGGCTTTTTGGCGGCGCCCGCGGCTGGTTTCTTGGGCCGGGCCGGTAGCTTGGCGGGGAGTTGCTCCTCGCTAAAAAGCGACGGGGTTTCGGTCGGGTCTGTCATAAGTGGTTCGGAAGGTATTCTTGATGCGTTGTGTGGCGTCGGTCTTGTGCCGTGCGCCGGGATCGGGTGTCCAACCGGAGGCTGGAACAGTCATGGTTCGTCGGATTAGTTCGGCTCAGGCTGGCAGCTTCGCCAGCAGTTCTTCGGGTATGTCGAAATTGGCATGGACGTTCTGGACGTCGTCGCAGTCCTCAAGGGCGCCGCACAACCGGATCACCTGCGTAGCTACGGACTCGTCTTTCACCAAGACGGCTGTTTCCGGGATATACGTCAGTTTCAGGTTTTCGGCAGGCACGCCCGCGTTCTTGAATGCATCGCCAACCGCATAGAGCCGGTCGGACGCCGTCGTAACCACGTAGTGGTCGCCTTCGGCGGTGTATTCCTCGGCGCCTGCCTCCAAAACCAGTTCGAGGATGCGATCCTCATTGGCTGCGCTCAGGGGCACGGTCATCTGCCCTTTCTTGCGGAAAAGATAGGCCACCGAACCGCTGTTTGCAAGGTTTCCGTGATGTTTTGAACAAATAGTTCGCAGGTCGGCGGCGGTCCGGTTGCGGTTATCGGTCATCGCTTCGATGATGATGGCGATGCCGCCGGGGGCGTACGCCTCATAGACGAGTTCCTCAAAGACTTGGCTCTCCAGTTCGCCGGTTCCCTTCTTGATGGCGCGGTCGATGTTGTCATTGGGCATGTTCTGGGCGCGCGCCGCCAGAACGGCGCTGCGAAGGCGGGGATTGAGCCCCGGGTCTCCGCCGCCCATTTTTGCGGCAACCGTGATTTCCTTGGAGAGCTTCGAGAACAGCGTTCCACGCTTAACATCGAGCGCCCCCTTACTACGTTTGACTTTTGACCACTTGCTATGACCCGCCATAGGGTGTTGTTGACTGAATGCGATACGAAGACGCGCCGAACCTCCAAGCAGCGCGCACGGCGCCAGTTAGGGAGAGAGATTGGCCCAAGCAAAGGGCCAGGAGAACGCGAATCGTCGTCAAGAAAACCCGAATTGCCGGGTTTGTCAAGGGAGATTTTTCGGGGCGTGCAAGGCGCAAGACGCGCTGCAAAGGGGATTCTGAGTATGCACTTTGCCAAGTGCCCCGCACTGGCCGTGGCGCAAGGACGAACGGGATTTCGCGCTCGTTCTTAACCCAATGGGTGAGCGTCGATTCCAAGCCGGCTCCAACAAACTTCCTGCGGAAAATCTCCGAATATCTGCGCCATCTGCGGTTTAACCGCCGTTTTCAGGGTAAATCCCTTTTGCGATCAGAGTTTGGGCGCTTCCAGCAGCATCGTGAAATAGACGGTTGCGCCAAACGCCGCCAAGCCCAGAACAAAGAGGAGAATGGCCGCGATGCTCATTGGCTTCGCCTTTTTTTTCCGTTGCTGGAACGGCGAGGCGTTTCCGAAATCTCCGGGCCGGCGACTGCTGGAGGCCGGGGCTGCTGTCGTGGTGTGACCGTCGGGTAATGGCTGCGCCACCACCGCGCCGGGGACCTCGTAGATGGCATCCACTTTTCCGAACCGGACGCGGTCGCCGGCTTCCAAAAGACGCGGTTCTTCCAGTTTCTCGCCATTGACATAGGTGCCGTTGGTTGAGCCGAGGTCCGTGAGCAGATAACCGTTCTTGATTGCTTCGAGTCTGGCGTGGGAGGTCGAAACGCTGACGTCGTCGATCGCAAGGGAGTTTTCTTCGGTGCGCCCGATGGTCAGGTTCGAAGCGGTCAATTCATGGATGACTTCGCCGGCGTCCGGGAGGGAGATGACAAGATTGGGCATAGGAAATTCTTATCAGACTTTTCCGTGTTCTTCAATCAGTTTGCTGAACTCGGCGAAAAAGTAATTGGCGTCGTGCGGTCCGGGGGCCGCTTCCGGATGGTATTGCACGCTAAACACGGGCAGTTCCTTGTGGCGCAGTCCTTCGACGGTGTGGTCGTTAAGGTTGATGTGCGACACCTCCACGTTGGCGGGCAGGGAATCCGGGTCCACGGCAAACCCGTGGTTTTGCGCGGTGATGGCGACCTTCCCGGTCTTGAGATCCTTGACGGGCTGATTTGCCCCGTGGTGGCCGAACTTCAATTTGAAGGTCTTGCCGCCGAAAGCATACGAGAGCAACTGATGCCCCAGGCAGATGCCGAAGATCGGCTTCTTGCCCAGCAGGCCCGCGACGATTTTGTGAATGTAGTCCAGCGCCGCCGGATCGCCGGGACCGTTGGAGAGGAAAATGCCGTCCGGGTTGAGCAGCAGCGCTTCGCCGGGGCTGGTGGTGGCGGGAACGACGACGACCTTGAACCCCGCCTGCCGAAGCTGCCGCAGGATGTTGAACTTGATCCCGAAATCGTAGGCCACCACCCGGTGCTGGACGGGCGGCAGCGTTTCGTAGATTTCGCCGTCCTCGTCGCGTTCGACATTGCGCCCATCGCCTTTGACGATGGTCCACTTGCGCGAGAGCCGGTCCTGATTGTCCCAGTCATAGATGGAACGCGCCGTTACCTCTTTGACAAAGTCCATCCCGACCACTCCAGGCCCCGTGACGGCGTGGCGGATCGCCTGGTCCGGATCCTGGACAAAATCGCTGGAGATGCAGGCGCGCATGGCTCCCTTTTGCCGGAGATGCTTGGTGAGGGCGCGGGTATCGATGCCCTCGATGCCGGGGACCCGCCACTGTCGCAGGTAATCGCCCAGGCTGAGCCGTGAACGCCAACTGCTGACGATGGGGCTGAGTTCTTCGATGATGAACCCGCGAACATGAGGCTGCACGCTCTCCTGATCGAGCGGGTTGACGCCGTAGTTTCCGATCAAAGGATAGGTCATGGCGACGATCTGCCCTCGATAGGACGGATCGGTCACCACTTCTTGATAGCCGGTCATGGACGTGTTGAAGACCAGTTCGCCGACGGCAGTGCCTGTCGCGCCGAACGAATCGCCTTCAAAACACCGACCGTCTTCCAGGGCCAAAATCGCACGCATGACCGAAGACTAAAAGCGAAGCGCCGTTTGGAAAAGCGCAAAGATGCAAGATTTGCCGAGAGGCAGGATGAAAGTTGCGCGCGGGCATGCCTTGCCGTCTTTTTTCCCTTTGGTCGCTTTCTGTTCTTTGCGCTGCTGTCCGTGATCTCCACACGGTTCTTGCTCAGGAGAGCGGCTGCCCGAATTCGGGTCGCAGTTCCACCGCGCCAAGTCGTTTGCGTCCCGCCGCCTTTGGAGCAGCGCGCTATGCGTGACCGCCGACCTCCGCTCGCGCCCGGTCTGCAAGGGCGGTGCTCAGGTAGCGTTCGCCGGTGCTGCAACCCACGGTGACGATCAGCTTGCCCTTGTTCTCGGGCCGTTTGGCCACCTGCAATGCCGCCCACACATTCGCCCCGGTGGAGATGCCGGCCAGGATTCCTTCCATCAGCGCAAGCTGCCGGGCGGTTTCGATCGCGTCTTCGTTGCTGACGGTAATCACGTCGTCCACGATATCCAGATTCAGGTTCTTGGGGATGAATCCCGCGCCGGTGCCCTGAATCTTGTGCGGCCCCGGCTTGATCGGTTCCCCGGCGCGTGTTTGCGTGATGACCGGCGAATCTTTCGGCTCTACCGCAATTGCAACGAAAGACGGCTTGCGCGATTTGATGACCTCCGAGACGCCGGTGAGGGTTCCTCCAGTTCCCACCGCGGAGATGAAAATGTCCACCTGGCCGTCGGTGTCCTTCCAGATTTCTTCCGCGGTCGTCCGGCGATGGATTTCCGGGTTGGCCGGGTTTTCGAACTGCTGGGGAATCCAGGCATTTGGATTCTGCGCGCAAATTTCCTCGGCTTTGGCGATGGCTCCCTTCATGCCGGCGGGCCCGGGCGTAAGCACCAGTTTGGCGCCCAGCAAAGCCAGCAGCGTGCGCCGTTCCATGCTCATCGTTTCCGGCATGGTCAGCACCAGATTGTACCCGCGAGCGGCGGCCACAAATGCCAGCGCGATGCCGGTGTTCCCGGATGTCGGCTCGACGATCAGTGTGTTCTTTGTGAGGCGCCCGTCGCGTTCGGCTGCGTCGATCATCGACCGCCCGATGCGGTCTTTGACGCTGCCGAGGGGATTGAAGAACTCGCCTTTGACGGCAATGGTTGCGTCGAGGCCTTCGCTGAGCCGGTTGAGCCGGACGAGCGGGGTGGATCCAACGGTTTCGGTGATGTTGGTGTAGATACTCATAGTGGTGGTTTTACGGTTGATGAACTGAATCGGCTATTCTCTACAACCCTATCGGAGTTTATGCAAATGTTTTTTATTTACAAATCGCGCTTCCACGGCGGCGCCGGTGCGACCGCCACGGGCGAGGCCACTTCCTCGCCGGTTTGCCCGAAAACGAGGTGTTCAGACAATTGCCCGGGCGCGCGGATCGTGTGGTACATCGCCCATCCGAGCGCCCGGAACGGGAAGGTCGCGTACCAAAGCGCCTGTTTGCCGTCCCACGACCGCCGTTTCAGAAGGGTCTGGCACGACTCCGCCCGCGCATACTCGCCGGCGGAAGCGGGAAGCGGAGCCGCCAGGACGGCAGGGGCGGCGATCGCGAGGAGCAAGGCTGCGTGTGTTTTCACGCCGGTATATCGCGGCACAAGACATGGTGCGTGCCTCGAAAACGCGGCGGGCCGTTTTTCGCAGACTACTCCGAAAATACCCATGCGCGTGTATCGGAAGGGGAGCGCGGGCTTCCAGCCTGCTGCCTTCGGCATCCTGCCGGAGGCTTGGGCGCGCGCCGAGTGCAATCCGACGCCGGCACCAGCACGCCGGCAAGATGCCGGCTGATGCGGGCAAGATGCCCGCGTTCCCCTTCGGATCGACGCACCGCCCGTAATCCAACTTTTCATAATGCGTGGAGGGCGAAAGCCCATGGGGACTCGTTCCCGGGATCCTGCCTTGAAACGAGCGTGCGTTATGCATTTTAGATTGCTCGTTTACGAGGTTGGAGGTAGGCGTTAAGGTCAAGTCATGATCACTTTGTCGATCATCTTAGCAGCCTTGCTTTTCGCCGTCGGCGGGATCGCCGGCTTCGTTTGCTGGATCGTTCTCCTGGTGCGCGGGTTCCGGGAAAGCCTCCTATGGGGCTGTAGCATCCTGATTTGCCCCGTTCTGGGGTTAGTGTTCATGCTGCTGTTTCGGGAGCGCGCCTTCTGGAGCTGCGGACTTCTGATGCTTCCCGTTGCGGGGCTGTTGTTCATGCTGGTGTATTGGGACGAGAACAAGAAACTGTTTGTTGCCAATCTTGCGGCGGCGGCGTTCCTGCTCATCGCCTGGCTGATTGTGCAGGGTCCCGCCGGGCTTTCCTTTGCGGAGCACAACGCCACCGTAAGCTCCCGAGCGCGTCACGCCGCGGCGTTTCCATCGCCGAAATCGCGCGTTTCGCGCGAGACCGCCCGGCCTATTCCGGTGCTGACGGCCTCCGCCAGTCCCGCAGCAGCCACCGCCATTGCAACCACTGCGACCGCTGGCACCGCCGGCGTTGCCACCGCGGCTTCTCCCACGCCCATCGCCGCCTCAACGCCCACCCCGCCGCCGCCCGATATTGCGGTGAACGAAATCGAGAAAGCCATTGCGCAGAAGCGGATCGAGCTCAAGGAGCTGTACGACGCGCTCGACGTTTGGGCCAGGCGGCTGGTGACCAAGCGAACCCAGCTTAAACAAAGCGGTCCCGCTGACGTTCACGCCTTTAATGAGGAATACGCCGGCTACGAGGCTGCGCTGAGAGATTACAAGAACCAGTCCTACCAGGTGGAGTTGATGGAAGTGGACCGCCTGGGAGCCATCAAGAAGGCGAAAAAGACGGCCGAGGAGTCCGGAACCGCGGAGGCGAAGTAACCGATGCGCTCGTTGGAAAATTGCCGGCTCTACGGCATTCTCGATCTGGGTTATGCCACCGTGAAGGAGGCTCCGGGAATTTTGGAACAGATGCTCGCGGGAGGCGTGGACATCGTTCAGCTCCGGGCCAAGAGGCAACCCCCTGAGGAAGTGGCGGCGCTGGC
>Ga0316228_1004435_pt1 | contig 10486 bp, 7 predicted proteins | sample TBH18021metaG_FD_206005 | JGI IMG/M metagenome (GOLD analysis project Ga0316228, IMG submission 206005) | Freshwater microbial communities from Trout Bog Lake, Wisconsin, USA - TBH18021 | ecosystem: Environmental > Aquatic > Freshwater > Lake > Hypolimnion/Profundal zone | place: USA: Wisconsin... | reverse complement strand
CCACGTGCTGACGGTCATCGCTGATCATCCGGTCAATCGCATCGACGAATTGCTGCCCTGGAACGTCAAGCTTTAATCTGCAAAGATCTTATCTTGCACTCAAGACGGTAGTGACCGGACCGTTACATTGTTTCTAACTTAACTCAATTTTTTAACTCTTGGGACGGTGATCGATATCAAATTTTTTGTTAACGGCGGTAATGATGGGCACCTTTGAGTATTCAATTAGACACCTTCATTATGCTGAGTTTGCAAGGTGCAGGCGGTACGAAACGTCAACAATGCGGGTTCCTGTAGGGTAATTCATGCCAAACGTACTTATTCGATGCGATGCTAGCGTAAATGCGGGCTTTGGACATGTGGTGCGATGCCTCGCTCTCGCACAAGCGCTCCGAGAGCTTGGAGTGCCTTTGATCACCTTTGCGATGACCAAAGATTGCGCTGGAAACGCGATGGCCATAAATGCTAATTTTCCAATCGAAACTTTCGAAACGAGTCATCCCAATAGCAAAGTAGAGCGCTTGTGGCTTGAAAAACTTATTCTTAAACTAAATATCTCAGTGCTAATACTAGACATCCGCACTGAGCTTTCACTCGAAGATACTTCTTATCTCCGCAGCAAGCTCATCAAGTTAGTCTGTATAGACGATATAAGCGAACGTAGACTAGCGGCTGATGAAGTCTTTGCCCCTGCAGTCCCGCAATTTAAAAACTTAGACTGGAACGGATTTCGGGGTCGTAAATACATCGGATGGGACTGGATACTAATGCCAGCTTGCTTCAGTAAAATAAAGAAAAAAATTATAACCTCTGGCTACCATCGTTCTAAACTCCGATTACTTGTGACGATGGGGGGCAGTGATCCCTACAGACTAACAGATCGAGTTTTATGGTTTTTAGACACTCTAGTTGGCGAATACGAAATACATTTAATATTAGGTTCGGGTTTTGTAGACATCAATCGACTGATAAAGCGAACCAATCGCTTTACTCATACAGTATATATTCACAAAAACCCAAAAAATTTACCTGAACTTATGATGAGATCCGATTTAGCACTTGCTTCGTTTGGTGCCACCGCCTATGAACTAACTGCGATGGGAGTGCCTGCAATATATTTCGCGCTATCAGAGGATCACGCGCAGTCGTGTGGTGCCTTGGTTTCCCAAGGTGCTGCAATTTGCCTCGGGGTGTTTGATCAAGTCGAAGATCAATCCGTTAGACAAACTATAGAAAATCTTATGGCAGACCAATTTTTGCGTAAGCAGATGCATAAAGCTTGCTTACAACTAATAGATGGCGCTGGGGCAAAGCGAGTTGCTCACATAATTTTGAATGGCGCAGGAAGTGATTCCACTCAATAGTTACACGGTTAACACACTATTTAGAAAATAAGATTACACACTTTGTAAACCATGCGTCTAACTTATGCGCAACTTGCTTGATTTGAAAGCGATAATAGAAAGGCAAAATCCTATTTGTTTTTAATGTTTATTTTTAGCTCGGTTACACGGCTTACGGAACTTAAGTTCAATTTGAAAATATTATAAAAATTACGTGATTGATTAATGGGTACTAACTAGATTCAAATCCTTTAAATGTACGAAATGATTTTTCATTAGTCATTGATCGTTACTATTTTTTAGGCACTTCAATTCAACTTCGAAGCGGCCGCCGAATCACAGAACGAGTGTTTTCAGCCAAGGGCGTTGCAGAACGATTTGGGGTGTCGCCTAACAGCTTACATGCCTGTCTTATCAAGCATAACCAGAATTCCTCCAAATGTACTTCGTCCAACTTAGTTAGATATGAGTCGAAAAGAGCTTCAATTCATTGATGATGTTTGGGGACAGTGCAGGTATGTGACACAGTGAGATTCTATTGGCTGAAGAGTTCTATCAGCTCATGTCTAAATGAAACTGGGAATTCTCTTTTTAATCTCAGAATTAAATCCTTACACCTCACTCGAGTCATTGCCGCGAAGGTTCAGGCGATAGGAAGAAAAAACTAAATTGGCATAAAGTTATACTCCTCACCACAACTATAATAAAATTGATATCACCAATATACAGATCGGCACACAAATATTATTTTAAGAATGCTTTGTGAATGAATATGGAATTAATGCCCTCCGCGCATACATAATTTAGTTGGCGGCTAGAATAATAATTACTTGGCAGTCTATCCTGAACGTACTTACGGTTCCGACCAAACCTCATTAATAGGCTGTCCAACCCCCATCGATTGGAATGTCCGCACCTGTTATAAATGTAGATGCTTTTGATGCTAAAAACACTACTGATCCTTTGATTTCCGCTCGCTCACCTGTCCGACCTAGTGCAGTTTTATTTGCTAAACTTTTGACAAATGTTGGTGCACGTGCGGGGGTGTCCCCCTGCGGAAAAGGCCCAGGGCTAATTGAGTTCACCCTTATTCTCATTGGACCTAGATTTGTCGCTAGCCAACGAGTCAACTGGATCAGACCCGCTTTTGTTGCGCCATAACATGCTGGATTGGGCGGTTCATTTGAATCGACATAAACCTTTGGATCAGGTGAAACCTTACCGTACATAGAAGTAATGTTAATGACGGACGCATCACCATTTCGAGAGACTGCATTCTGCATTAATCTTATCGAGCCAGTAGTTAATCTCCAAACGGCAGTCAGATTTATATCTGCGGCGTGTGTAAAACTAGCATCTATCGCATCTAGCCCTTTGGGCCTTAGCGGGTTTGAGGAGGCGTTATTAACAATTATGTCAAGAGAGCCGTGTGTTTTTTCTATGTAAGCTATGAGCGAATGAGTTTCCTCAGGATTTACTAGGTCTAATGCGAAACTCTCTGCTGAAAATTTTTGACTAGTCAACAGCTCTGCTAAATTAGAAATTGGCTTTTCATTACGTCCAACAACTATCACATGAGCTCCCGCTTCGCAGAGCCCATAAACGATTGGCAGGCCCAACCAGCCAGCCCCACCTGTGACCAAAGCAATGCGGCCTTTAAGCCCAAATATGTTATCTAGATCAGACATAAACAAACCCTCATCCGTAAAATATTACTTTGCGTTATTCCACAATGCAGGATTGCAAAGGTTTTCAGGCACCTCGGAGATCACCTCTTGTACGATCGCCACTTCAACCATTGTCAATGGCTCTCTTGAAAATAAAATTGCATTTTCTCTTAGCTGTTCTGTACTTTCCATCCCAACGACAGCACCGGCGATCCACTTGTGAGCACGTACCCAAGCGAGGCATAAATCGGCGATATTTTCGCGACGTAATCGTGAAACCAAATAGCGCAGTTTGTCAATAATAATTTGCGGATCAAATCCAGAGAATTTTGGCCAGAATTCGGCAGGACGAAGCAGTACTCCTTGTAAATAGACGCTTCTGGTAAACACCTTAATATCAGGCCTTGTCAATAATATTTCTCTAACATTCAAACTATGCCACCTCGTATCTATCAAATTGAATGGCATCTGAATCATTTTTATGTCGGGGTTAGCCACAGCCAAGAAAAACTCTTGAGGATTTTGAACTGAAATGCCTAGCTCCTCAATCAACCCATTTTGACGTAATTTCAGTAATTCTGACCAAATCTGACCACCGAAACGCTTCAAATCGGATGCTTGGTGTAGCAAAAGATACGGGATTTTATCAATTTCTAAATTTATCAACGATTGTAAGACAGCATTCTCTACTTTCATGGCTATATTGCCATCTAAGGTCTGACCGTCCGTGTCTGGAAGCGGTTTTAGTTTTGTAACAATGATTACGCGACTTTTCCAACCGCCTTCAAGTGCTTCCCCAATTCTTTTTTCCGAACCGGTATATGCCTGTGCCGTATCAATTGCAATCGCGCCTAGATTAATGCCACGTCTAATTAACTTGATTGCCTCCAAGTGACTCGGTGGATTCACTTTGACAACAGACCCATACAACATTGCCAATTGGGCTGTACCAAGCACTAAACGCGGACCGCCTGATATACCAGGTGACGCATCAGGCAGATTAATAAAGTTTTTTACCAAATCCCTCCATCCAATATTAATAGGATCCTCAACATGTCGAAATACCTCTGCGACACGCAGATAATCGTCTAGTAAATCAATTGTGCATCGGACCGCAGACTCTTTTTCACTAAAAAAATTTACAGGGGAAGTTTGCGGTAAGTTTTTTTGCCGCAAGTTAGGAGTTACATGCTCACAATCATATGGGTCATTCGACTCAAGTGCTACAGATCTTAACGCCCCTAAATTCATGACCTCTATAGAAAGGCCATAAGGTGGCGCATTCCAAACTGAGCTGACACCTAAGTAATCTGTGTTCGCACAAGAAAATATTTGAACAAAATCATCTATAAGCTGACCGTCAGGCAGCATATTATCCGCTGTCAATCTAATTAGGACCGTATCGTCTGGGAGGGCGCTAGTCGCACCTAAAAAACGAGCACGAACATCATCCGTTTCCCCCCTATAAACAGATATCCCTGCCGCAATGGCGCGACGCACTAGTAAATCATCTATCTCGCGCGTCGAGGTAGCAAGTAGAACCTCGTGACCTCGATTACCAGCCCTCTTTGCAGCCAATATTGCGCTTTCAATACCACCGATGGGTAACAGAGCCTTACCAGGCAGCCTAGATGAGTCGGTTCGTGCTTGAATAATTACAATTACATTTTTTTCTATTTTTTTTGACATGGCGATTCATTGCTCACAATTGCAGTTGCTCTAATAAGCGGATAATCAAAAAAGTTGGCGTTCTATTCAGTTTAGTTAGCTTTGTCTCAAGAGTCATAAGGTAATATTTATCAGTACTGTAACTCTTTGAATATCCAGCGAAGTCAAAAACCACTCAAAATTACAGCCTTTTTCGACTATTTAACCGCTTTGTCAACAACTGACTGTCGCCCTCAGTTTTACTACCCAGTTTAAATCGGACCCATAGGACAAAAAGCCGAGATAAAATATTACCCATCAGAATTTTCAATAATTTCGCATTAAATTCTTTATCCGAAAGAATATGAATTTTATTATGGCTTGTAAGCGTTAAGTTTAATTTTTCACCAATTAATACCAGAGTTCTTTTTTGAAAAAACCCAATATGCTGACCAGTTTGAAATGCGTAATACCACCAATCAAGAGTCGGTGGCGCACCGTCATATAAAACTGTCGAAAAAATGATGGTTTTCGTTTCCGCCTCTAATAACGTATCTTTTACAAACTGCACTGGGTCCACCACATGCTCCAGTACTTCAAAAGCAGTGACAGCATCGCATGCAGCAGAACGATCAGCCTGCTCAAAACCTTGCGCTAACAAATTAGTGCAGTACTTATCTTGCCAATAAAAGTCAAAGCCCAAGTCTCTCATCATTCTAGTGAGCAGGCCGTAGCCGCCTGCTACATCAACATAACGACCTTTCCCTCTTTCACGCAGGCCAAAGTAAAGAAAAGATGCCAGTTTTGCGCTTATCGAAACATTACGTTTGATCAACCCCGTATCGGTTGATGCGATTGCTGTTGTGTACGCTTCATCTAACCAGTGCGGCGCACTCGCAAACAGATAACCGCAATTAGGGCAAACGCGATACTCGGCATCATATTTTTGCAGCACTTTTGCTGTGAATGCCACATTGGTTTGTGACTGACATATGGGGCAGATCATTATTTAGGTTGACCTAGTAAGATTAATCGTTAGTTTTAACGTTTATTACTCAATTAACATCGCAATGCGTTGCGCGATTTTCTTCCACAGCGGCTGCATAAACCAGTTATTTTTAGTAAATTTATCTGCGGTTTCATTCGCTACAACATCTAAAGGGTGAACAAGTGGAAACTGAATCGAACTGACTGGTAGATTCGCCAAGTGACTTGTTCTTACCGTATGCGTGGCTTGCACACCAAATCCAATATTCGAAATCAGATTAACCGCGGGCAAGACACCTGCTCGTTTTCTAATTAGATTCGCAAATGCCCACTGGTAATCCCAAGTATCGATTTTTCCTGAATAGACTTTTTCAAATAGGGTAGCCCAGTACACCGCCTCTTTTTGGTCTCCTAATAAATCTACCAACAGACCTTGCTCACGAATTAGCGGCCAATCGGATAAGTTAACGTCGTAAGAACCCACCCACCGATCGCGCCAAGTCGCCCAACCCCAAATGTGCATGTATTTAGAGAAATAATAACTATCTTGAGAATGGCTGCGTCCAAACTGGAAATTATCGCCGCTAATCATCCCCACACGAAGATCGCAACGATAACGATCGAGAAGCTCTTCACAAAATCGAAAGAAACTTTGATCAGGCAAACAGTCGTCTTCTAAGATAATCGCCTCTGGCACTTGTTCAAAGATCCAGTCTAAACCACTTGATACTCGAACCTTGCAACCCAAGTTAACGTCTGAAAAATTAACCAACACCTCGCAAGGCCAGTCGACCTGCTTAATAATCGATCTAGTTGCGATCACAAATTCATCTTCACCCGACCGACTTGCGCGAGGCCCATCCCCCACCACTAATAACTTCGGTGGTTGAGCCTTGGCAATTTCGGCAAAGACCCTCTGTGTTGTGTCTGGGCGGTTGAAAATGATGAACGCAACCGGCGTCGTGAGTTTGAACTCACTCATTTAATAACCTGTGGCCTGTGCCCGTTCGCAACACTCGTCACGAGACACCCCTTATAAGATAGCGAAAATGACCTAACAATGATGTACTCCAAGTTTGGATAGCCTTGGTCTAATACTGATCGAATAGTCCGCTCAAAAAAGTCGACTTGATTAAAACTAAGCGTGACGATCGTAATGAAAGGTAGCGTTGGCACAGCGTTGTAAATCCCTTTACTAAAAATGCAAAACCATAAAGCAGCTATACATGCCAAGGCGGCAATTTAATCAAACTACGATACTCCGCTGACATTTGGTTTAGGAAGGCCATATTTACTTTTCAAACTTGAGTATCTCGAAAAATAAGTGTGTTGTACGTTTTTGCGAAAATTCGATACCCTTGTTGGCGTAAAAATAAGGAAATTGGATGGGTAATCGCGTCTTCCAGATTAGTATCCAGCGACTCAGCGAGTACGCAAGATGGTCTAAATACTCTCCAATTATTCGATTTCAAAACGGCAAGATCTAGCCCTTCAACATCAACTGACAGAAAGTCAATTTGCGTACCGGTTGGTAAATATTTTGAGAGTAGGTTATCCAAGCGAACAACAGAAATGTCTGTTTGGTTAACAACTTTGTAGCGAGTGTTTTCTAACCGCCATTTCACTAAACTATCATCGAACGTATTGAGTGCAGGGTCATCAAATAAATAATACTTTAGTGACTCTTCACGCTCAGCAACACCACATTGTAAATTCACATCACGTTTGCGTTCGATGTTAAATACGCGGATTAAATCAGGATTGGGCTCAACATTTATACCGGACCAACCAAGCTTATAAAAAAAGTGGGTGTTTGAAAACCGCCTCGGATGATGAGCGCCAACATCAACGAAAAATCCCTGAGTCTTTCCCTCAAAAATTCGATTGAGGATCATATCCTCTCCCTCTTGGGAATAGGATCGTATTGCAAATACATCGAATACTCGATTTCTTAGCTCAACCAATCTCCACCTTATGGATTTAATAATTATGGTTTTCTCCTAGTGATCGTAATGTTGCTATCATTAAACGTGCGAACACCATTATTTGCGGCCTGCTCAGCTAGCCCTTGCATACAATCCTGTACTACTGGGTTACGGCAATTAATTTGATCGCACGGCCGACAAGCTACAAACGCTTTACTAATTATTTCAACATTCACGCCAATCGGTCGAACATTCGGCGCTTCAGCTGGCCCAAAAAAGACTGTCGTCGGCACTCCTAGCGCCGCTGCAATATGTGCGGGCCACTATCCATAAAGTAACGGTGAGTGGCACAACTAATCTGCAGAATAAATTCACGCAAATTACCGGACCCAAACTGTATTTTTGTATGCAAACTAGTTGATTCTTCTCCCAGACCAAAAGTAGTGTTATGCCTTTCTTTTTAAGCTCTTGACGGGTATGCGCGTGATTCGACTCAGCATAGGTTGTTGAAAGTTCTTCAGCTTAACATTTAAAAGTTAGCACGTTGGATTGTACGTGACGCAGCTCTCGACGACAAACCTTGCATACAGTATTGATGAACAGTATTACTACAGTGAAATTGATTGCAGGGACGACACGGAACCTCAGGTTTGCTTACCACCTCAATTGACTCACCCACCGGACGTACATACTCAGATTCTGCAGGCCCAAAAAATACAGTAGTCGGCACGCTCAGAGCACTCGCAATATGCCCGGGACCACTATCCATACAATAGAAATGGTTTGCGCGACTCAAATAAACAATAAACTCTCTCAAACTACCTGACCACAGTTCTATTCTAGTTTGGAGACTTGTTGGTAACTGCTTAAGTATTAATGCAAACGCTACATCATCAGGAGGTACGAACACCGTTAACTTAGCTTGGGATGTCTCAAACTTTGATAGCAGTATGACAATCTCATTTGCGGGTAAACGTCTTAGGGGCATTGACGCACCAAAATGAAACCCGACATAAGGACTAATTAAATCTGCCTGGCGCTGCTCATCTGACTTCAAAGTGAGAAACGGATAATAAGGCTCACCATTATTCCAGATCCCTAAGTGTTCACAAATCCGTTTGTGATGATCCGTTATATGTGAGAGAGAGCCATCATCACTTACAACATCTGTTAACAGCGATGCGCCGCCTGTAAAGTCAAATCCGACACGTCTTGTGGCTCCAACCAACCACAGCATTAAAATCTGCCGTATATCACCACGCACTTCAATTCCTAAATCCCAGCTGGTTTTGCGTAAGATGTTAACCAAGTTAAAACAAGACCAGAGTCCTTTAAACCCTTGCCCATATTTAACCCACGGTGCAGAAAAAGGAATAATTTCGTCTACTAATTCTGTACCAGCCAGAATCTCTTTGGCCCAAATACCTGCAACAAGAACTAGGCGTGCGTTTGGATAAGCGTACCTTATCGCCTTAAGTAGAGGCGTTAACATCACGATATCGCCAATTAAATGAAAATCAAAGACTAGTATTTCTCGTGGAGCGGTCGAGGTATCACTCTGCCGTCTCATAAGGCTCAATAGGAACCAAACTGGTGTAAACAGTTTTGAAATTCGTCTAAGTTTTTTATTTATTGGCTTCACTAATGCCTATATATTTTGAAGATTCAAAACAACGAAGAATTATTAACGGAGTTTTAAAAGCGCTACTAAGACTGACTCTCAGAGAATGCTTGATGTCCCGCCAAATGAACCCAGTCGACCACTTCACTGCTAGGCAAATATCCCGGAACGATATCCTGCAATATCTTGCGCAATGACGCTACATCGTTTGAGATCAACGTAATCGTTAAAGTTTGCAAAATCGACTCTAATAAATCGAATCTTATAAAATCCTCATTGGCTTTCATGATCCGTGGATGAGCAGTCTTACTTGGATTATTACCAATCAAAAGTTCTTCATATAGTTTTTCACCTGGACGTAATCCAGTGATTTCTATCCTGATATCACCGTCCAGATTATCGGCATCCTGCACTGTTAGTCCTGAGAGCTGAATCATCCGACGTGCCAGGTCCATAATCTTGACAGGCTGCCCCATATCCAGCACACAGACATCACCCGGATATGCCAGTGCACCAGCTTGTATCACTAACTGGGCCGCCTCAGGGATGGTCATAAAATAGCGAGTGATTTCAGGGTGGGTCAGGGTGATTGGACCGCCTTCCTTTATTTGCTGTCTAAACTTAGGCACGACCGAGCCAGACGATCCCAATACGTTTCCAAACCTGACCATCACAAAATTTGTAACTGGTTTTGTCGCAGCCATAGCTTGCAAAATCATCTCAGCAAAGCGCTTGGTTGCTCCCATAATGTTCGTAGGGCGTACAGCCTTATCGGTACTAATCAAAACAAAATTTGCTACACCTGTTTTAATCGCTACTTTTGCGGTGGTCAGCGTCCCTAACACATTATTTTTTATGCCCTCAACCGGATTATGTTCCACGAGCGGTACATGCTTATATGCCGCCGCGTGATAAACAGTGTTTGGGTGCCATGTATCCATAATCTCAAACATTCGCGCTTCGTTCTGTATAGAGGCAAGTATTGGGACGATCTCTAGCTTTGTTTCTGCCAATCTCTCCGTCAACTCTTCATGTATGGCGTATAAAGCAAATTCGCTTTGCTCAATCAGTAAAAGTGTCTGAGGTTCGAGAATTAAAATTTGCCGGCACAATTCACTACCGATTGACCCGCCAGCACCTGTTACGAGTACAACTTTACCGTTGATATTTTTTGATAAAAGACTGTAGTTAGGGGATACGGGCTCTCTGCCTAACAAGTCATCGATATCCAACTCTCGTAGATCAGATATTTTTACCTTTCCTTCTGCAAGATCATTCACGCTTGGCAACGTTCGC
>Ga0316228_1004433_pt1 | contig 10491 bp, 7 predicted proteins | sample TBH18021metaG_FD_206005 | JGI IMG/M metagenome (GOLD analysis project Ga0316228, IMG submission 206005) | Freshwater microbial communities from Trout Bog Lake, Wisconsin, USA - TBH18021 | ecosystem: Environmental > Aquatic > Freshwater > Lake > Hypolimnion/Profundal zone | place: USA: Wisconsin... | reverse complement strand
CGCATGAACGGACTTTGAATGGAACGGTTTCCGGTTATTGGCCCCGGAATTGCTTCAGATAGCGGTTGTCGGGCGAAAGAATGATCGAGGTATTGCTGCCTTTCTGCGAAAAGGTGGCGTCGTAACTCTGCATGGCCCGATAAAAGTCGTAGAATTCAGGATCCTTGCCGAAACTGGCGGCATAGGTACGGGCGGCTTCGGCCTCGGCCTGGGCGCGGATGATCTGGGCGTTCTTCTCGCCCTGGGCGCGGATCGTGGCCGCTTCCTGCGCACGGGCGCTGGCCATGCGGGTGAAGGCCGATTCCAGCGGCGTGCCGTCGGGCAGGTCGGCGCGCTTGATCCTGACGTCGATCACCTGCGCGCCGTATTCGCGCGCCTCGCGATCCAGGCCCTCGCGGATCCGGGCCATGGCTTGGCCGCGCTCGGGGGTGAGCAGCGAAGCAAAGGTGCGCTTGCCCAGTTCCTGGCGCAGCACCGAGTTGAGGATCGGCTGGAGCTGTTCGGCCACGCGGTCGACGGTGCCGGCGGTGGCATACATCTTGATCGGGTCGATCACCCGGAAGCGGGCATAGGCGTCGACCTCGAGCCGGCGCTGGTCGAGCGAAGTGACCTGCTGGCGCTCCATGTCGACGTCGAGCACGCGCTTGTCGATCCGCACCGCCTGTTCGAGGAACGGGATGCGGAAGACGAGGCCGGCGCCGGTCTGGCCGAAATCGGCATTGGGGCGGAAACGGTTGACCACGCGGTTGGGATCGCCGAGCCGGACGATCACCACCTGCTGCGTCTCGGGTACGACGATCAGGCAGCTGGCCAGCGCCACGAGCAGCACCGCGAGCGCGGCGAGCGGGCGGCGGTATTCGGTGAACAGGCGCTCCATCAGCGGTTCCCTTCCGAGCGACCCTGAACCACCTGACCCTGCACCACCTGGCCGGGCGCCGCCGGCGGATCGGCCGGGCGCGAGGCCTGCAACGCCGGCAGTGGCAGGTAGGGCACCGTGCCCGGTGCCTCGACGATGACCTTGTCGGTCTTGCTCAGCACGCGCTCCATCGTTTCATAATACATGCGGCGGCGGGTCACCTCGGGGGCGAGCTTGTACTGCTCGTAGACCTTGTCGAAGGCGGCGGCCTGGGCCTGCGCGGCGGTGATCTTCTGCTGGGCCCAGCCTTGCGCGCCGTTGACCTCGCTCTGCGCGTCCTGCTGGGCGGCGAGCACTTCCTTGAAGGCATCGACCACCTTGGCCGGCGGGTCGATCTTGAGCACTTCCACGCCCTGGATCTTCACGCCCGAATGATAGGCATCGAGGATGCGCTGCATCCGGTCGCGCACCGATTGCTCGACCCCGGCGCGGCCGTTGCCCATCGCGTCGTTGAACGAGACTTCGGCGATGGCGGCGCGCATCGAGGTTTCCGCCACTTCGCGCACGGTCTGCTTGGGTTCGGCCAGCTGATAGCTGAAGAGTTTGAGATCCTTGATGTTCCAGCGGACCAGGTAGGTCAGGTTGACGAGGTTCTGGTCGCCGGTGAGCATCAGCCGCTCGCCCTCGCCCTCGGGAATGGTCTCGCGCTGGATCGAGGTGACGTCGCGAGTCTGCACCGACTGGATCGGCCAGGGCAGGGTGAACGACACCCCGGGCTGGAGCGTGCGGCTGTAGGAGCCGAACGTGGTGACCACGCCCTGTTCCTGCGGGGCCAGGCGATGGGTGGTCGATCCGAGCAGCCACAGCGCGGCCAGCGCGGCAAGGCCGAGCGGCGCCCACGACTTGCCGCCGGGCCGCTGCGGCAGGCGCAGGTTGGGGCCGCGGCCGCCGAACAGCGGGCCGTTTGCGCCGCCAAGGCCGCCGCCGTTGCCGCCGCCACTGCCCTTGCCGCCATTGCTGCCGGGCTTGCCGGTGCGGTTGCGGAACATGTCCTCCAGCCCGGGCGGGCGGCGCGGTTCGCCGGCGGGGGGCAGCCACGGGTTGCGCGGGCCGCTGGGGCCGTCGCGCGGTGGGGTGGAAGGCGGGGCCGGGGGCGGGGCGGGCGGCTGGGTTGCGCCGCCGGGGGCTTCGCCCTCGGGCGTGCTGCCGGTCTCGCGGTCGGGATCGGCGCCTTCGGACGCGGGCCGTTCGCCGTCGGGGCTGCCCCAGGGGCTCTTGCGGTCGGTCATGACCGGGGTGCCGAAGGAAGCGCGGCCGCGCTGGGGGACAGTCCACGAAGTGCAGTCATGGAGGGTCTTATAGGAAGCGTATCCTGTGAAAAACAGGGTCACGCCACCAAATTTCGTCTGCTAGGGACATGCCCCGAAGGCAGGCCCGCCAGGCCGGGCTTTCCGGCAAGGGATACCAAGACCAGTGAACATCGACGAAGCAACCGTTCGCCAGGCGGTCGAGACTGCGGTTGGCGCAGCGCGGCTCCAGGTCCTGCGCATCACCGGCGAGGCCGGCACCGCGGTGATCGACGCGAGCGGGCTCGACGGCGCGGCGCGGGCCGCGCGCGGGGCCGGGCTCGCCGAACTGCGCGTGGCGCTCACCGCCGAGAAGGTGACCCGCCGCATCCTCGCGGTGGGGTCGGGCAAGGGCGGCGTCGGCAAGTCGACGCTGTCGGCCAACCTCGCGGTGGCGATGGCCCGGCTGGGGCGCAAGGTCGGGCTGGTCGATGCCGACATCTATGGCCCGTCGCAGCCGCGCCTGCTCGCCACCGAAGGCCGCAAGCCCGAGGCGCGCGACAAGACGATGATCCCGGTGCAGAGCCCGTGGGGCGTGCCGATGCTGTCGATGGGCCACCTCGTCCAGCCCGGGCAGGCGATCGCCTGGCGCGGGCCGATGGCCGGCAGCGCGCTGGGCCAGCTGATCGACGCCGACTGGGGCGATGCCGAGATTCTCGTGGTCGACCTGCCGCCCGGCACCGGCGACGTGCAGCTGACCATGCTGCAGAAGTACAAGCCCGCCGGCGCGGTGATCGTCTCCACCCCGCAGGATCTGGCGCTGATCGACGCGACCCGCGCGATCGGGCTGTTTGACCAGGGCAAGGTGCCGGTGCTGGGGCTGGTCGAGAACATGGCCGGATATCTGTGCCCGCATTGCGGCCAGGTCAGCGATCCGTTCGGCCACGGCGGCGCCGAAGTGACGGCGAAGGAACTCGACATGCCGTTCCTCGGCCGCGTGCCGCTGGACATCGCGATCCGCCAGAAGAGCGACGCGGGCGAGCCGCCGGCCGCCGGCGAGGGGCCACAGGCGCAGGCCTTCCTGCAGATCGCCCGCGCCGTGCTGGCAGCGCTCGACCAGACGGCCTGAACCGCGTGGACCGGGCGGCGCTGGCACGGCGGCTGAAACCCACCCGCCGCGCCCTGCTGGTCGGGGCCGGCGCGGGCGGGGCGCTGGTCGCCGCCTTCGCGCTGGTGCCACGCCACTATGCCCCGCCGCTGGTGGCAGGGCCGGGCGAGCAGGTGGTCGACAGCTTCCTCAAGCTCGCGCGCGACGGCACTGTCACCGTCGCGGTGCCCGCCTGCGAAATGGGGCAGGGCGTGACCACCCTGTTCGCGCAGATCGTCGCGGTCGAACTGGGGGCCGACTGGGGCCGCATCGCGGTCGAGCCGGCGCCGCTCAGCCCGGCCTATGCCGATCCGGTGCTGGCCGCCGCCTGGGCGCCGCTATGGCTGCCGGCGTGGTTGCCGGTGCTGCCCGACGTGCTCGGCGATCCCGGCAATGGCCTCACCCGCCTCAAGGCCGAGCGCGGGCCGGTCGTCGCCACGGTCGGCGGCACCGCGCTAGCCGCGTTCGAGACGCCGCTGCGCCAGGCGGCGGCGGGCCTGCGCGCGCTGCTGGTCGAGGCCGCTGCCGCGCAGTGGGGTGTTGCCGCCGACACGCTCGACACGCGCGACCATGCGGTGACCGACGGCAAGCGCCGCCTGCCGTTCGAGAAGCTGGTGGCCGCCGCGCTTGGCGGCACCCCGCCCGCCGACCCGCCGCTGCGCCCGCACCCTGCCGCCGAGCCACCCGCGCGCGCGCCGCTGTCCCGGCCGACATCCCCGCGACCGGCGCATCCCCGGCTCGACCTGCCGGCCAAAGTCGATGGCAGCTTCGTGTTCGCCGCCGACGTGCGCCTGCCGGGGATGGTCCACGCCGCCATCGCCCACGGCCCGCACGGCGATTGCGTGCTGTCGAACTGGGACGCCGCTGCTGCCACGCGGGTGCCGGGTTGCCTCGGCTTGGTCCATGCCAAGGGCTGGCTGGCCGCGATCGGGCGCACCTGGCATGCCGCCGACCGTGCCGTCGCCGCGATGGAACCGCGCTTTCGCGCCCGTGGCCCGGTGGCCGAGGATACCGCGATCGAGGGCGCGCTCGACCGCGCCCTGCGCGAGGGGCGCGCGCATCGCCTGTGGGCCGAGGGCGATCCAGATGCCCTGCTCGCCCAGCCGACGCTGACCGCGCGCTATGATATCGAACCGGCGCTGCACGCCCCGCTCGAGCCGGCCAGCTGCACCGCGCGGCTGGAGCATGGGCGGCTGGAGCTGTGGCTCGCCACCCAGGCGCCCGAGGCGGCGCGGCGCGAGGGCGCGCGGGCGGCGGGCCTGTCTGAAGGCGCGGTGGTGGTCTATCCGCTCCAGGCCGGGGGCAGCTTCGACGCGCGGCTCGATGCGCGGATCGCGGGCGAGGCGGCGGCGCTGGCGCGCGCCACCGGCAAGCCGGTGCAGCTGACCTGGTCGCGCTGGCAGGAATCGCTCGCCGCCTTGCCGCGCGCCCCGTTCGCGGCGCGCATGGACGCGGCGATGAGCCCCGACAAACAGCAGATGCTCGGCTGGCGCAGCCGCATCGCCACCCCCGCCTCGCTGCGCGAGACCGCCGCCCGGCTGCTCGACGGCGAGGGCGTGGCGAGTGCCCGGGCACGGTGGCAGGACAGCGTCGATCCGCTGGCGCTGGCCGGCGCGATGCCGGCCTATGCGATCCCCGAATGCGCGGTCGAACACGTCCCGGTCACTCTGCCGCTCGCCACCCAGCGGATGCGCGGCGGCCCCGATGCGGTCACCGCGTTCCTGACCGAGAGCTTTGTCGACGAATGCGCGCACCACGGCGGCAACGAGCCGCTGTCGTTCCGCATCGCCATGCTCGGCCATGCCCCGCGCCTCGTCGCCTGCCTGCAGGGGGTGGCGCGCATGGCGATGTGGGGCGGGGGCGCGGATGCCTCGGGGCAGGGCATTGCCTGCCATCGCCTGACGCTGCGCACCGCCGACGGGCTGCGCGAGGGGCATATCGCCGTCGTCGCCACCGCGCGCCAGGCCGGGGGCGCGATCCGCGTCGACCAGCTTTCGGCCTGCGTCGACATCGGCCGGATCGTCAACCTCGACCTCGCGCGCCAGCAGATCGAGGGCGGGCTGGTGTTCGGGCTCGGTCTCGCGATCGGGGGCAGCACCGGCTATGCCGGCGGGCGCCCCACCGCCGGGCGGCTGGGCCAGCTCGGCCTGCCGCTGCTCGCCGATTGCCCCAAGGTCGATGTTGCGTTCCTCGACAGCAGCGCCGAACCGTTCGATCCCGGCGACCTCGGGGTCGTGGCCGTGGCCCCGGCCATCGCCAATGCCCTGTTCTCGGCGACCGGCCTGAGGCTGCGCCGCCTGCCCCTCCTGTCCGAAGGCCTGTGATGACCGCTGCCGCCGCCCCGCATTCCTGCCCCGCGCATCTGCCCGCTGACCATCCGCCGGTGCGCACCGGCCGCATCGGCGTGCTGCTGGTCAACCTCGGCACGCCCGACGCGCCCGATCCCGGGGCGGTGCGGCGCTACCTGGCCGAGTTCCTGTCGGACCGCCGCGTGGTCGAGATCCCGCGCCTGCTGTGGCAGCCGATCCTCCACGGCATCATCCTGCGCACCCGCCCGAAGAAGTCGGCCCATGCCTATGCCCAGGTCTGGACCGGCGAAGGCTCGCCGCTGGCCGCGATCACCGCGCAGCAGGCGCGCGCGCTGCAGGCCCGGCTGGGCGAGGCGGTCGTGGTGCGCCACGCGATGCGCTACCAGAACCCGGCGATGGCGCGCGAGCTCGACGCGCTGCTCGAGGCGGGGTGCGAGCGCATCCTCGTCGCCCCGCTCTATCCGCACTATTCGGGCGCCACCACCGCCAGCGCGCTCGATGCCGTGGCTGCGTGGATCACCGCGCGCCGCCGCCTGCCGGCGCTGCGCACCCTGCCGCCCTATCATGACGACCCGGCGGCGATCGACGCGCTCCACGCCGACTTGTCGCGCCAGCTGGCCGGGCTGGCCTTTACCCCCGAAGTGCTGCTGCTCAGCTATCACGGCATGCCCGAGCGCACGCTGCACCTCGGCGACCCCTATCACTGCCACTGCCGCAAGACCTCGCGTCTGCTGGGCGAGCGCTTTGCGCGGAGCCACCCGGCGCTGCGCCTCGTCACCAGCTTCCAGTCGCGCTTCGGGCGGGCCAAGTGGCTCGAACCCGCCACCGATGCGACGCTGGTGGCCGAAGCGAAGGCGGGCACCCGGCGGCTGGCGATCGCCGCGCCGGGCTTCTCGGCCGATTGCCTGGAAACGCTGGAGGAACTGGCGTTGCGCGGGCGCGAGGAATTCACCGGCGCCGGCGGCACCGATTTCGCCGCGCTGGCCTGCCTCAACGCGGGCGAGGCGGGGATGGACCTGATCGAGGCCCTGGTGCGGCGCGAGCTGGCGGGCTGGCTGGCATAGTCGTTCAACGTGCGTTGCCGGCGGTTTTCACCTCGCCCGACCCCGCCCACTGAACCCAGGGTTAACGAAAGCGCAATCGCGGGCTTGCGTTGTCCCGCAGGCGTGGCATCTTCGCGCCCCGCCAGGACCGGCACTTCGACACGGTCCGGCGGATGGAGAGATGATGGCGACGCAGGCAACCCCTTCGCACGAAGCCCCCGTACCGGCCGGGACCACCCTGGCCGACGATCACTTGCGCCCGGCCGTGCCGCCCTGCGCCGTGCCGCCCGCCGGGCGGGCGGCGCTGCGGCCCGAGATCCTGACCGGGGCTGAGACCAACCGGCTGGTGCTGGCCGACGCGGCGACGCAATTCGGCCCCGCCGGGGAAAGCCCGTGGCCGGCCGACGCGGCCGCCACCGGGGCCGCGCCCGCGCGTGATCCGCTGGCCGATCCGGCCGCGGCCGATGCGATCCTGGCCCGGCTCGACCGCGCGCTGGCGGCAGCGCTGGCGGCATGGCGCCCCGGCGCGGTGCGCTTCCAGCCGGCGATGGGCATGGTGCTGGCGCGCGGGCTCGTCTGCGCGGTGACCGGGCTGGCCCCCGGCTCCGGCCGGGCCGAGCGGCTGGCCAGCGCGCTGGCGACGCTGGAGGAAGCGCCCGGCCTGCTGCGGCGCTCGATCCTGCGCGGGCTGCCGTCGTCGGCCTTCGGCGCCCGCCGTGCGCTGGCGCAGGGGCTGGAGGCATCGGGCGCCGCCGCCCATGCCGGGGTGCTGCAGGCCGCGCAGCGGCTGGCCGGGGCGATGCTGGCCAGCTTGGCCGCCCAGCTGGTCGCCAATCCGGACTGGCAGGACACGCTCCGGGCCGAGACCCGCAGCCTCGCCGGTGGCGCCGGGCGCCCGCTTGCCCCGGCGCAGCTGGCGCGGCTCGACCTGGTCGACATGGCGCTGGACGAGGCGCTGCGGCTGATGCCGGGCGCGCCGCTGGTGCTGCGCCGGGTGCTGGTGCCGGTCGATCTCGAAGGCCGTCATTTCACAGCCGGCAGCCTGGTCGCGCTCAGCCCCGATGCCACGCACCGCGATGCCGCGCTGTGGCCCGACCCGGCGCGCTTCGACCCGCTGCGCTTTGCCGCCGGCGCCCGTGCCGCGCGCGATGCGGGGGCCTGGATCCCGCCGGGTGCGGGCCTGCGCGCCGGTCCCGAGCAGCGCCTGGCCCGCCACGCGGCGCAGCTGGTGGTCCACCACCTGCTCGACCGGCACCGCCTCGAAGGCCCGGCGAGCGTCGCCTGGCGGGCGGGCGTTCCGGCCCGGGCGCGTGACGGCCTCAAGCTGGTGCTGCGCGCCGGCGAGTGAAAATCACGCGCGGCAATGGATTGAGTGGGGCGCCGGGGGCGGCTAAGGCCGCGACTGTCGAATCACTCCCCGGTGGCCGAAGCGGCGTCAGGGCGACAAGCATTGCCTTGACGATTCGTACCGGGCCGGGTAAGGGCGCCGCTTTCCGGCGGGCTTGCCCGCCTTGCCGAGCAAGCAACCAGGATATTTCCCGGTCCGTCCCCAGGGCGGTCCGCCAGAGGACAGAAACAGGACAGACATGGCCAACACGCCGCAAGCCCGCAAGCGCATCCGTCGCAACGAACGTCGCGCCGAAATCAACGGCAACCGTCTCTCGCGCATCCGCACCTTCGTGAAGAAGGTCGAAGCCGCGATCGCCGGTGGCGACAAGGCCGTCGCTGCCGACGCGCTCAAGGCTGCCCAGCCCGAGCTGGCCCGTGGCGTGGCGCGTGGCGTCGTTCACAAGAACACCGCTGCCCGCAAGCTCTCGCGCCTCAGCAAGCGAGTCGCTGCGCTCTGATTCGATGACGCGTAGGCTGGCCTGAGTACGGCCTACTAAGCATCGCAACGGCTTTGGCCGGCGTGAACAACGCCGGCCATTTTCGTCTGCGCGCCTCACGACAGATCGATGACAGCCGCCAATCGGCCAAGTCACGGATTCCTCGCGATTCGCGAGGTTTCCGTGTGGTTAATTCGTGGAAAATCAAGCACTTCGTTGAATTCCGCGAAGTTCTTGAGTCAAGGCTAATTATTTCAGAAATTTTGCGTCTGGCGGCTTGCACAGCCCCCGTCGTGCCTCATAGACAGAGCCTCACGCCGCCCACCGGCCACCCTGCTTCAGCAGGGCGCGTCGCGGGGGTGGTGTCACGAAACATCGCTCGAAATGGCACACTGCCGCGCTTTTGCATGCACTGGCAGAGGGGTCGTTTTGTCTGCGCCTTTTTCGTCTGTGGCCGTCGGGTGTGCGCCGGGGGGCATTCGGCCACAGGCCTTGAACTTACGTGGGATGCGAAGCGTGAAGATGGATCATTTCGGCAGTGCAGCAAGTGCACGCGCTGGTGGATCGGCAGCCGCCGCCGCCGGCAGCGGTGCCATGACAGGGCGCGCAGCCGCAAGCGGCGCGACGGCCCGGAAAGGACGTGACGCGGCCATGACCGAGGATCAGGATGCTCTGGACCTGGCAGCCGACTGGGCCGATATCAGCCAGGGTCTCAAGAAGGACCTTGGCCCGCAGCTGCATACCCAGTGGATCAAGCCGATCCAGCTGGGCAGCTTCTGCAAGGAAACCGGCACGCTCGACCTGTTCCTGCCCACCGAGTTTTCGGCCAACTGGGTGGCCGACCGCTTTGCCGATCGCCTGACCCTGGCCTGGAAGATCGCCCGCGCCGAAGTGCGCCAGGTGCGCATCACCGTCCACCCGCGCCGCCGCTCGATGCCCGAGCTGCGCGTCGGTGGCCTCGGCGGTGCCTCGCTGACCGTCCAGCCGGCCGCCAACGAGCAGGCCGCCCCGGCCCCGGCCGCCCGCCCGGCACCCGCTCCGTTGGCGACCGTCGCCGGTTTCGATCCGTCGGCCTCGGGCGTCGATCCCTCGCTGACCTTCAACGACTTCGTCACCGGCACGGCCAACGTGCTGGCGCTCAACGCGGCGCAGCGCATGGCCGCGCTCGAGACGCCGCAGTTCTCGCCGCTGTACCTCAAGGGCTCGACCGGGCAGGGCAAGACCCACCTGCTCCACGCGATCGCCAACGCCTTCGTGGCCAACCGCCCCGGCGCGCGGATATTCTACTGCTCGGCCGAACGCTTCATGGTCGAGTTCGTCCAGGCCATGCGCCAGAACGAGATGATCGAGTTCAAGTCGCGCCTGCGCAGCTTCGACATGCTGCTGGTCGACGACATCCAGTTCATCATCGGCAAGGCCAGCACGCAGGAGGAATTCCTCCACACGATCGACGCCCTGCTGAGCGCCGGTAAGCGCCTGGTGGTGGCCGCCGACCGCGCCCCGCAGGCGCTCGACGGTGTCGAGCAGCGGCTTCTCTCGCGCCTGTCGATGGGGCTCGTCGCTGATATACTGCCTGCCGACATCGAGCTTCGCCGGCAAATTCTCGAACACCGCCTGTCACGCTTTACGAGCTCGCAGGTGCCGCAGGACGTGGTGGAATTCCTCGCCCGTACCATCAACCGCAACGTCCGCGAACTGGTCGGCGGCCTCAACAAGCTGATCGCCTTCGCGCAGCTGACCGGGCAGCAGGTCAGCCTGCAGCTGGCCGAAGAGCAGTTGACCGACATCCTCTCGGCCAACCGCCGCCGCATCACGATCGACGAGATCCAGCGCACGGTCTGCCAGTTCTACCGCGTCGACCGCACCGAGATGGCCTCCAAGCGCCGCGCCCGCGCCGTCGTGCGCCCGCGCCAGGTGGCGATGTACCTCGCCAAGGTGCTGACCCCACGCTCCTACCCCGAAATCGGGCGCAAGTTCGGCGGCCGCGACCACTCGACAGTGATCCACGCGGTGCGCCTGATCGA
>Ga0316228_1004429_pt1 | contig 10495 bp, 10 predicted proteins | sample TBH18021metaG_FD_206005 | JGI IMG/M metagenome (GOLD analysis project Ga0316228, IMG submission 206005) | Freshwater microbial communities from Trout Bog Lake, Wisconsin, USA - TBH18021 | ecosystem: Environmental > Aquatic > Freshwater > Lake > Hypolimnion/Profundal zone | place: USA: Wisconsin... | reverse complement strand
TCGGGTACCAGGGGCTGTCGGTTCGGCCAAACATCCAGCGCCAGTCGGGAATATACGAAATGAGCAGGAGGGTGGGAATGCCCAGGGCCCCTGCCACATGGGCCAGGGCTGTATCCACTGTGATGACGAGGTCCATGCCGCTGAGGGCATAGGCCGTATCCGAGAAATTGGTCAGCAGCGGCCCCAGGGGGATGATGCCGGGGAAGGGTGGCGTTTCGCGGGCGCCGGGCTGGAAGGAGTACCAGGCGATGTCCGGCAATGCCTGGAGCGGACCGAGCGCCTTGGCCTGAAGGGAGCGCTGTCCGTCCCGGGCATGGGTGGGGCTCCCCGCCCAGCAGACTGCGATCCGGGTGCGGCCAAGGGCCAGGGCCAGGAGCTGAGCGATCCCCGCCCGGTTCGGCACGTGGGCGGGGATGTCCAGATAGGGAATGGCCGCGGGTATGGTGGCCACCTCGGTGTGGAACAGCCGGGGCAGACTGAGCAGGGGCAGGTAGTAGTCAAAGGCAGGGAGCTCCGCTCCATGGGCGATCACCCGGTCAACCCCGGGGCAGGTGGCCACCAGGTCCGCCAACTCCGGCTGGACCAGAAGCACCACGGTCGCGCCCAGTGCCTTGACCAGGGCGGCGTAGCGCACGAACATCACGGTGTCGCCGAAGCCCTGCTCCCAATGGAGCAGGAGGGTCCTGCCGGCCAGCGGCTCACCGGCCCAGCAGGGCTGGGCACATGCCAGACGGTAGGATGGCCGGCCCGGCAGGTCGCAGCGGGACTCGAACTGCTCCCAGCCCTCGGCCAAGGCCCCGCAGATGAGGTTCACGCAGCTCCGCTCCCATTCCAGCAGGGTGCCGGAATAGTCCGCGTCGACTCGGCGCAGCATCTCCCGGCGCAGTCCGGCCTGATTCCCCTGCAGAAGGGCCAAGTGCATGAGCAGGGCCGTGACGTCGGTGTTCTCCGACGCCAGTTCCACGGCCGGCGTCAAGAGGCCTTCCGCCGCAGGCCATTCGCCCAGGTTCAGCAGGCATCTAGCCAGGTCCAGGCGGGCCTCCAGAATGCCGGCGTCCAGTTGGAGCGCCTTGGCGCAAGCCTCCTGGGCCGCCTGCACCCGGCCCTTGGCCAGGAGCAGTTTTCCATAGGCTGCCCATCCCAGGGCGGCATCCGGATGGAGGTCCAGGACCCGCCGGTACTCGGCGATGGCCTGAATGGGCTGCCCCGCCAAGGCCAGCGCCCCCGCCCCCGCAAACAGCCCCGCGTGTTCTTCAGCCATCGAATCGCCTCCCGTACGCGGGATCAGCCGGGATTGCGCCCAACATAGACCGCCGGGTATTTCCCCGGCGGCACCGGCCCGCCAGACTCCAGTTCGACTTTGGGCACCCCGAGCCTGGTCAGTTCTTCACGCAGGGTGGTGATCCTGGCCTCAGTCAAGGGCGAGGGCTGCGCCGGCGGCAGGGCCAGCACCCACCGGCCGGCGCGGCCCCAGGCGGCGACCCAGGCCTTGAGCTTGGATCGGGCCGCTGGCGTGAGGGTGGCCTGCTCGGGCAGGAAGAATATGGGTTCCCGGTGCGCGGCTCCAGGCGGAGGGACCGGCAGCGCCGGGGCAGCTGGCTGGAGCAAGGCGACCGACCAGGGGCCGCCGGTGCTCGGCAGGCCGGGCAGGGTGCGCAGCGGTTCCCGGGGGACCACCTGGTCGCCCTTCATGGGATAGGTGGCCCCGGCTTTGCGGACCTTGGCCAGGGCGTAGCCCGGGCCGGTCCGGACCACTTCCAGCTGCCCCATGGGCCGGGGATCCCGGGGTCGCATCAGCAGCAGCACACGGCCGGGAAGCAACTGGTCGCCACCGTCGCCCTCTACCCGGTAGAGACGGTCAGCGTCTTCATACGGGGGCTGACCTTCCCGCACGACGTTGACCACCGTGAGGGGCGCTGCGGCATGGAGGGCCGCGGTCATCAGCATGAAAGAGAGGATGAGCTTCATGAATGGTTCCCCGGGAACGGATTCAGAACGCGGCACCGAGGCCCAGGGCCTTGAGCAGATCGCCGATGAAATAGAGTGAGCCGCAAACCAGCCGGCGCGAGCCGCTGGGCTGGCGCAGGCGCTGGGCGGCGGCGGCGATGTCCAGGACCTCCAGCCCGGCCCCCCAGAGGGCCTGGAGCGCCCCGGCGGTGGCATAGCGCGGGTTGTCACCGCGCACCAGGGTGATCGAGGCCGGTTCCATGCCGCTCAGCTCGGTGCGCATGCCGGTGAGATCCTTGTCACCCATGGCGCTGAAATAAAGGTGGGGGTGGACCCCGGTGGCGCGAGCATGGGCGGCCAGGGCCCGGGCGCCGTGCGGGTTGTGCGCGCCGTCCATGAACACATTGGACAGCCCGGGGACGGCCCAGAGGCGGCCCGGCCAGGTGGTGCCTTCGATGCCGCGCCAGGCGGCACCGGGGTCGATCCTGAAGCCCAGCCGGCCGAGGCCCCTGAGCGCCTCCCAGGCGGTGGCGAGGTTGTCCAGCTGGTGCCGGCCGGCGAGCTGGATCCGGTGCCCTTCCACCAGGCTGTGGTCCCAGGCCAGGCGCTCGGCCCGGAGCGGCGGGGCGGGGTACAGCACGGGCCGGCATTCCAGCAGCGGCCACACCCATTCGGGATCCAGGCCGGGGCCGAGCACCAGGGGCCGGCCCGGGCGGGCGGTGCACAGCTTCTCCCGGGCGATGGCGGTGCGGTTGTCGCCCAGGTAGCGCATGTGGTCCATCTCCACGTTGGTGAGGATGCTCAGCAGCGGGTCGGAGCTGTTGGTGGCGTCCCAGCGCCCGCCCATGCCCACTTCCAGCACGGCGAGGCCGACCCGGGCCTCCCGGAAGGCCAGGCAGGCGGCGGCGATCATCAGCTCGAAATAGGTGGCCTGGAGGCCCAGGCGGGCCTCGGCGGCGAAGGCCTCCCCCAGCAGGCGGTCCAGGGTGGCTTCATCGAGCGGGGCGCCGTCCACCCAGATCCGTTCGGCGGGGGAGACCAGGTGCGGGGAGGTGGTCCAGCCAGTCCTGATGCCGCAGGCCCGCAGGGCGTGGGCCAGGAAGGCGCCGGTGGAGCCCTTGCCGTTGGTGCCGGCCAGCAGCACCGTGGGGAAGGCCAGATGGGGGTCGCCCAGGGCCCCCAGCAGCCTCCTGGGGTTCTCCAGCCCGCACTTGATGCCCCAATGGCCCCGGGCTTCGAGCGCTTGCAGGTGGGTCAGGACCTCAGGCATCGGGCGCCGCCGGGTTGGTCATCCAGGCCAGGCAAAGGGCCACGAATTCGCGCAGCTTGTCCCGGGGCACCACCTTGTCGACCATGCCGTGCTCGAGCAGGAATTCGGAACGCTGGAAGCCCTCCGGGAGGGTCTGCTTGATGGTCTGCTCGATCACCCGGGGGCCGGCGAAGCCGATCAGCGCCTTGGGCTCGGCGATATTGAGGTCGCCCAGCATGGCGTGGCTGGCGCTGACCCCGCCGGTGGTGGGATCGGTGAGGATGGACAGGTAGGGGATCCCGGCCAGGTCCAGCCGGGCCAGGGCGGCGCTCACCTTGGCCATCTGCATGAGCGAGAGGGTGCCTTCCTGCATCCGGGCGCCCCCGGAGCAGCTGACGATGATGTAGGAGGCCTTGCTTTCCAGCGCCTGCTCGGCGCCGAGCTTGAGTTTCTCGCCCACCACGCAGCCCATGCTGGCGGCGAGGAAATCCCAGTCCATGAGCGCCAGCACCACCGGATGGCCCTTCAGGGTGCCCTCCACCACCAGCACGGCGTCATGGTCGTGGCCGGCGGCCTGGAGCTTGGCCAGCTGCTCCGCGTAGGACTTGGCGGCGACGAAATGCAGCGGGTCGGTGCTGTGCAGGTTGTCGAACAGGGAATGGAAGCCCGGGTCCATGAGCGAAGCCAGCCGCTCCTCCACCCCGATCCGGAAGTGGTAGCCGCACTTGGGGCAGACGTTGTGGGTGTTGACCAGTTCGGCGCGGTAGATCAGCTCCCGGCAAGCCTCGCACTTGATCCAGAGGCCTTCGGGCACCCGGACGGTCTTTTCCTCCACCGCGATCTTCTGCTGACGTTTCTTGATGAACCAGGACATGGACGCCTCTATTCTTGCCGCCCTTAGTTAGCGGCTGGACGGACCTTTTTTCAAGCCCTCGAATAGACGATCCAGTTCGGCTTCGTTGGCGTAATGCACCAGTAATGACCCCCCCTTGCCCCGGGGCTTGATCTCCACCCGGGCGCTCCACACCTGGGTCAGCTCCTCGGCGGCGGCCTTCAGGAAGACCGACTGGGGGTGGTGGCGCTTGGCCTTGCCCTGCCGGGCCCGGCCGATCTGCAGGATGCGGGCTTCCAGGGCGCGCACGCTCAGCTGCCGGGTCACCACTTCCTCGGCCAGCTGGTCCTGGGTGCGCTGCTCTTCCACCCCCAGCAGCACCTTGCCGTGGCCGGTGGAGATCTTGCCGGTCATGATCATTTCCTGAAGCCGGGTGGGCAGGCGCAGCAGGCGCAGGGTGTTGGCCACCTGGGGCCGGGACTTGCCCACGCGGTCGGCCACCTGCTCCTGGGTGAGCCGGAGGTGCTCGCCCAGCTGGAAGTAGGCCTTGGCCTCCTCGATCGGGTTCAGTTCCTGGCGCTGGATGTTCTCCACCAGGGCGAATTCCAGCAGGCGGTCGTCGGGCACGTCCTTCACCACCACCGGCACCATGGCCAGCCCGGCCTTACGCGCCGCGCGCCAGCGCCGCTCGCCGGCGATGATCTCGAAGATGTCGCCCACCCTGCGGGCGACGATGGGCTGGACCATGCCGTGGATCTTCAGGCTGGCGGCCAAGTCGTCCAGCAGGGCTTCGTCGAAGAAGGTGCGCGGCTGATGCCGGTTCGGCACCAGGGACCCCACCGGCACTTCCCGCTGGCTGGCATCCTCGGGCGCCATCTGGCTCATGAGGGACGTGAGGCCACGGCCCAGGGCAGGACGTTTGGGAATCATGCGGGTCCTCCTGGCATCGGGGTCTCCTCCAGCTCCAGCCATTCCCTGGCGAGGTTCAGGTAGGCCTGCGCCCCCTTGGAGCGGAGATCGTAGAAGGCCACAGGCTTGCCGTGGCTGGGCGCCTCGGCCAGCCGGATGTTGCGCGGGATGTGGGTGTGGAACACCTTGCCCGGGAAGGCGTTGCGCACTTCCTGGGCCACGGCCGAGCCGAGGTTGGTTCGCTCCTCGGCCATGGTGAGCAGGATCCCGCCCAGCCGGAGCGCGGGGTTCGGCCCGGCCTGGACCCGGCGGATGGTCTCCATCAGTTCCGCCAGGCCGTCCATGGCCAGGAACTCGCAGGGCATCGGCACGATCACCTCGTCGGCGGCGGTGAGCGCGTTGAGGGTGATCATGCCCAGGCTGGGCGGCGGATCGATGAGGATGAAGTCGTACGCCTCCAGCACCGGCGCCAGGGCCCGCTTCAGCACCTTCAGCTCGGGCAGCTCGAACAGTTCGAACTCCAGCTGGGCCAGGTCCTTGCCGGCGGGGATCATCTGCAGCATGGGCACTTCGGTGGTGAGGATGAGCGCCTGGGCCGGGGCGCCCTTCATGAGCGCGAAGGCGCCGGCCCGGTGATCCGGCTTGGGAAAGCCCAGGCCGGTGGTGCTGTGCCCCTGGGGATCGAAATCCACCAGCAGGACCAGCTTCTCCATCATGGCGAGCGAGGCGGCCAGGTTGATGGCCGTGGTGGTCTTGCCCACCCCGCCCTTCTGGTTGGCCAGCGCGATGATCCTTGCGGTCATGTCATAACCCCGGGGAACCTATCGGGCAAAATTTCACTTCTAGGCAACGGCGATCCTCAGCTGTGGAACATAGCAAAGTCTATCAGGTTCCACGGCGGATGGGTCCCCGCCATCGTCGCTTCGGTGACGATGATGGCTGGAACCCGTTGCATGATTCTAATGCTTGTTGCCCGGCTCGCGGAAGGTGTAGATGGTCTCGCCGGGCTTGGCGAGGCCCTGCTGGCGGGCGAGCGCTTCGTACAGTTCGGGGTCCTTGGCGGCCAGGCGGTGCACCTCCTGGTTCAGCTCCAGGTTGGACCGGCGCATCCGCTGCAGCAGGACCGCCTGCTCGGCCATGTCGGCCTGGCGCTTGCGCAGGCTGGGCAGGCCATCGGGGGTGAGCAGGAGGATGCAGGCCGAAGCCAACCCTGAAATGACCAGCACGGCCCAAAGGGTGCTGGATTTCAGGAGCCAGGCCGTGGTCATGGAGTCAGCGATCGAGCCAGGGACCGAAGGCTTCGCGTCCCGCATAGCGGGCCGCGGCGCCCAGTTCCCATTCGATCTGGAGCAGGCGGTTGTACTTGGCCACCCGGTCGGTGCGGCAGGGCGCGCCGGTCTTGATCTCACCTGAGCCGGTGGCGACGGCGAGGTCGGCGATGAAGGTGTCCTCGGTCTCGCCGCTGCGGTGGCTGATGACCGTGCGATAGCCGGCCTTGTGGGCCATGTCGACGGCCTTCAGGGTCTCGGTGACGGTGCCGATCTGGTTGAGCTTGATGAGGATGGCGTTGGCCACGTGGTCATGGATGCCCTTGGCCAGGATGGCCGGGTTGGTGACGAACAGGTCGTCGCCCACCAGCTGGATCTTCCTGGTCAGCTTCTCGGTCATGAGGCCCCAGTTGGTCCAGTCGCTTTCGTCGAAGCCGTCCTCGATGGTGAGGATCGGATGGCGCTCCACCAGGCCGGCGTAGTAGTCGACCAGCTGGGGGCCAGTCTTCTTTTCACCGTCGATGACGTACTTGCCGCCCTTGTAGAATTCGCTGGAGGCGCAGTCCACGCCCAGATAGATGTCCTTGCCGGGCTTGTAGCCGGCCTTGGCGATGGCTTCCTCGATGAGGCTGAGGGCCTCCTCGTTGCTGCCCAGGTCGGGGGCGAAACCGCCCTCGTCGCCCACCCCGGTGGCGAGCTTCTTGGCCTTGAGCACGCCCTTCAGGGCGTGGTACACCTCGGAGCCCCAGCGGATGCACTCCGCGAAACTGGGGGCGCCCACGGGCAGGATCATGAACTCCTGGATATCCACGTTGTTGTCGGCGTGGGCCCCGCCGTTGAGGATGTTCATCATGGGGACCGGCAGCATCCGGGCCGCGGTGCCGCCGAGATAGCGGTAGAGCGGCTGCCCGCAGGCCTTGGCGGCGGCGTCGGCGATCGCCATGGAGACCCCGAGCAGGGCATTGGCGCCGAGCCGGCCTTTGTTCTCCGTGCCATCCAGATCGATGAGCAGGTCGTCAAGCTCCGACTGCTGGAACGGATCCATGCCCTGGAGGGCATCGTGGATCTCGGTGTTGAGGGTCTGGACCGCGCCCAGCACCCCCTTGCCCTGGTAGCGTTTCTTGTCGCCGTCGCGCAGCTCGAGGGCTTCGCGGCTGCCGGTGGATGCCCCGGACGGGACCATCGCCTGACCGATGGTTCCGTCATTCAGCGTGACTCGGGCCAGGACCGTGGGATTCCCACGGCTGTCCAGGATTTCAAGGCCGGAAATTTGTTCGATCAACTTCATGGTTGGTTCCACACACGCTGAGGGGCAGGTTGAGGGAAAGCTACTTCTTGGCGACGGCCTTCTTGGCTGCCGGCTTCTTGGCGACGACCTTCTTCACGGGGGCCTTCTTCGCCACGGCCTTCTTGACCGGAGCCTTCTTGGCGACGGCCTTCTTCACGGGGGCCTTCTTCGCCACGACCTTCTTGACCGGAGCCTTCTTGGCGACGGCCTTCTTCACGGAGGCCTTCTTCGCCACGACCTTCTTGACCGGGGCCTTCTTGGCGACGGCCTTCTTCACGGGGGCCTTCTTCGCCACGACCTTCTTCACGGGGGCCTTCTTGGCGACGGCCTTCTTGACCGGGGCCTTCTTGGCGACGGCCTTCTTCACGGGGGCCTTCTTGGCGACGGCCTTCTTCACGGGGGCCTTCTTGGCCACGGGCTTCTTGGCGGCGGGCTTCTTGGCGGCTGCCGGCTTCTTGGCGGCGGGCTTCTTGGCCGCGGGCTTCTTGGCGGCCGGCTTCTTGGCGGCCGGCTTCTTGGGGGCGGCGATCATTTCCGCGGCGTCGCTGGCGACGGGGGAAGCGGTCTCGTCGGGCTGATGGATTTGTTCCATTGGGAACTCCTTTTTGCCCTCGCGGGCGGGTTGAGAGGGGTGGGTGGCGTGCTTGCCGGCCACGGCCGGACCACCCGTTTTTTGTTTACTGCCTTCGTGAGAACCCGCCGCAGCCTTGCCAGCCTTGACGACCTTCCCGGTACGCGAGACCGGCTGATGATCGGCTGAGGGGTCCTGCAAAACGTCCTGCCTGCCCTTGGTCTTGACGGGCTTTTTCGGGATCTCGACACCGGCCAGGATCTGCGCCAGCCGCTTGCCGGGGTAGAACTCGTCCAGCAGGGCGTCCCCGACCATGACGCCGTGCACGCCCATGGCCTCCAGCCGCTGGATCTGCTGAAGCGTGCAGACGCCCGCCTCCAGGATCCGGAGGCACCTGCTCGGGACCTTCTCCAGCAAGGTGAGCGCCTCCTCCCAGCGGGGCTGCCAGGTGTCCAGGTCGCGGCCCAGGACACACACGATGTCGGCGTCCGCGTCCAGGGCCCGCTTGAGGTCGGCTTCGCTGGCCACTTCCACGATGACGTCGAGGTTCTTGGCCCGGGCCAGTTTCTGCAGCGCCACGAGCCGGTCCGGTTCGAGCAGGGAGGCCATGAGGAAGACGCCGTCGGCGCCCAGGATCTTGCTCTCCTCGATCTGGTACTCCTCGAAGATGAAGTCGTGCCGGAGCAGCGGAACCTTCACCGCCGAGCGGACGTCGGAAAGGTGCTTGTCCTCGCCGTAGAACAGGAAGCGGTCGGTGGCCACGGAGATGACCTTGGCGCCGTTCTCCACCAGGCTCTTGGCGTGGGTGGACGCCCGGTAGCTTTCGCGCACCTGGCCGCGCAGCGGGTTGCCTCCGGCGGTCTCGGCGATGATGGAAATCCCCGGCTGGCTCAATTCTTCCTTCAGCGAGTGGTGTCCCTTGTAGGCATCCTTCACTGCCGCCGGACCTTTTTGCTTCTTGATTTCGATGTCCAGTGCTTTGAATATCTGGACTTTTTTCAACATTTACAACCCCCGGGTCCCATCGGGTCCAAACACGTTTAATGCGCGAGGAGTCGAGTGGGAAGCTTCTTACTAGAATCCACTAAACCAGCGTTTCCAATACGGTCAATAGAATTGTGAAGGTTATTTTCGATATTCTATTCGTGATTTTTGTTCGGCCCAACGCTTTGCGGATCCGCGCGAACGCGCCAAACTGCTACAACACAGGAGATCCAACCATGGAAGCAACGGTGCTCGACCACCCGCTCTGCCACCACAAACTGACGCTGCTGCGCGACGTCAAAACCCCTGGGAGCCTCTTTCGCAAGGTCATCGAGGAGCTCGGCCTGATCCTCGCGGTGGAGAGCACCCGCATGCTTCCCACCGAGCCCGTCGCCGTGGAAACGCCGCTGGAGCGCACCCAGGGCCGCCGTCTCACCCCGCTCGATCCGGTTCTGGTTCCGGTGCTGCGGGCCGGCCTGGGCCTGCTGCCGTCCTTCCTGCAGCTCATCCCCACGGCCAAGGTGGGCCACCTGGGGCTGTACCGCGACCACGATTCCCTGGTCCCGGTGCCCTACTACCGGAACTTCCCGCCACTCCTGGAAGACCGCAGCGTGTTCGTGCTGGACCCGATGCTGGCCACCGGCGGCAGCGCCTCCGAAGCGGTCCGGCAGCTGAAGACGGCCGGCGCCAAGAACATCACCCTGTGCTCGGTGATCGCCGCGCCGGAAGGGATCAAGCGGCTGCAGGGCGACCACCCCGATCTGAACATCGTGGTGTGCGTCGTCGACCGCCAGCTGAACGAGCGGGCCTACATCCTGCCCGGGCTGGGTGACGCGGGCGATCGGCTGTTCGGTACTCTTTAAGCTTTGATGTCAATCCCGGAGCCCTGGCTGATCATCTGGGCCAGCTGGGCTCCGGTGGTGGCCTCGATCGCCAGCGAGGTCTTCAGGACGCTGGTGGAGATCTGGGGCAGGAGGGATGTCTGGGCCTGGGCCGATGCGACGCCGGCCGTGGGGTTCTGACCCACCGCTGCGATGGTGGACTGCAGGGCAGCGACGTTCTGGTTGAGCATGCTGGCGGCCGCCAGACTGGTCGATGCGAGATCCACGGAACCTCCGGTCTTTCATTCAGGTGCGCTTCGTGCCGGGCTGTCCCCGGGTTGCCTTCTTATCGGCCGGCCTGGGCCGCACGATGAGGGATCGAAAATAACAACAATTTAATGTTAAAGGTCCGGCTACCCGGATCCGAAGAGTTGAATGTCGGGGGTTCCCCCCACGCTCATCAGGCAACACGGATGTTGCCTTCCTTTCATCAGGAGGATGAAATGACTTCAATTCTTGCTAACGTCACCGCCATGTCCGCGAGCCGGCAGTTGGGCATCACTTCGTCGGGCATGCAGCAGACCATCGAACGCCTCACCACCGGCAAGCGCATCAACCGCGCTTCC
>Ga0316228_1004426_pt1 | contig 10497 bp, 9 predicted proteins | sample TBH18021metaG_FD_206005 | JGI IMG/M metagenome (GOLD analysis project Ga0316228, IMG submission 206005) | Freshwater microbial communities from Trout Bog Lake, Wisconsin, USA - TBH18021 | ecosystem: Environmental > Aquatic > Freshwater > Lake > Hypolimnion/Profundal zone | place: USA: Wisconsin... | reverse complement strand
GAAGGAATGAGACACTCCGAACGAAGACTTCCTTTGGCGGGCACGTCTTCCGGTGGATCGAAAATCGGTCCGGCTCGCGAAGGCGGCACAGGACTGCCGCACTCCAAGACGCTGTCGCGTTGACGAAGGCCCCACGGCAAACGTCGGATGTCGCCCTCCCGCAACCGGTAGGTTCATTGGCAGACTTGCGAAGGATCTCACGAGGCGGCCCAGATGTTCATTTCATTTGGAGCGTGCTCGGAACTGACGGCCCCTCGTGCGGCGCTGTCAGCTTCGAGAATGGTGGCATAACGCTAGGCGGCGTGTCGTGAGATCCTTCGCAAGCTCAGGATGACAAATAATAAGGGCCGCTCCGGCTTCCGTGCTCGGCCTTGGATTTGTGGGTAATGGAAAGACGGTCAGGGGACCGGAAGGCGATTCGATGGTCGGAAGTTCGCGTCGGCGGGACGCCGGCGCCAGCACGCGAGACGCGTGCGCTGACTCCCCGGAGTCTCCAGCCCGAGCGCTCTCTGCGATGCCAGCCAGCCTTCATCCAATCACGCCCTTAAGTTAGAGCCCTTCCATCCGAACCCTATTTCCCGGTAACCGGTGCGGACTCCCGTACATCCTGCAGGGCTTCCAATCGCGGACGCTGGGCGTGGTCCACTGCCGCCAGGATGGCGAGAACGGCATAAACCGCCAGAAAGACCGTTCCCAGGCGCAGCGCCAGCTTTGTTCCGAAGACAGGCTCCTCTTCCGTCCGGTTCATGCCGTGGCGGCCTTCTTTGCGAGGTTTTCCTCGATGCATTGCACCAGCGCATCGAGGCTCACTGGCTTCGAGATAAACGGAAAACCGCCGATCAAACCGCCGGTCGCGGTCTCTTTCTGCGAAACAATGGCGGTGAGAAAAACAATCGGAACGCCTTTGAGGCTGGGATCGCTCTGGATCTGGGCGGCCACGTCGCCTCCGTCGATTTTTGGCATGACGATGTCGAGCAAGACCAGGTCCGGGCGAAATTCCCGCGCCTTCAGCCATGCCTTTGAAGCGTCGTTGATTTCCAGAACCTGGTATCCGCCGGTTCGCTCCAGAGTCAGTTTCATCAACCGGGTGAAACCGGCCTCGTCGTCGACAATCAGTATCTTTTTCATAACGGGTCGTCTGCCCTGAACGTAACCGTAACACAGGCGCCGCCTTCAGGTCGATTACGAATGTCGATGGTGCCGCCGTGCAGATCGACGATTGTCTTGGTGACCGTCAACCCCAGTCCGGTGCCTTTGCCCGTCGGTTTGGTGGAGAAGAACGGTTCGAAGAGGTGTCCGATGAGCGCGTCCGGCACGCCGTGGCCGGTGTCCAACACCTCGGTAACCACGAGCGTGTCTCCGGGACGAAACGATCCCGAACCAGCGATGTTTTCGCCCACGCCGGTAACCTGCCGCATGAAGGTTCGGATGGTCAGCGTGCCGCCGTTTTCCATGGCGTGCGCGGCGTTGGTGAAGATGTTGACAAACGCTTGTTCGATCTTCATGGCGTCGAGGCGGACTTTCGCCAGGTCGCCCTGAAATTGCTCGATAATCTTGAATTTGTTGCTTCCCAATTCGCCCCGAACGAGCACCAGAGCATGCCGGATGACCTGATTCAAATCGGATAGCGCCATGTGCAGCTTCTTGGGGGCCGAAAAATCGAGCAGTCCGCGGACCACGTGATCGGCCCGTTCGACGGCTTCCTGGATTTCATGCACGACTGTCGGGATGTTGGGATCGTCGAATTTCTGCCGGGTCATATAATCGGTCCCCATGCGGATGATCGCGAGAGGATTCTTTACCTCGTGCGCGACGCCGGCGGCGAGACGTCCGACCAGTTTCATTTTTTCCGCCTCAATCAGTTCCAACTGCACGGCGCGGAGTTCCCCCAGCGCCTTCATGAGGTCTTCCCGGCTGCGGGTCAGATTGGCGTTGGCGAGTTCGGACTCTTCCCGCGCGAGTTTCTCGGCGGTCACGTCCCGCGAAATGGTCGCAATGCCCATTACCTGCTCGTTCTCGTCGAAGATCGGCACCTTGGTGGTCGAGATCCACAGTTTCTTGCCGCCGGCGCTTAAGCTCGGTTCGACCTTGCCGACGATCGGCGTGCCGGATGCCAGCACCATCATGTCGTCGGCGTAATATTCCGAGGCCATCCCGGGAGGAAAGTAGTCGAACACCGTCTTTCCAAGCAGATCTGATGGCGCCTTTTCATTGAGATGAAAAGTATGGGCCTGGTTGTTGAGGATGTACCGGCCCAGGGTGTCCTTGGCCTGGATGAAATCGGGCACATTGTCGATTACGCTCCGCAGCAAATTGCGCTCGCGCTGGAGGGTCTCCTCCATCTCCTTAATCGCGGTAATGTCCCGGGAAGTGCCGAAGGTGCCGATGATTCTGCCCTTGTGATCTCGCAACGGCATCTTGGTGGTGAGCAGCCAAACCGATGAACCGTTCCACATGATCTCCTGTTCGATCTTGTTGAGAATCGGTTGCCCCGTTTCGATGATCCGGCGTTCGTCGTCAAACTTGGCGGCGGCCCGATCCGGTGAAAAGAAATCGAAGTCGGATTTTCCGATCGCGTCGGCGGGGTTCTCCATTCCGAACCAGTGCGCCAAGGTTTGGTTGACCTGCAGGAAGCGGCTGTCGGAGTCCTTAAAGTAAATGCGATCGGGGCTGGTGGTAAGCATCGCATGGAGGAACTCGTTCTTGTGCTCCAGATCGTGTTCGGACTTCTTGCGCTCGATGGCATGGCGGATCGCGCGTTGCAACGGGCGCGACGCCAGCTCGCTCTTGATCATGTATTCCTGCGCGCCCGCCTGGACGGCACTAAAGGCGGTGGCTTCGTCATCCAGTTCGGCCAGAACGATGACCGCCAGGTGCGGTGCGGCGGCGTCGATCTGGGCGAAGGCGTTCACGCCGGCGCAATCCGGCAACGCCAGGTCGAGCAACACCAAATCCACCGGTTCGGTTTCGATAAAGGAGAGCGCTTCGTCAAGCCGCTTGACCCAGCGCACCAGCTTGAAAGGGTGCGCCGTGCTGCCCCCCGTCCATTCCAGCAGTTCCTTAATTCGCCTGGCGTCGCCGGGATGATCTTCCACCAGCAGCACGCGGTAAGCCTGGGGGGCGGGCGCGTTCACGGGATAAACGGCCCGCTGGGCGGATCGAGCACCTGCATGGCCAACAGGCAAATGTCGTCGCTGAACGCGGGTGCTGCCGAGAATTCACGCGCTGCATGCAGCAAGCGTTCGAGGAGATCGCCGGGCGCGCAGCGAAGATTCTCGCGCAGCGTGGTCCCAAGGCGGTGCGCCTCGAAAAACTCCCCACCGGGGTTTTCCACTTCCGAGAGTCCGTCGGTATAGAGAAGCAAAAGGTCCCGGGCAGCCAACCGGGAGGTCGAGACGGGATAACGGGCGCCGGGGAAAAGCCCAAGCGCGGGCGTCAGAGCCGCGGCGTCGCAGGTCAACTGGACGATTTCTCCGGACCCGGGCCGCAGTACGAATGGGCGCGGATGCCCGGCATTGGAAAAGCGCAGAGTTCCATTGCGCGCGTCAAAAACGAGATAGAGAGCAGTCAGAAAGACAACGTCCCCGGCGTTCTGCTTGAAAATGGACATGTAAGCGGCGTTGAGCTGCGTCAGGAGCGTGCCGGGATCGTTCGCCACCGGACGAAGTTGTTCCAGAAGCCCGCGAATCGTTGCCACCACGAGCGCGGACCGGACGCCATGTCCCATGACGTCGCAAATGAAAACGGCGATTTCGTGATCCGACAATTCGTGGACGTCGAAGAAGTCGCCGCCGATCGTCCCCGAAGGATGATAGAGATGCCGCAAGACGAGCAGGTTCTCGCCGGGGGCGGCATTGCGCGGAAACCGTTCGAAGTCCCGCGGCAGCAACGCGATGTTGAGTTCGGAGGCCATCTTGAGTTCCTCCTGCATTTGCGTGTTCGCCCGGCGCAATTCCGCGGCGTACTCCTGCAATTGCTGCTGGGCGCGCTTCTGCACCGTGATGTCCAGCACCGAAAAAACCATTCCATCGAGAGCACCGTCCTCATCGAGGCTGGGTGTCACGGCGGTGTGCCCGAAGAAAACTCCGCCGCGCGAGTCGATGAGTTCCAGGTCCCCCGACCACGACTCGCCCCGCCAGATGGCCGCGATCACCTCATCGGCCAACTCCGGCTGGCAGAGGAAGTCGCGAAAATTGCACCGCTTGTCGCCAAAGAAAGCGCTGAAGGCGGGGTTGCAGAACCCGATCTCCGCGTCGAGCCCCGCGATGGCGATGCCGCTGCTGGCATTCTGAATGGCGGCATAGCCAGTGCGCAGGCGCTCTTCCTGTTGTTTGCGAACCGTGATGTCCCGCACGAAAAAGCTCAGGTAGTCCTGCCCGCCAAGGGTGATCTGGTTGACGGAAATGTCCGCTGGAAAGGACGAACCGTCCAGACGCAGGCAGTGCGCCTGGATGAAGACGAAGCGGTTGCTTTCGAGCGTGGAGAGGATGGTCGGCAACAGCGATTCGTCCGCCCCGCGGATGAGGTTTTCGATGCTGTATTGCTGGAGTTGACCGGGTTCGGCCAGAAAGAAGTGGTTTGCCCGGATGTTGGACACCACGATTTGGCCGCTGCGTTCAGTGACAAACGCGCCATCGTAAACGCTCTGGAGGAGTTGCTGAAAATCCACCCCTCCCAGAGGCGATACCGCCACGACAGGCCGGGAATCCCGAATCGGCTGCCGCGCCGGCAAGCTGCGCCCCCGTCGGGCCTCCCTCATGGCTTCCGGGTCGATTTCGATTCGCATCGTGGTCCCCAGCGGGTTGCTGACGGGAAGCGGTTGTTTTTGCGGATTCGGCATTCAGTGTTTCTCCGGGTTCAACCGTTGCCAAGCGGACGATAAGAGTCAAGCCGGGCGTGGCGAATGCGGTAAAATCTCGCACGAAAACGAAAGGACAAAAGGGACCCAAGGGACGGAGGGGGAGGGGACACTGCCATTAAGTTAAGCTTGGAGGCTCTCGTAACGCGCGCTCGTTCCCAGGCTCCTGCCTGGGAATGCAGTATTCCCGGAGGCTCCAGCCTCCTGCCGGGCCTCCAAAAGCACAGCGCACCGGAGAGGAACGGGAGGCTGGAGCCTCCAAGACAGGGGCGTTCCCAGGCTGGAGCCTGGGAACGAGACCGCGAATTCCTTAACTTAATGGCAGTGGGGCGTTGCCCTAGGCTGGTATGGGGTCGCGCCGTTGGCGCTGAACGCCTCTCCCCAACCGGCAGGTTCATTGGCAGCTTGCGAAGAGCCTGTCCTGAGTCTGTCGAAGGAATCTCACTAGGCAACCCGGACGTTCGTTTCAGTCGGCCCGTAATCGGAACTGACGGCTCATCGTGTGGCGCTGTCAGCTTCGAGCAAGGTGAATCGTGGCATAACGCTGGCTGACGTGTTGTGAGATCCTTCGCAGGCTCAGGATGACAGTTCAACAGGGCCGCTTTGGTCTCCATGCCCGGCTTCGGATTTGCCGCCTCGTGAGATTCCTTCGACAGACTCAGGACAGGCTCTTCGCTGCGCTCAGGATGACAGCCAATGAAGCACACCGGTTGTTCGATGGCCCTCCGGTCGGCCCCGCTTGTAAATATGGTAAGTTCCTGTCTTGGCGAGCTTTGCGTCCTTTGCGCGAACTCTAATCCCGGACTTAGGTTCATTCTACGCCCCCCGCATCCGGGAAACCTCCGGCAGACTGAGAATGCTCGCCATCAACTCCGCCGCCGGCTTGGTCTGCAAATCCTGCACGGTGACGGCGCGCTCCAGCGTGAACTTGCCCGACTTGGTCCGGCGCAAGTTCTTCAGGTGGGCACCGCAGCCGAGGGCGTTGCCGATGTCGAACGCGTACGTGCGCACATAAAACCCTTTGCTGCACACCACTCGAAATTCGATCTCCGGAAGCGCCACGTTGCGAATCTCATGGGCGAAAACATGGACGAACCGCGGTTCGCGTTCGACGGTCTTTCCCTGCCGGGCCAGCTTGTAGAGCGGCACACCATCCTTTTTGATGGCGGAAACCATCGGCGGCATCTGATAGAAATCGCCATCGAACCGGGCGAAGGCCTCTTCCAGTTGCTCAGGCGAAAGCGTCTCCGGGACCGGACGGGTTTCGAGGATCACGCCGTCGGCGTCCTGACTGTCGGTGAGAACGCCGAGCGCCATCGTACCGACGTACTCCTTATCCTCGCTCATGAGGAGATCCTGAATCTTGGTGCCGCGCCCGATCACCACGATCAGCAGGCCGGTCGCCAGCGGATCGAGCGTGCCGCAGTGGCCCACTTTCTTTGTGTTGAGCGCCCTGCGGACGATGGCGACCACGTCATGCGAGGTCATTCCCGGCGCTTTGTCGATGAGGAGCACTCCGTCCAGGCCGGAGTCTTGTCTTCTGGATAGGTATTGCGGTCTGTAGTTCAATGTGCGAGGCGGGTTGAAGTGCTTACTGGGTGCTGGAAGCGATCTCTTCGCGGATGGCCGAAAGTACATCGGCCTCGGCTTTGGCAAGAGGGCCGGCAACGCGGGCGCCTGCGGCCATCGGATGGCCACCGCCGTCGAACCGGCTGCAAATTTTGCAGACGTTGTAGCGCGCGTCTTTCGAACGCATCGAAACGCGGATTCTGCCATCGGTGAGTTCTTCGAAAAACACGGCCACCACGACGCCTTCGATAGCGCGAATGGTGTCGATCAGTCCTTCGGTGTCTTCGGGCAAAGCTCCGACGCGGGCCGCTGTTTCCAGCGAGAGCGAGAACGCCGCGACCCGCCCGTCGCAATCGGTTTTCATGCCGTTAAGCAACTCGCGCAGCAGGTCCAGTCGCCGGCGAGGGAAACTCTGGTAAAGGAGCTCGGAGATCTTGCCGACATCGATTCCCGTGCGGACCAGGTAGCCCGCGATCTCAAACGTGCGGGCGGTGGTGTTCGAATACTGAAACGAGCCGGTGTCGGTGGAAATGGCGGCGAAGAGATTCGCAGCGATGGCGGCGTTGAACGGAAGGCCGCCTGCGCGGATCAGCTCATACAGAACCTGACCGGTGGCCGGGGCGGCGGTGTCGATATGGACGAGATCGCCATAGCGCTCGTTGCTGACGTGATGATCGATGTTGATCCAAACCCGGGCGCTGCGGATTGCGCCGAAGCACGTCCCCAGGCGTCTGCGTGTAGCGGTGTCCAGGGCCAGCGCCACGTCGAAGTCTTCCGGTTCGCCCGGGGGCTTTTGCACCAGGTCCGATGCCGGCAGGAAGCGCAGCTTTTCCATGTTGCCGTCTTCATTCCAGACGGTGACGTCCTTGCCGAGCTCGCGCAGGCAGAGCGCCATGGCCACTTCACAACCGATGGCATCGCCATCGGGGCGCATGTGGCTCATGATGACAAACCGCTGGTGCGCGCGGAGTACACCGGCAATCTCGGAAAGCGAAGCGTCAGCGGTCATGGCTGGGGTGGCTGTCCTCCGGGGCGCCTCCGATGTCGTCCACCGGAGACGGTCCCGCCGGCGGCAGGTCGAGGCTTTGCAGAATGTCGATGATGCGCGAACCGCGCTCGACGGTCTCATCCAGCTTGAAATGAAGCTGAGGCGTGAACTTGAGGATGACGCGCCGGGCAAGCATCGCCTGAAATTCCTTGCGATGATCGTGAAGCTTGGCAATGGCGGCGTGCGCATCCTCCGGCCGGCCGAGCACACTGACGTAGACGTGGGCGTGCTTGAGGTCCGGCGTGACGTCGACATCCTGCACGGTGACCAACTGGGTGAAAGTTATCTCCTTGGAAATGAGGTCGCCCAGTTCGCGCTTCATCAATTCTTTGACTCGTTCGAGGCGGTGTTTCATGGTGTTTATCCGCGGATGGTTGAGGAACGCCGGGGCGGCGGCAGCAGGCGCGCCATCGCCGGATCGTTTCCTTGATTTGGCGGGATTAGAGTGCCTGTTTGAACTTTTCGAGCTGGTAACACTCGATAATGTCACCCGGTTCGTATTCGTTGAAATCGCCCAGTTTGATGCCGCACTCCAGCCCGGTGCGGACCTCCTTGACGTCGTCCTGGAAGCGGCGAAGCGTCGCGATGCCGCCGTCGTAGATCGGCTGGCGGCGGCGCAGGACGCGCGCCCTCGCCGTGCGAGCAATGCGCCCGTCGGTGACCGAGCACCCGGCGACGATTCCCTTGGAAAGTTCGAACACCTGCCGCACTTCGGCGTGACCGATGACGCTCTCGCGCAACTCGGGTTCCAGCAAGCCGGCCATCGCCTCTTTGACCTGGTCGAGCAATTCGTAGATGATCGAGTACAGTTTGATCTGGATGCCCTCGCGCTTGGCGGCGTTCGAGGCGCTGTTCTCCACCTTCACGCCGAAACCGACAATGACGGCGTTGGACGCGGTGGCGAGCAGCACGTCCGATTCCGAGATGGGACCGACCGCGGAGTGAATGATCTCCAGATCGACCTTTTTCGATTCGATCTGGTTAAGCGATGCGACCAGCGCTTCGAGCGAGCCTTGCACATCGGCCTTCAGCACAATGCATAACGATTTCCTGGAATCCGCCGCCATGCTTGCAAACAGATTTTCCAGGGTGGCGCGTTCGCGGGGCGCCGCCAGTTTTTCAACGCGCAAATCCGTAAGCCGCTCGTCGCTCAACGCCTTCGCCGCGCGCTCGCTTTCCATGACCAGCAGTTCGTCTCCGGCATTGGGCAATCCCGAAAAACCGATGATCTGCACCGGGGTGGACGGTCCGGCTTCGCGAATGCCCTTGCCCTTGTCATCGACGAGCCCCTTGACCTTCCCGGAATAGTTTCCACAGATAAATGCCTGGCCCACCTTCAACGTTCCCATGCGCACAAGCACCGTGGCGGTCGGGCCGCGGCCGGCTTCGACCTCGGCTTCGATGACGGTTCCACGCGGCGAAACCGAGGGACTGGCCTTCAGTTCGAGTATTTCCGCCTGGAGCAAAATCATTTCCAGAAGATTCTCCACGCCGGTTCCCTTGGTGGCGGAAACCGGGCAAACGATCGTTTCGCCACCCCAGTCTTCCGGGGTCAGGCCTTTTTCCTGCAACTGCCCTTTGACCCGGTCCAGATTCGCCCCGGGCAGGTCGATTTTGTTAATCGCCACGATGATGGGCACCTTTGCCGCCTTGGCGTGGTTGAGCGCCTCGATCGTCTGCGGCATGATGCCGTCATCGGCTGCGATCACCAGGACAACGATGTCGGTGACATTCGCTCCGCGGGCGCGCATGGCGGTGAACGCAGCGTGACCGGGAGTGTCCAGGAAAGTGATCTGGTTGTTGTGGAAGGTGACGCAGTAAGCGCCGATATGCTGGGTGATCCCGCCCGCTTCGCCCGCGGCAACGCGCGACTTGCGGATGTAATCCATCAACGAGGTCTTGCCGTGATCGACGTGTCCCATGAACGTCACGATCGGCGCCCGCATTTTCAGTTCGTCTTTCTTCGGCGGGGGAGGGGGGGGAGGCGCCTCGACGACCGGTTCAGGCTTGTGAACGCCCGCTCCACGCTCGCGCTTTTCCTTTTCGAAAACGAATCCGTGCTTCTTGCAGATGTTGGAAGCCACTTCCGGGTCAATCGTTTGATTGATGGCCACGAAAATACTCATCTCAATCAACTCAGAGATGAGCTGGAAGGGCTTCAAGCCGAGCTGCACAGCCAGTTCCTTGACGATGATCGGCGGCTTGATGTGAATGATCTTCTCGTCGCTCTTGGGCGCTTCCTCGGCGACCGGTTCAGCGGAATCGGCAGGGGCAGCGTGCGGCTCGACGCCCGGCGCTTCCGGCGCCGCGACAGGTTCCGAGGCGGGTTTGGCCGGTTCGGGAGCGAGGATCCGGGAAATCGGAGGCAGCGCGGAAAACGGAGTATTGCCCAGCGAACGAGGCCGGCGCACCGGTTTTTCCTTGTCAATGAGCGAGACCGTTTCCTGAGGCGGCGGCGGTGGCTGCTTTTGAGCAGGCTCTGAAGATGGCGCCCCCTGTTTCGTCCCGGCGTCTTTACCCACAGACGGCGGGACGGCTCCACCCTCCGACTTCTTCGGTGGTGGTCGTCTCGTGCCGTGTGGATTTGGTGTTGCTCGGGTTGCCATTCTTAAGTTTCTCAAAAAATCGAGGATTCATGACTTCCACTACTTGAGGGAAGCCACTTTTTCATATTCGGCCTGGGCGGCGGCGCAGATCGCCTCCGCCTTGGCGAGGTCGACGCCGGTTGCGTCGACGATATCCTGCGGTTCGACACCGATGATGCCGTCGAGGCTGTTCATGCCGGCGACGATCAACTGGCGGGCCGTCTTATCGTCAATCTTCAGCGCGGCGGCCAGCGAACGCGCGGCTTTTGTGACATTCTGGGCAAAGACTTCCTTGGCGGTCTCGTCCCGGTCAATGTTGATCTCCCAGCCCATGAGCCGGGCGGTAAGGCGTGCATTCTGGCCGCGCTTGCCGATCGCCAGCGAAAGTTGATCCTCGTCCACCCTGATGTTGATCGCCTTCTTTTGCGGGTCGAGCG
>Ga0316228_1004407_pt1 | contig 10530 bp, 10 predicted proteins | sample TBH18021metaG_FD_206005 | JGI IMG/M metagenome (GOLD analysis project Ga0316228, IMG submission 206005) | Freshwater microbial communities from Trout Bog Lake, Wisconsin, USA - TBH18021 | ecosystem: Environmental > Aquatic > Freshwater > Lake > Hypolimnion/Profundal zone | place: USA: Wisconsin... | reverse complement strand
CTTACCAATCTCGCTTTCATCGCTTTGTTGCTGAAAAGATTGTGAACAGGTTCTTACAAACGCGGTATTTATGATTGGGGTAAGCAGTCTGCATATTAGAAATAAGTGTCGAGGTGCATGAACAAATAAATATAAATGCAGTTCTAACAAGATACATTCCATTTGCAGAATTAATACCTATGTTAGGGGTTACCCCAGAATTCGGAGAAAATAGTACGTTAAGGAATTTAGTCGAGTATTTTTAAAATCGATAAAGGTCAAGGTGTCTAAAAAACGTCGGTTTTTTAGACCTTTTATTTTGAGCAAAAAAACAGGGGCAAAAAGCCCCTGTTTTAGTATATTAACCCGTATATCAAACAGCGTCTAACAAACCCACAAATCTAGCTTTAAAGTAAAAACTTGGTTTAGCTGATATCATAGGCGACTAATGCGTTTCTGCCAACTCAGTCAACATCGCCTGTCTTAAAATAGCATTCATCCGAGTTTGATAGCCCTTGCCTTGAGACTTGAGCCATAGCAATACGTCACTGTCTATGCGTACCGTGGCGATTTGTTTGGTTGGCTTATAAAGCGGATTGCTAACAGCGGTTGCCCAAAACTCATCCTTTAATGGTGGGATATCAGAATAGTCAATGTCTGCCTCATTTAATTTAGCAAGACGAGCTTTTGCTTCGTCAGTTAATTTAGGTGGATTGCTTAAATCAATAGCTCGAGTAACGATTTTGCTCATAACGTTTCTTTTCCCTTTTATCTGCAGGACGGGCTGAGATAATACGGATATACTCCTCACCGTCATCATCAAACCAAGTATGGGCAGCCAGAATAACAGCAATGCCTTCAATTTCTCCAATACTCTGCCATCGCATTTCACCATTCTCGATTCTATCTTGATTCATCAAAAGAAATGGGTCAGCAAATACGAGCATGGCTTCATCGAAACTAATGCCATGTGTTTCAAGATTACTGGCAGCCTTATTCTCATCCCAAGAAAAATTCATTTAAGCCTACTTTAAATCAATCTATTTAGTATTGTAAATACATTTTTGTAAATCTTGTTGGTAAAATACCGAGTCGTCAAGATAAATTGCTCATGCTTACTGATAATTATTCATGTGCTAACAAATCCACCCCAGCTTTCTTAAGCTCCCCTTTCGCTGTCACATAATGATATAGCGTACTACTGGGAATATCGCCTAGCTCCTTACAAATCGCTGGAATACTTTTGGTTTGGTCAGCCATTAAATGCTGGGCATAGCGAAGTTTCTCTGCCGTCATAATTCTAGGTCTGCCCCCTTTTCGTCCACGAGCCCTAGCAGCAGCTATCCCCTCTTTCACCCGTTGACGGATAATGTTACGCTCCATTTCAGCAAACGCGGCTTGAATCTGCAAAAACGCTCGACCTGCAGGGGTGGTGGTATCCATCGGTGAGTTAATGGCTTTAAAGCCAATGTCTTTTTCCGCCAGTTCATCAATTAACTTTATAAGGTCACTGGCTAACCGCCCTAACCGATCCAAATCTAAAACCACTAGCACATCACCCTTTCGTAAATAGTTGAGACAATCATCCAAGCCTTTACGTTGGGAGTTACTCCCCGATGCTTTATCTTCAAAAATTCGCTCACAGCCGATTTCTGTTAACGCATCAACCTGACGGTCAAGGAGTTGTTTCCCTTCCGATGTGGATACTCGAGCATAACCGATTAAACTCATGGTAAAATCCTCACGATAAAAGATAATTACCCCATCTTATCATATTTAGATTTATTTGGCTTTATCGTGAAATAAAGGGAATAAAAAAGCACCGAATTGGCGCTGATTTACAATCTCACGAAAAACAATTGTTTGTCGTGGGATTGTTACGTAAGTAATAGACGCTTTGTTGTAACAAAATTCGACAAAATTCCTTAGCGTGCTATATGATCTGAATTCTGTGCAGACCCCTAATATCGTCACCCAATTGCGAGAGATGGATTGTGAGTTGGTGTCGATTAAAGAAAGTTTGATACCAGTACGACTTCTGGTAAATTGACCTTTCATCTATTTGCTTCCTTAGCAGAATTTGAAAGGGGGCGAATGGATGGATGACTTGAGAAATTAAAAGAGCCAGAGAAACAAATGATTCGCGAGTTGATGAGCGACCGCCAAAATTCAACAACGAATATTGCTAAGCAATTTAGGGTGAGTTGGGTAACGGTTTATAGGGTGGTACAAGATGCCAAAAAAGGGAAATAAAAATAAAACATTTATTAAAAACGCATTTTAAATATAAAATACCTGTATTTTTATCTCAATATAAGATTATTTTATATGTTTTTATTTTACGACATTTCTTTTTACCGCATTGAGTTTTTCATATTCATTTTGTCCCAAGATTTCTTGGCAACGATTTAACAGGGTTTGACGAATAAAGTTACTAACAGAAACTTCATGCTGTTCAGATAATTTACCGACCGTTGCTTCGATAATCTCCAATTCTTCAACATACAATGGCACAGAGATATTACGCCCATGTCTGGTGCGAGAGCGTTGTTTGGGCGTAAGGCTATTTGGCTCAATAACTACTTCATTTTTATTACGAGTTATAACCTTCTCGACTGCCTTTATGGTGTCTTGCGTATCAGAATTAACATCTTGTACAAAATCTACTTGTTCACGGGCTTTTTTAAATCTATTTTCCGTCATTTATAACACCTCAATTAAAAACTCATTAAGCTCATCTTTTGCTTTGCTACTCCCCATTTCAGACACTGAAAGACTTTCAATAATCGCATCTCGAAATTGCTTACGGTCATGAATAACTGTATTAATCAATTTTAGGATAGGAAAATCTGTCAAATACTCTTTCGCTTGGTTGACTTCGTTATTTTTTGGATTAGCAGAAGCCTTGTTAATTACAGCAAAAACCTTTAACGCAGGATTCTTTTTGGTTGCCGCTTGGGCTTTATCCGCAATATAGGGAATTACTTCCAAATCAAGCAAACTGGGTTGCGTGGGAACAATTAACTTGTCAGAAACTAATAATGCCTCTCGGAAAATCTCAGAATCCCGACCTGCGACATCAATCAAGATATAATCATATTTATCGTTGAATGGTTCTAAGGTGTCCAAAAGATTGGCATGAACGGTTATGACATCTAACTTATTTTCCCGATGTTCATTCCATTGAAAAGCCGAACGTTGTTCATCCGCATCGACCAATAACAGCTTGCCTTTGTTGCTGAGCGCCACTGCCAAATTGGTGGCTAAAGTTGTTTTTCCAACACCACCCTTACGATTGGCGATAGTAAAAATTACTGCCATTTTTTAATCTCCTATTTTTAAGGTATTTTACACCAAGAAAAAGATTATAGTAAGTGAATAATTAGCCAAATATAAATATTATATAAAATAAAAATACCTGTATTTAAAGATTAAAATACAGGTATTATAAGTTTTAAAATGAACTTTGACTTATTTCCCTTCAGGTACTAATTCATAAAGTTGGCGCTTCAACTCTTCGAAATCTAGCGAATCATTACCAAAACCCTTATTCATCTGTCTTTGTACCCAAGCTCTAATAGCGGTAAAATTATCGAAATTGCTATCAACTTCTAAAAAGTTTGCAAGACCAAAGCCATTTTGCACTTCTAACTCTCTGATTAATCGGTTAGATAAGCGATTAGCTTGTTGGCTGATTTGTTTTTGGGCTTTTAACATTTTGTTTAAATGTTTTGCATTGACACCTAGCATGAAAAACTCCTTATGATTTAATCCATGACTGAAAGAATATTCAAAGTTGCGACTGTCCTGCCACAAAATATGTTAAAATAATGCCAATTCATTACCTATATATAAAAATATAATTTCTACTTAAAGTAAAATATTTTCTATATGTAGGACATATTACCCGAATTATTTTCTACTTGCAATAAATTTTTATCTACATATAGGAATTTTATGATAAAACTTAACTTACCCGTATTATTTGCTCAAAAAGGAATGCGAGTGAGCGATGCAGAAAAACGAACTGATTTGGCTCGCTCAACTCTATATCGACTTTATAACAATGAAGCCACTCGCATTGATTTTGATTCCATTGAAAAGCTATGTAAGCTACTTGATTGCACACCAAACGATTTGTTCATTATTTCGGAAGACCAATAAAAAAACACTTATTGTTATTTTAATAAACATTATTAAAATAATAAAAATAAACTTATAATACAGGTATTTTTAGTTTATTCAATCCGTTTATTAATTTGCTTGACGGTCAAGTAACTCCTGAATTTTCTGAAAGTCATTCACTTTTTCAGGGTCTTTTAGCATAGGTCTCCAACTATCGATAAGTTCCTTGTAGTTACCTCGAAAACTCGGAGACATAAATTTACTGTTGGCAGTAGTAAATTCTTCAGCGTAAATGGCAATTTTATTGATTTGACTATCAGTCAAACCTTTTACTACCCAGCTAGGATGATTTTTTTTACTGGACTGCTCTGATACACAATGGTTTACCGTTTTTATGTTTATATCATTGGCTAATTGACGTTCTTTTAGCCCTACAGAAAATTTAAACCCTATAACAGTCCGCCCTTTCTTTTGTTGTTGAAAATCTACTAACAAATCTGTCTTATCATTAATTTCTTTAATAGAAGGCATTAGAACACGCTTTTTAAAGTCTGCCAAAATTTTATATTCGCTATCTTCAACCCCCATTTGACTACGGAAAGTTTGTACTTCAAATAATTTAGTTTTACCAGCTACTTTCCACTGAACAAGTAATTCATATAATCGTACAGAGTACACACTTTTCAGTTGTGCAGTCTGTTCAAGATAATATTGTGTAAAAAAATCCTCAAAGCCATCAATGCGAGTAATTGCTTCTACAACCGCCTTTGTAAAACAAATATTTATAGCTCCTTGGTTATCTAAATACTCAATCTGCTGAATCCAACGGCTTTTTACAATATTGCCTTCCTTATTAATAAAACTAAATCTACGATTAAAAAGTGTCTCTTCCGCTTGTTTCATTAAAATATAACCATTCTGCAAGGTCGTATTAAATATTTCAGAATAACGCTTACCATCAATTCTTAATGGTTTATCTGTGTGTAATCCTGTCCCTGTCTCTCTGGCATCGACGATGCCAAGCTGAATAATTCTAAGTTCTGGCAAGTTTAATGTTTGCAAGGCTTCATTCAAACGATTTGATTTAACGACAAGATTTTGATTAGATTTAGGCGATACTTTTTGCTTATTCTTGAGTGAAAGGTCTAATTCGTTTTGTTTGGAAATATTTTGATTATTTTTTGGATTAGACATTTTAATTTCATCATTACTTATAATTTGAATTGTCAACATATCAAAAGTTCAATATATAGTCAAATATATTTTTGTCCACATATATGTAAATGAGTGTCCACATATATGTAAATGAGTGTCCACATATATGTAAATGAGTGTCCACATATATGTAAATGAGTGTCCACATATGAGGGCTCTAAGCCTTGCTGGATAAGAATCACAGCAGTCTAAAAGGTATTAAAAGGTATTAAAAGTAATTAAAATGTAATAAAAACCTTTTTTTCTTAAATTATATAAAAAAACTACTAATAAAATAAAAGATTGTTGATATTTAATAAGTTTTTGTACCGTTTTTCTTCAACATAGTGAGTATATAAATAAAATTTTAGTGGTATAAATAAAATATTTTAGAAATCAATAACATATGGATTAAAAAATTAATTAGTGTAAATGGTTGTCCATATATGAAATTCATTTTCTCTAACATAGTGAGGCATAAATTCATTATACTTGGTCAATTTTAGACAATGAGTTAATTTCATGAATCATGCTGTACATAACAAATTGGTCTCTTTTATTTGGTCAATTGCAGATGACTGTTTAAGAGATGTTTATGTTCGTGGTAAATATCGTGATGTAATCTTACCTATGACAGTGTTACGCCGCCTTGATAGTATTCTTGAGCCTACCAAACAAGCCGTTCTTGAAGAAGTTGAATTTCAAAAAAAGGATTTAGGATTAACTGAATTTGATGATGATGGCTTGCGCAAAGCATCAGGTTTTGTGTTTTACAATACTAACAAATGGACGCTCAAAAAACTCAAGGAATCAGCCAGCAATAATCAGCAATTGCTACTTTCCAACTTTGAGGAGTATTTAAATGGCTTTAGTGCTAACGTCAAAGACATATTAGTGCGGTTTAAATTACTTGACCAAGTTCGCCATATGGCAAATAAAAACGTTCTACTCGATGTTTTAGAGAAATTCGTTTCACCCTACCTAAATTTATCACCAATTGAGCAACGTGACCCACAAGACCAATTGCTGCCTGCTCTTAGCAATTTAGGAATGGGTTATGTTTTTGAAGAGCTGATTCGCAGATTCAATGAAGAAAATAACGAGGAAGCAGGGGAGCACTTTACCCCAAGAGAAGTCATTGAGTTAATGACGCATTTAGTATTTGACCCAATCAAAGATACACTACCTAAAACATTAACCGTTTATGACCCAGCGTGTGGTAGCGGGGGTATGCTGACCGAATCTGAAAACTTCATTCACGAAAAATACCCGCTAGACAATATGCAACGCACCATATTTTTGTATGGCAAAGAAATCAATGATGAGACTTACGCCATTTGTAAATCAGATATGATGATTAAAGGCGACAACCCAGAAAACATTCGGGTTGGCTCAACCTTATCAACCGATGAATTTGCAGGTACGCAATTTGATTTTATGCTGTCCAATCCACCATATGGTAAAAGCTGGGCAGGAGAGAAGAAAAATATCTATGATACCGACGGCAAAACCGTTTCTGATACCCGGTTTATCGTTACCTTAAACGATTATTGGGGTAATCCACAAGTAGTAGATGCAACCCCACGCTCTAGTGATGGGCAGTTATTGTTTTTGATGGAAATGGTTAGCAAGATGAAATCGAGCAGGGGAGGGGAAAAAGGTTCTCGTATTGCATCAGTGCATAATGGCTCAAGCTTGTTCACAGGTGATGCTGGTAGTGGTGAAAGTAATATCCGCCGACACATTATCGAAAATGATTGGCTTGACGCAATTATCCAATTGCCGAACAATTTATTTTATAACACAGGTATCACCACTTACATTTGGCTGTTATCCAACAATAAGCCAAGCGAACGTCAAGGCAAAGTCCAACTGATTGATGCCAGTCAAATGTATCGCAAGCTCAAAAAGAACTTAGGCAGCAAAAATAGCGAATTTAGCCCACAAGATACTGCCACGATTACCCAAGCTTATCTTGATATGGCAACCATCCGTGGGCAGTTGGATGCTAAAGGCGAGCCAACAGGCATTGCTAGTCAAGTATTTGCCAATCAAGATTTTGGCTATCATAAGGTCAATATCGAGCGTCCTGACCGTCGTCACGCTCAGTTTACCGCCGAGTCGATTGCCAAGTTGCGTTTTGATAATAGCCTAAGCGATGCTATGAACACGCTATATGAACAATATGGCGATGAGGTTTATCAAGCTGAGTTTTATACCAAGTACAAAAACGATTTAAAAAAATGGGCAGAATCTGAAGAGATGGGCTTAAGTTTGGCTCAACGCAAAAAAATTCTTGATATTAAGACTTGGCAAAACCAAGTGTCCATCATGAACCATGCTAAAACGCTCTGGGAAGCTCTAGGAGATGTTTTATATACCGACTTTAATCTTTTTACCAAAAAGGTCGAGAACGTGCTTAAAACGCACGATATTAAGCTTAAAAACAATGAGCGAAAACAAATTCTTGATGCGGTCAGTTGGTATGATGAAACAGGTGAAAAAGTGATTAAATCTATCACTACATTAAAAGCCGATAAAATCCAAGCCTTATGCGAGCGATTTGGCTGTCAGCCTGAGCAATTAGCCGATTTTGGGTATTATCCTGCCCAAGATGTGGGTGTTGAGAATGCCAAGCCCGACCAGTATGTGATTTATGAAAGCAGTAGCGAATTACGAGATAGCGAGTCAATCTCGCTCAATCAAGGTATTTACGATTACTTTTTGGCAGAAGTACGACCGCATGTGAGCGAGGCATGGCTAGATATGGAAAGTATCAAGATTGGTTATGATATTAGCTTTAACAAGTATTTTTATCAGCATAGACCGCTGAGAAACTTGGATGAGGTAGCAAGTGAGCTGTTGCAACTAGATAAAGAGGCAGATGGCTTGATTCGAGATATTTTGGGCGGTTAGTGGGTCTGACTTTGCTATAATGCAAAGATATTTTTGATTTGTGCTAAGGAAATTTATGCCCACCAAGTTACCGCCTAAGCCTTATAAAACGGTACAACAACAGTTAGATACCTATAAACAGCGTGGCTTAATTGTTGATGATAATAAAAAAGCATTGGGCTATCTACGAACAATTGGCTACTATCGGTTGAGCGGTTATGCGTATGTGTTTCGCCAAGTGATGCCAGACGGTACAGTCGATAATGCGTTTGAGCCAAACAGCCATTTTCAAGACATCAAAGCCTTGTATATGTTCGATAAAAAACTGCGTCAGTTGGCATTGGATGCGTTGGAGCGAATCGAAGTGGCTATGCGAGTACGAATTGCCGATAGGCTTGGCTCATTTGACCCATTAGCCCATTTAGATGAACAGTATTTTGATGATAAGGTCAGGCATGCCGATTGGGTGGCTCGTTATGAAGCGGTGATAGCTCGAGAAAAACACAGCGATTTTGTCAAACATCATCAGCAGTATTATCACGATATTCCCGTTTGGGCAGGGTGTGAGCTGTGGGATTTTGGGGCGATGTCGATTTTGTATAAAATCATGCGACGGACGGATAAAGAAGCGATTGCTAGATATTATCGCTTGCCCAGTGCCAAATTGTTAGAAACTCAATTACACGCCTTCAATTTGATTCGCAATATCTCGGCACATCATGGGCGTTTATGGAATCGCCATGTGGTATTTAAAGCGTCGCTAAAGGGGTTGGAGCCAGAGTTTCAAAAGTTTGACCCTGCCAAGGTGTTGCTCTACTTTTGCCTAATGCAACGGATGTTAACGTTTATTTGCCCAAATTCGACTTGGGGACAGCGGTTTTTAGATACGTTGGATGAGTTTCCGCAGATGAGCAATAATAAAGTGAGTTTGGAGCAATTTGGCTTGCCAAAGTCGATGAGTTTGGCGGATTTGAAAGCGTGGCGCTTATGGCGATAGCGATTTTAAAATTTTTGGTTCGCTAGAAATAGATAGCCCCAAGACTTGTTATTCCCATAATGGGCAAGAACTTGGGGAGTTGTTGGGGCTAATTATATAGGTTTACCTATATTTTGTCAAATATGTATTAGATTTTCAATGGTTGTAAATTCAATGAGTTATGCAAAGTATGAGAGTTACAAAGACAGCGGTGTGGATTGGTTAGGGAAAATTCCAAGCGACTGGGATTTGTTAAAAGTTAAAAATATTTTTCGATTGGTGATGAAATTCGCCCCAAAAAATAATGATTGCGAGTTGCTTTCGGTTTATACGGATATTGGAGTTAAACCTAGAAAAGAGCTTGAAGAAAGGGGTAATAGAGCAACGACAACGGACGGCTATTTGATTGTAGAAAAAGGCGATATTGTTGTAAATAAGCTTTTGGCATGGATGGGGGCAATTGGTTTATCAGATTATGACGGCGTTACTAGCCCAGCATATGACGTTTTAAAGCCAAAAATGCCAATTGAAGGTATTTTTTATCATTTGTTATTTCGCTCACCGCAATGTACGTCTGAGTTAAAAAGACATTCTCGTGGCATTATGGATATGCGATTACGACTATATTTTGATAAATTTGGTGACGTTGTTGTACCTTATCCAAATATTGAAGTTCAAAAAAAGATAGTTTCTTTTTTAGCTGAAAAAACCGCCCAAATTGACCAAGCGATTGCTCTAAAACAACAGCAAATTGAAAAACTCAATGAATATAAACAAATCGTCATTCAAAATGCCGTCACTAAAGGCTTAAACCCTAACGCCCCTATGAAAAATAGTGGTGTGGAATGGATAGGTAATATTCCCGAGCATTGGGACGTTAAAAAGAATACACATTTATTTAATAAGATTGGAAGTGGTACAACTCCAACCAGTAGTGATTTGAGTTATTATGATTCTGGTGACATTAATTGGTTACAAACTGGCGACTTAAATAATGATTACATCGTTGCAACTAGCAGAAAGATTAACCAAAAAGCAATGAGTAAATTTTCTTCTTTGAAATTGTATGATGAGAATAGTCTAGTGATTGCAATGTATGGAGCAACTATTGGTAAGGTCGGTTTACTTAAAATTAAAAGCACGACGAATCAAGCGTGCTGTGTGTTGGGGAATTCTGATAAAGTTTTTATGAAATATATATTTTACGTCATGCAATTTGCAAAGAATCATTTAATTTCAAATTCTTATGGTGGTGGACAACCTAATATCAATCAAGACATGATTAAAAATCTTAGAATTCCCTATCCGAATTTACAGGAACAAGAAAAAATTGCTAATTATTTAGATGATTTGAATGAGAA
>Ga0316228_1004393_pt1 | contig 10554 bp, 10 predicted proteins | sample TBH18021metaG_FD_206005 | JGI IMG/M metagenome (GOLD analysis project Ga0316228, IMG submission 206005) | Freshwater microbial communities from Trout Bog Lake, Wisconsin, USA - TBH18021 | ecosystem: Environmental > Aquatic > Freshwater > Lake > Hypolimnion/Profundal zone | place: USA: Wisconsin... | reverse complement strand
AGGGCGAGCGCGCCGAGATCCAGGGTGAACCGGCGCTCGATCTCGGCCAGCACCTCGTCGGGCTCGCCGGAGAGCAGGGCTTCGGCATCAACCGACCGCTCGGTCCAGACGATGGAGGAACGGTGCCCCAGAGAGCCGCCGTCCCGCAGCGGCAGGATCGCGAAGGGGCCCGCGGGCAGGAAATGCTCGAAGGCGCGGCCCCCGTGCGGCCGGGCATGGCCGATCGTCGCCACGATGCCGACCTGCGGGTAGGACCAGCCGACCCAGCCGATCCGCGCCGCCTCGCGCAGCCGCGATCGCGCTCCGTCGGCGGCCACCAGTAGATCGCCCCGCAGGGACTCGCCGGTCGTCAGCGTCGCCCGGATCGCGGAACCCTCCGGCAGGGCGTGCACCACCCCCGCGGTCTCGATCGCCACCCCGGCCGCCCGGCAGGCCTCGGCCAGGGCCACGGCCAGCGGTTCGGCCTCGATCATGTGGGCGAAGGGCTCGCCGTCACCGCGCTCCTCGTCCGCCTCGCGGCCGAAGGTCAGGAAGACCGGCCGCACCGGGTCGGCAAGACGGCTGTCGCTGATCACCATCTCGGTGATCGGCTCGGCCGCGTCGACGGTGCGGGCCCACAGGCCGAGTCGGTCCAGCATCCGCCGGCCGCCCGCCGCGAGTGCGTAGGCGCGACCGCGATGCCGCGCGGGATCCGCACCGCCCGGATCGATCACCGTGACGGCCAGCGCCGGCCCGTGGGCCTGCTTCAGGGCCAGGGCTAGGGCGAGGCTGGGCAGGCCGCCGCCGGCGATCAGGAGGCGGCGGCTGCCGGGTCGGGGCGTCTCGACCGTCATCGTGGCGGATCTCCTTGGCTCCCGCATGCGGGGCGCGTGGATTGGTACGTTCGAAAAGCCTATGTCGCATGCGGGCAACGAACGGAAACCCCGCGGGCCATGACCGACGCCAACACCGACGCGATGACGGATGCCGTCGCCGAGCTGATCGCCATCCTTGATCTCGAGCGGCTGGAGGTCGACCTGTTCCGGGGCCAGAACCCGAAGACGGGCTGGCGGCGGGTCTTCGGCGGGCAGGTGGTCGCGCAGGCGCTGGTCGCCGCGACCCGGACGGTGCCGGACGACCGCCCGGCGCATTCGCTGCACGCCTACTTCATGCTGCCGGGCGATCCCCGCACGCCCATCGTCTACGAGGTCGAGCGCATCCGGGACGGACGGAGCTTCACGACCCGCCGGGTCAAGGCGATCCAGCACGGGCGCGCGATCTTCGCCACGACGGTCTCCTATCAGGTCGTGGAAGAGGGATTGACCCACCAGCCCACGATGCCGACGGTGGCCGGACCGGAGGGGCTCCTCGACGGCAAGGCCCTGGCGGCGGCCGGCGGCACCGGCATGCCGGAGGCGATCGCCGCGTATTTCGGCCGGGAGCGTCCGATCGCACTGCGGCCGGTCGATCTGAACCGCTACCTGCCCGCTGGCGCGGGCGGCCGGGCACCCGCGCCGATCTTCAATGTTTGGTTGCGAGCGGCTTCGACGCTGCCGGACGATCCGGCGCTCCATCGGGCGGTATTGGCCTACGCCTCCGACATGACCCTGCTCGACGTCTCGCTGATCCCGCACGCGCGCTCCGTGTTCGATCCGACAATCCAGGCGGCGAGCCTCGACCACGCACTCTGGTTCCACCGACCCGTCAGAATCGACGACTGGCTTCTCTACGCGCAGGACAGCCCGGTTGCCGGCGGCGCGCGCGGTTTCGCACGGGGCCAGATTTTCGATCGGGCCGGCAACCTCGTGGCCTCGGTCGCGCAGGAGGGATTGATCCGTCCCACTCGGGATTAAACGACAATCTCGTGCGTGTGTTGCGCAGTTGCAACGGGGTGGTATGCACAGAATTGGGCAATTTGCATTATTATTGTGCGGCTTGGCCCAAGAGGTTGCCCTGGTTCTGGTCGCTGCCGGCTAATCCGTAGGCAGAATTGCGAAGGACAAAAACGTTCCGCGGCGTGCTTGGCTGGCATAGTCCTTGAATGGCGGCGTTCGACCGCGGGTCATCCCGAGCTTGCGGACGGTCCGGGCCGTCCTGCATGTCGGGTGACGGCAACGGTTCCCAAGGACTTCGAAGGGGGCGTCGCCCATGAAAATCGTGATGGCCATCATCAAGCCGTTCAAGCTCGAGGAGGTGCGCGACGCGCTCACCGGAATCGGCGTCCACGGCCTGACGGTGACAGAGGTGAAGGGCTATGGCCGCCAGAAGGGCCACACCGAGATCTACCGCGGCGCGGAATACGCGGTCAGCTTCCTGCCCAAGCTGAAGATCGAGGTCGCCGTCGCCTCCGACCTGACATCCAGCGTGATCGACGCCATCGCCGGGGCCGCCCGTACCGGCCAGATCGGCGACGGGAAGATCTTCGTGATGCCGCTGGAAAAGGCGGTGCGCATCCGGACCGGCGAGACCGACGCCGACGCCCTCTGATCCGCGGCCCGGAGCGCCCGGGCCCGCCGATTTCAAGACCGCCTGAAACAACACGGATCTAAGACCGGGAGCCACGTGCCCATGAAACTTCGTCATGCCCTCATGCTCGGCTTGGGAGGTGCGGCAATCGCCGCCCTCCTGATCGAGCCATCCCTCGCACAGACGCCGACCCCGGAAGCCGCCTCGCCGCCACCCTCGCCGATCCCCAACAAGGGCGATACGGCCTGGATGATGATCTCGTCGGCCCTGGTGCTGATGATGAGCGTCCCGGGCCTGGCCCTGTTCTACGGCGGCCTCGTGCGCACCAAGAACATGCTGTCGGTGCTCACCCAGGTCTTCGCGATCGTGTCGATCGTCGGGCTGCTCTGGGTGTTCTACGGCTACAGCCTCGCCTTCACCAACGGCGGCGGCCTGAATGACTTCGTCGGAGGCTTCTCGAAGGCGTTCCTGAAGGGCATCGACGCGAATTCGACGGTGGCCACCTTCTCGAACGGCGTCGTGATCCCGGAATACGCCTATCTGTGCTTCCAGATGACGTTCGCCATGATCACGCCCGCGCTGATCGTCGGCGCCTTCGCCGAGCGGATGAAGTTCTCCGCGCTGGTGGTGTTCACGATCCTCTGGGTCACGGTCATCTACTTCCCGATGGCCCACATGGTCTGGTATTGGGCCGGCCCGGACGCCGTCGGCAACGCCGCCAAGGCGCTGGCCGCCGCCACCGACGACGCCTCGAAGGCGACCGCCCAGGCGGCGCTGGACGCGGTCAACAAGGATGCCGGCTTCCTCTTCCAGAAGGGCGCGCTCGACTTCGCGGGCGGCACCGTGGTCCACATCAACGCGGGCATCGCCGGCTTCGTCGGCTGCCTGATCATGGGCAAGCGCATCGGTTACGGCCGCGACCTGCTCGCCCCGCACTCCCTGACCATGACCATGATCGGCGCCTCGCTGCTGTGGGTTGGCTGGTTCGGCTTCAACGCCGGCTCGAACCTCGAGTCCAACGGCACCGCCGCACTCGCCATGCTCAACACCTTCGTGGCGACCTGCGGCGCCGCGGTGGCGTGGCTGTTCGCCGAGTGGGCCCTCAAGGGCAAGCCGTCGCTGCTCGGCATGCTGTCGGGCGCGGTCGCCGGCCTCGTCGCCGTCACCCCGGCCTCCGGCTTCGCCGGCCCGATGGGGTCGATCGTGCTCGGCCTCGTCGCCGGCGTGGTCTGCTTCGTGATGTGCTCCACCGTGAAGAACGCGCTCGGCTACGACGACTCGCTGGACGTCTTCGGCGTTCACTGCATCGGCGGCATCCTGGGCGCGCTGGCGACCGGCATCCTGGTTGACCCGAACCTCGGCGGCGTCGGCATCCCCGACTACACCTCCAAGCCGGGCGAGCTGGCCGTCGGTGCCTACGATATGATGAGCCAGCTCATCACCCAGGCCGAGGCGGTCGGCCTGACGCTCCTGTGGTCGGGCATCGGCTCGGCGATCCTCTACAAGCTCGTCGACGTGACGATCGGCCTGCGTGTCACGCAGGAGGAGGAGCGCGAGGGTCTCGACATCGCCGATCACGGCGAGCGCGCCTACAACTACTGAGACGGACGGCGCGGCCCCACGGGGCCGCGTCCACGCACAAGAAAACCCCGGCTCCGAAAGGGCCGGGGTTTTTTTCATTAGGCCGTCATCGCGAGCGCAGCGAAGCGACCCAGGGCAGCGTTACGGTTGGAAATGGCGCGAAAGCCCGGATCGCTTCGCTCCGCTCGCAAAGGCGATGCGGGACCGCGACCGGGCATCGACCCCGAGCTTCTACGCCGCCCGCGTCAGCGCCGCCTTCTCCTCCGCGAAGGCCCAGTCGAGCCAGGGCGTCAGGGCCTCGAGATCGGCGGTCTCCACGGTGGCGCCGCACCAGATCCGCAGGCCCGCCGGCGCGTCGCGGTAGGCGCCGATGTCGAGGGCGACGCCCTCCCGGTCGAGGCGCTCGACGATCCCCGCCGCGAAGGCCGAGACCGCTGCGTCGCCGCGGGCGAGCACGTCCGGATCGGCGATCACGAGGCAGACGCCCGTGTTCGAGTAGGTGGCGGGATCGACGGCCAGCGGTGCGATCCAGGGCGTGCGCGCCACCCAGTCGTAGATGACCTTCGCGTTGGCGTCGGCCCGCGCGTGCAGCGCCTTCAGGCCGCCGATCCGCTCGGCCCAGTCCAGGGTGTCGAGATAGTCTTCGACGGCCAGCATCGAGGGCGTGTTGATCGTGTCGCCCTTGAAGATGCCCTCGATCAGCTTGCCGTCCTTGGTGAGGCGGAAGATCTTCGGCAGGGGCCAGGACGGCGTGTGGCTCTCCAGCCGCGCCACGGCGCGGGGCGAGAGGATCAGCATGCCGTGCGCCGCCTCGCCGCCCATCACCTTCTGCCAGGAGAAGGTCACGACATCGAGCTTGTCCCAGGGCAGGGCCTGCGCGAAGGCCGCCGAGGTGGCGTCGCAGATCGTCAGGCCCTCGCGGTCGGCCGCAATCCAGTCGCCGTCCGGCACCTTCACGCCGGCCGCGGTGCCGTTCCAGGTGAAGACCACGTCGCTGCGCCGCGTGTCGATCGCCGCGAGGTCCGGCAGGATCCCGTAGGGGGTCTGGTGGATGCGGGGCGCGATCTTGAGCTGCTTCAGCGCGTCCGTGACCCACTCCTTGCCGAACGCCTCCCAGGCGGCGACCTCGACGGGCTTCGGCCCGAGCAACGTCCACATCGCCATCTCGACGGCGCCGGTGTCGGAGGCCGGCACGATGCCGATCCGATAGTCGGCGGGCACCTGCAGGACCGCGCGGGTCAGGTCGATGGCCCGGCCGAGCTTGGCCTTGCCGACGGGAGAGCGGTGCGACCGGCCGAGGGCGGCGTCGGCCAGGGCGGCCGGGGTCCAGCCGGGGCGCTTGGCGCAGGGGCCGGAGGAGAAATGGGGCACGCGCGGGCGCTGCGTGGGGCGGCTGGTCATGGCGGATCCATCCTTGCAGAGGGACGCTCTCCCGCGGGGAGGCGCGTCCCGGCTCGCGCATGCGCCGAAACCGGCCGGCTTGCAAGCGCCTGTCCCGCCAGCAGTCTTCGCGGCGCTGCCCCTGGCCGGGACAGTGCCGCGGGCGGCGGGGAACAGTCGATTAAGCGGGGCTCGTTAGCCTTAATGAGGTGCCGCGTAGCGTTTGAGGTGCGCCGATGTCTTTCCATAGCGCCGCGATATTGGCGGTCTGGTCCGTTCTACTCTTGGTTATTGGGGCCTTAATACCCCGCCTGCTGCTGGCGAGCCGGACACCGCGGCTCGTGCCGCAGCCGCTGCAACTCGACCCGCTGGATTACGACCGAGACGGCCCGGTGATCGACCTCGAGCCGGCCTGACCGGGGACGCCCCCGTCGCGCAAATCCGGGCGCCGCTCGGCGGTGATCCGCTCCGCCTCCGACCGCCGCCAGCGGGCGATGGCGGCGTGGTTGCCGCCGGAGAGGACGTCCGGGATCGCGCGGCCCTCCCACTCGCGGGGGCGCGTGTAGTGCGGATACTCGAGGAGCCCGCCCTCGAAGCTCTCCTCGACGCCGGATTCCATCTTGCCCATCACGCCGGGCAGGAGGCGCACGCAGGCATCCAGCACCACCAGCGCGGCGATCTCGCCGCCGGACAGCACGTAGTCGCCGATCGAGACCTCCTCCAGGCCGCGCCCGGCGATCACGCGCTCGTCGACGCCCTCGAAGCGGCCGCAGACGATCAGGGCCCCCGGTCCCGCGGCGAGGTCGCGGACGCGGGCCTGGGTGAGCGGCCGGCCGCGCGGCGACATCAGAAGGCGCGGGCGCGCATCCTCCGCGCCGGTCGCGGCATCGATGGCGGCGCCGAGCACGTCGCAGCGCAGCACCATCCCGGCCCCGCCGCCGGCCGGCGTGTCGTCCACCGAGCGGTGGCGGCCGAGCCCGTGCTCGCGGATGTTGCGGGCCTCCAGAGTCCAGTCGCCCCGCGCCAGGGCATCGCCCGACAGGGAGACACCCAGCGGGCCCGGGAACATCTCCGGGTAGAGGGTCAGGATCGTGGCCCGCCAGGGCGTGTCCGCGCGCGTCATGGCGCTTGATGGCGCGCGGGGTGCGGCACGGTCAACGGGCTCGGCACCGCCGGGGCGCCCGGCGTGTTGACGGCCATGATCCGCGCCCTTGCTCTCCTCGCCGTCGCCGTGCTCGGCCCGGCCCTCGCCGCCGAGCCCCTGGCGCCCCCGGGCGCACCCGCCAGCGCCTTCCCCAGGCCTGACCGGCCCGTGGCCGAGATTGTCGCGCCGCGCTGGTCCTCGGAGGCCGAGCGCGACAAAGCCGGCGAGTTCGAGCAGGTCGCCAAAGGGATGGGCATCGCCCCCGGCGAGACGGTGGCGGATATCGGCGCCGGCAGCGGCTACTACGCGGTGCGGCTGAGCCCTCGGGTCGGGCCGCGGGGCCGCGTGCTCGCCGAGGACGTGACGCCGTCCTACCTGTCAGCCCTGGAGACGCGGGTGATGCCGCTCAGGAACGTGACGGTCGTGCGCGGCGAGCCCCACGACCCGCGCCTGCCCCCGGCCTCGGTCGACGCGGCGATCCTCGTCCACATGTACCACGAGATCACCCAGCCCTTCGGCCTGCTCCACAACCTGGCCGCCGCGATGCGCCCGGGTGGCCGGGTCGGGATCGTGGATGCCAACGCCATCCCGTCGCGGCACGGCACGCCGCCGGCGCTCCTGCGCTGCGAGCTCGCCGCCGCGGGCTACCGGGAGACCGGCTTCCAGCCGCTTGCGGACGGGGCCTACCTGGCGGTGTTCGCGGCGCCCGCGCCGGACGCCCGCCCGAGGCCGGAGACGATCCGTCCCTGCCGCGACGACGCGACGGCGCGGTAGCGGCGCCTCAGGAGCGCCAGCGCAGCTCGCGGCGCTCCAGCGGGTTGACGAACGGGCGCCCGTCGCGGGCCGATTCCAGGGCCTCGCGCTTGAGCCGGAAATACCATTGCGAGGGCAGGTCGCCCTGGCCGAACAGCACCATGGTGGGCTTGCGGTCGAGCCCCTCCTGCGCGTGCTGGAGCACCTGCTGGTCCTGGGTCAGGAACTGCCGCATCAGCGGGCGCGCGACCGGCTTGAGCAGGTTCAGGGGCGGCATGCTCCAGTAGAGGGCGTTGGTGATCAGTGTCCGGTCCGGCGTCAGCGGCGTCGCGAAGGTGTAGTTCGCCACCCGCTTCTCCCCCGCGCGAATGCGCTCCAGCCGCACGCCCGGCAGGCGGAACTCGATCTCGACCTCCGGGATGCCGCCGAGCAGGCGGTAGACTGGCGAACTCGTCGTGGTCGCGTGGCTCGTCATCACGAAGCCGTGGGGAACCGGCTGGAAGGTCTTCACCTTCTCGCGGAGCTGCTTCGAGGGTCGGAACCACCACGTATCGTGGACGAAGGCGACGTGCCCGGGATCGACGAGGCTCAGCGTCGTCAGGTCGAAGGAGGCCTCGACCACGAGTTCGACGACGAGCGACCCGGCCGGCTCGAAATCCAGCGTCGGCACCTCCGGCACCGTGCCGGCGGCGGGGCCGAGATGCGGGTTCACCCAGAGGAAGCCGGCGCTCTCGCGGATGGGGAAGCGCTGGACCTGGATGCGCGAGAAATCGGCGGCGTCGTGCTCCGACAGGGTTGGGACGTCGCGGCAACGCCCGTCGGTGCCGAAGCGCCAACCGTGGAACGGGCACATCAGGGCGTCGCCGTCGAAGCGCCCCTTCGACAGGGCCATGCCGCGATGGGGGCAGCGGTCGCGCAGCGCGAACGGCGTGCCGTCGGGGGCGCGGCCGAGCACGATCTGCTCGCCGTTCAACTCAACGGCCCGCAGGCCGGTCCGGCTGCCTGCTTTACCGAGGCTGCGGGACTGCCCGACGCAGTACCACGCGTTGCCGAGCGGCTGGCGCATCGCGTCGGGATCGAGCGCGGCCTCGTCGGCAGGGCGGGACGGATTGGCGAAGGGCGCGTTCAAGGCGGTTCGGGCTGACCTCGGAGGATCCGTCATACGCCCGGCCGCCGGGGCGGGGAAGCGCCGGCAAGGGATCGGGCCGGGGTGGACAAAGGGGCGCAGGCGAGGGGCTTCACAAGCCGGGCCCGGCCACCTAACTTCGCCTCATCCGCAACCAACGAAAGGAGGTGATCCAGTGTCTCATTGTCATCAGCCGTGTGTCTCGGCTCATCGGACCTGGACCGTCGCCTCCGGCGTGTCGCTCTAAGACGCGTCAGAGACCCGATCTCGGGACAGTTCCGCCGGACATCACGGTTCGGCAATGGAAGGGCCACCCTCTCGGGTGGCCCTTCGGCTTTTCAGGGATGGGGCAGGTCGCGACGTCAGCGCCGCTGGGCCTGGAACAGCGGCTGGGCCAGCGCCTCGGTTCGAGCGCGCCACAGGTCGCGCTCCTCGCGCAGGCTGTCGCGCTCGCCTGCCAGGGTCAGGCGCTCCGACCGCAGCGCGTCGCGTTCCGCCATGGCCCGGTCGCGCTCGGCGCGCAGCTCCTCGCGCTCGATCCGGAAGCGCTCCCGCTCGCTGCGAAACTCTTCGCGCTCGCTGCGGACCTCTTCCTGCTCGTTCCGCAGATCCTCCAGCGAGCCGATCTCGTCGCGGATATGTTCGCGCAGGGTCCGGATCTCGTCGGCCAGAATGGCTTGCAATTCGTCCTGACGCTCCGCCTCCATCCGGAGCTTGGCCTTGAGCATCAGGTTCTCGGCCATCAGCTCGGCGATATCGGGATCCTCCGCCGTCGCCCGCGGCGCCTCGGGGCTTGGCACGACGCGGGGCGACCAAGCCGCCTCGCCGCCGCGAGCCCGCTTCGGCTCCGGCTGGGCCTCCACCGGCCGCACGTCGCTGCGCGTCTCCATTGGCGCTTGGGCCTTCATCGCGGTCAGCCAGTCGCGGAGCGGACCGGTTGCGGGAAAGCTGCCGGACTCGGTCGGCGAGAGAGAGCGGGCGGGTTCCGACATCGGCGGGCGTCCTGAGCGAATATGGCCCGAAGACAAGCTCAACATGCTTAACGATCGGTAAAGGTTAACGCGGTTCGGCCTGCGCTATCGGGGGGCGGATCCCACCGGGTTAGCTCGGAAGAGGCGTAAAAATTGACTTTCCGGCCGCGTGCGGCTACGCCCCGCGCTCCCGATCCGTTGCAGATCGACCGATGCCAAGCCGACCGGTCCCGCGAGACCGGAGGTCAACGCCCGACAGCGCGTCCGCGCCCTCGGGCGCGATGGGCGTTGGCCGATGTGCGATGACGGGATCCGCCGGCCGAGGCACCCGCATGACGCGAGATCAAGAAGCGTTGAAGATCGAGGACGCGATCAACGAGACCTGCCCGTGGTCGGGCAAGCCGATCTCGGCCGACTCGCTGACGCTCTACAACGGCGCCGTGGTCGGCTTCTGCAACCCGGATTGCCGGGACAAGTTTGCAAGCGCCCTGCGCAGCTTCGAGGCCGCCCTCCAGGCGCGCCGCGTCGAGCGCGCCGGTCTCGAACAGTAACCGCGGGTCCAGAGCATGTTCGAAGGCCTGTCCGACCGCCTCTCCGGCATCCTCTCGGGGCTCACCCGGCGGGGCGCCCTGACGGAAGCCGACGTCACCGCCGCCATGCGCGAGGTGCGCCGCGCCCTGCTGGAGGCCGACGTCGCCCTGGAAGTGGTGCGCGGCTTCACCGACAAGGTGAAGGAAAAGGCCGTCGGCGCCGTCGTGCTCAAGTCGGTTACCCCCGGCCAGATGGTCGTGAAGATCGTCAACGACGAGCTCGTGGCGATGCTCGGCACCGACGCCGAAACCGTCGATCTCAACGCCCCCGCCCCGGTGCCGATCCTGATGGTCGGCCTGCAGGGTTCGGGTAAGACCACCACCACCGCCAAGATCGCCCGGCGGCTCTCCGACCGCGAGAAGCGCAAGGTGCTGCTCGCCTCCCTCGACACGCGCCGCCCGGCCGCCATGGAGCAGCTCGCGGTCCTGGCGAAGCAGGTCGGCGTCGAGTCCCTGCCGATCGTCGCCGGCCAGTCGGCGGTGCAGATCGCCAAGCGCGCCATGGACGCCGCCCGCCTCGGCGGCTTCGACGTGGTGATGCTCGACACTGCCGGCCGCACCACG
>Ga0316228_1004373_pt1 | contig 10585 bp, 10 predicted proteins | sample TBH18021metaG_FD_206005 | JGI IMG/M metagenome (GOLD analysis project Ga0316228, IMG submission 206005) | Freshwater microbial communities from Trout Bog Lake, Wisconsin, USA - TBH18021 | ecosystem: Environmental > Aquatic > Freshwater > Lake > Hypolimnion/Profundal zone | place: USA: Wisconsin... | reverse complement strand
CGGCAGTGCGTCAGCCGGCGCTGAAAGGCGCGGCCAGGAAAGGCAATCCCGGCACCGTGAGGTCTCCTCTCTGATGCTAGAATCGGGTCCTCCTCGATCCCAGGCCACCGTGACCCGACACCTCCTACCCCTCCAGGACCCCTCCCAGCTCCAGCAGAAGGCCATGCAGTCGATGTTCGACTGCTTCGAGGGGCTGTGCGAAGGCACGGTGATCGTCGACCGGGCCGCCCGGGTGGTGTGGATCAACGACCGCTACGCCGACCGGCTGAACGTCGACCCGAAGTGGGCCATCGGCCAGGAGGTGGAGGCGGTCATTCCCAACAGCCTCATGCGCCAGGTGGTGGAGACCGGCAACCCCATCCTGCTCGACCTGCTGGAGGCCGCGGACCAGACCTTCGTGGTCATGCGCATGCCGGTGCGCGACGCGGACGGCGTCGTGGTGGGCGCGGTGGGCTTCGCCCTGTTCAGCCATTACGAGTCCCTTAAGCCGTTGTTCGAGCGCTTCTCCTCGCTCCAGACCGAACTGGTCAAGGTCCAGAAGAAACTCGCCGAGGCCCGGCGCACCAAGTACACCTTCTCCTCGTTCCTGGGCAACAGCCCGGCCGCCATGGAGGTGAAGCGTCTGGCCCGGCGCGCCGCCATGCTGGAGGCGCCGGTGCTGCTGCACGGCGAAACCGGCACCGGCAAGGAACTCCTGGCCCAGGCCATCCATGCCGGCGGCCCCCGGGCCAGCCATCCCTTCGTCACGGTGAACGTGGCCGCCATCCCCGAGAACCTGCTGGAGGCGGAGTTCTTCGGCGTGGCGCCGGGCGCCTACACCGGGGCGGACCGCAAGCCGCGCCCGGGCAAGTTCGAGCTGGCCAACGGCGGCACCCTGTTCCTCGACGAGATCGGCGACATGCCCCTGGTGCTGCAATCGAAACTGCTCCGGGTGCTGCAGGAGCAGGAGTTCGAACCGCTGGGCTCGAACCGGGTGATCCGGGTGAACGTGCGCATCCTGGCCGCCACCAGCCGGGATCTGGAAGCCATGGTGGGCGAGGGCCGGTTCCGCAAGGATCTGTTCTACCGGCTGAACGTCTTGAACATCGCCCTGCCGCCCCTGCGCGAACGGCTGGACGACCTGGATCTGCTGATCGAGCACCTCCTGGAGAAGGCGGGCGCCCGGAGCGGCGCCCTGGGCCGGGAGGTGAGCCCCGAGGCCATGGACCTGCTGCGCCGGCACGGCTGGCCCGGGAACGTGCGCGAACTGCGCAACGTCCTGGAACGGGCGGTGATGAATACCGACGAACGGCGCCTCGAGGCCTCGGAATTCCAGGGCCTGGTCAAGGTCGCGCCCGCGGCGGAGCCGTTCCAGCCGGGGTCCACCTATGCCGAAGCCATGGCCGAGGCCGAGCGCCGGGTGCTGGATTCGGCCCTGAAGGCATGCGGCGGCAAGGTGGCCGAAGCCGCCCGCCGGCTGGGCATCGGCCGCGCCACCTTCTACAAGCGGATGATCGCCGTGCATGGCCCGTCTCTCCATAGAGATCTGTCTCTGAATGGAGACAAGCTCGGGGATGAGCCTTCCTACCGGTAAATAACTGGTAAAAAAGCGGCTCAACCGGCTTTGGACGGGCCGTCTGGATTCTCCATTTGGAGACGGAGGATTCATACCAGTATTCATAAAGATTGAATTAAAAGATAGATAAGAATGAAACGCAGGTTGGCACTCCTGTTGCCCTGGAGCATGCACCAAGCCCCGTCACAGGAGTTCCCATGTCGAGTCCGGATAACCTTCGCCGCAACAAGGTCGTCAGCGCCGCCGAGGCGGTGGCCTGCATCAAGGACGGCGATACCGTGGCCACCAGCGGCTTCATCGGCATCGGCTTCGCCGAGAACCTGGCGATCGCCCTGGAGCGGCGCTTCCAGGAGACCGCCTCGCCCCGGGACCTGACCCTCATCTACGCGGCGGGGCAGGGGGACGGCAAGGACCGCGGCCTCAACCACCTGGGCCATGAAGGGCTGCTGAAGCGGGTGATCGGCGGCCACTGGGGCCTAGCCCCCAAGCTGGCGGCCCTGGCCTTCGCCGAGAAGATCGACGCCTATAATTTGCCCCAGGGCATCATCGCCCACCTGTTCCGGGACATCGCCGCCGGCAAGCCCGGGACCATCTCCCGGATCGGCCTGGGCACCTTCGTCGACCCGCTGCTGGGCGGCGGCAAGATCAACAAGCGCACCACCGAGGACCTGGTGGAGCACCTCGAGATCCACGGCCAGGACTACCTGCTCTACCGGGCCATGCCCATCAACATCGCCCTGCTGCGCGGCACCACGGCCGACCCGGACGGCAACATCACCATGGAGCGGGAGGCCCTGACCCTGGAGGCCCAGGCCGTCGCCATGGCGGTGCACAATAGCGGCGGCAAGGTGCTGGTCCAGGTGGAGCGCCTGGCCGAGCGCGGCAGCCTCAACCCGCGCCAGGTGAAGATCCCCGGCGTGCTGGTGGACTGCGTGGTGGTGGCGGAATGCCCGGCCTACCACATGCAGACCTTCGCCGAGCAGTACAACGCGGCCTACAGCTGCGAGACCCGCGTGCCCATGTCCTCCATGGAGACCCTGGCCATGTCCGAGCGCAAGATCATCGCCCGGCGCGCCGCCATGGAACTGAAGCCGGACTGCGTGGTGAACCTCGGCATCGGCATGCCCGAGGGCATTTCCGCCGTGGCCGTGGAGGAAGGCGCCTCCGACCTCATGACCCTCTCCACCGAGCCGGGCGTCATTGGCGGCGTGCCCGCCAGCGGCCTGAGCTTCGGCGCCGGTTCGAACGCCGCGGCGGTGGTCGACCAGCCCTCCCAGTTCGATTTCTATGACGGCGGCGGCCTGGACATCGCCTTCCTGGGTCTGGCCCAGGCGGACCGCTACGGCAACCTGAACGTCAGCAAGTTCGGCTCCAAGCTGGCCGGGGCCGGGGGCTTCATCAACATCTCCCAGTCGGCCAAGACCGTGATCTTCGTCGGCACCTTCACCGCCGGCGGCCTGGAGATCGCCGTGCAGGACGGCCGCCTGCGGATCGTCAAGGAAGGCGCCAGCCGCAAGTTCGTCCAGGAGGTGGAACACCGCACCTTCAGCGGCTCCGTGGCCTTCGAAACGGGCCAGCGGGTGCTCTACATCACCGAGCGCTGCGTCTTCCGCCTGGCCAAGCGCGGCCTGGAACTCATCGAAATCGCCCCGGGCATGGACCTGGACCGGGACATCCTCGCCAACATGGACTTCACCCCCGCCATCGCCCCGGATATCCGGCCCATGCCGGAATGCATCTTCCGGGATGAGCCCATGGGCCTCCTGGCCATGCTGCCCAAAGCCTGAAGCTGCACCCACCCACCGCCGGAGCGGACCGCACCAGCCAGCCAGACCGAATGTTCGTTTTTTAAACCCTCATTCCCAAACCAGGAGGTCCTCGTGTCCAACGCCGAAACCCTAACCGCCCCTCAGGCAGCCGCCGCTCCACCCGAGGAATACCGGAAGATCGTCAAGGTGGCCCTGGCCAGCCTGATCGGCACCTCCATCGAATGGTACGACTACTTCCTGTACGGCACCGCCGCGGCGCTGGTGTTCAACAAGCTGTTCTTCCCGAGCTACGACCCCCTCGTCGGCACGCTCCTGGCGTTCGCCACCTTCTCCCTGGGCTTCATCGCCCGTCCCGTGGGCGGCATCGTGTTCGGGCACTACGGCGACAAGATCGGCCGCAAGAAGATGCTCTACCTGACCCTGATGATCATGGGCCTGGCCACCGCCTTCATCGGCCTGCTGCCGACCTACAGCCAGATCGGCATCTGGGCGCCCATCCTCCTGGTCACCATGCGCCTGTGCCAGGGCTTCGGCCTGGGCGGCGAGTGGGGCGGCGCGGTGCTGATGGCGGTGGAGCACGCTCCCGCCAACCGGCGCGGCTTCTACGGCTCCTGGCCGCAGCTGGGCGCCTTCGTCGGCCTGCTGCTCTCCACCCTGGTGTTCCGGGCCGTCTCCAAGCTGCCCGAGGCCTCCTTCCTGTCCTGGGGCTGGCGCGTGCCCTTCCTGGCGAGCTTCCTCCTGGTCATCGTCGGCATCTGGATCCGGATGACCATCGCCGAGTCCCCGGTGTTCGAGAAACTCAAGGCGCAGAAGCAGGAAGCCAAGATGCCCATCATCGAGGCGCTCACCAAGCACCCCAAGAACATCTTCATCGCCATGGGCGCCCGGTTCGCCGAGAACGGCCTGTTCTACGTCTTCACCGTGTTCTCCCTGACCTACATCTCCACCTACCTCAAGGTGCCCCGGGTCGTGGGCCTCAACGGCCTGCTCTGGGCCGCCTTCATCGGCATCTTCACCTGCGCCGGCTGGGGCGCCCTGTCCGACAAGATCGGCCGCCGCCCGGTCTACATGTATGGCGCCATCGCCTGCGGCGTCCTGGCCTTCCCGTTCTTCTGGATGCTGGGCACCAAGGATCCCACGATCATCGCCCTGGCCATCGTCATCCCCGTCGTGCTCGGCCACGCGGCCATGTATGGCCCCCAGGCCAGCTTCCTGTCCGAGATGTTCTCCGCCCGGGTGCGCTACAGCGGCGCCTCCTTCGGCTACCAGCTGGCCTCGATCTTCGCCGGCGGCCTGTCGCCCCTGGTCGCCACCTGGCTGCTCGCTGTGGGCGTCGCGGCCGGCAAGGGCCCGACCTACATCGCCTACTACATGATTCTCCTGGTGGTCATCACCGTCATCGCGGTGGCCTTCGCCAAGGAGACCAACAAGGACAGCATTGCCGGCTGATCCCTTTCCCAACCGACCCTTTGAAAGGCAACCTGTCATGAGCAAAGCAAGCATCATCGGCGCCTACAACACCGAGTTCGGCGCCTTCGTGAAGAAGGACAAGGTGACCGGCCTGGTCACCGACACCAAGAGCTACTACGACCTGCTGGTGGAAGCCGGCCGCGGCGCCATCAAGGACGCCGGCCTGGAGGCCAAGGACATCGACGCCGTCTTCGTCGGGTCCTGCTCGCCGGGCACCTTCATCAACCAGGAACACGTGGCCCCGCTGGCCGCCGAGATCGACCCGGCCCTGCGCTTCAAGCCGATGACCCGCTGCGAATGCGCCTGCGCCTCGGGCTCGGTGGCGATCTATGCCGGCCTCAACGCCGTCGAATCCGGCCGCGCCAGGCACGTCCTGGTGATCGGCGTGGAGAAGATGAACCTGCTGCCGACCCCGCAGATGACCCATGTGCTGGCCTGCTCGTCACATTGGCCCACCGAGGGTTCCCGCGGCATGTCGTTCCCGATGCTGTTCGCCGAATACGCCAAGGGCTACCAGGCGCATTATCAGATCCCCACCGACCAGATGGAGAAGATGCTCTGGACCGCGGGCGCCCTGTGCTACAAGAACGGCGCCGAGAATCCCCTGGCCCACATCAAGAACGGCCCCGCCTCGCTCGAAGAGATCATGAAGCTGAACGAGGTGGACGCCAAGGGCAAGTGCAAGAACATGATGATCGCCGCCCCCCTGCGCCTGCATGACTGCTCCCTGGTCACCGACGGCGCGGCCGCCGTGGTCATCACCTTGACCGCCAACGTCCCTGATCCGAAGCGCGCCGTGGAGATCGCCGGTATCGGCCACGCGGTCGAACGCCTGGCGGAGAACGTGCGCCCCAACATGTACGACCTGATGGCCGGCAAGCATGCCGCAGCCCTGGCCTACAAGGAAGCGGGGATCACCGCCGCCGACGTGGACCTGGCCGAGGTGCACGACTGCTTCACCATCAACCAGATCATGTCCACCGAGGCGCTGGGCTTCGCCGATGACGGCCGGGCCGGCTACGACTACCTGGACGGCCGGTTCACCCGGGACGACAAGGTCGCCATCAACCTCTCCGGCGGCCTGAAGTCCAAGGGCCACCCCGTGGGCGCCACCGGCGTCTCCATGCACGCCCTGCTCTACAAGCAGCTGGTGGGCGAGGCCATCGGCGTGAAGGCCAAAAAGGCCGACATCGCCGTGTCGTTCAACGTCGGCGGCTCCGCCGTCACCAACTGCGTCACCGTCCTGCGCAAGCGCTAGAGAGGACGACCATGGAAACCATTCATTACAACGACATGCAATTCTCCGTCGAAAAGAGCGGCGCCGGGTGGGACATCCTCTGCCGGCGCCAGGACGGCTCCCGCGCCATCGCCGGCTCCGGGCTGTTTGCCGGCCTGCCGGACAGCGAAGTGGCCGCCAAGGCCCTGGCGCTGATCAAGACCGTGTTTCCGGTGGGGATCCGCTGCGTGGGACCCGATGTCAGCCATCCCCACACGATCGGCGACCTGAAGATCGTCGGCCCCGACGTGACGCATCCCAACTTCATCTACTGGAACAAGGACAGCGTCTCGTGCCCCAGGCACCTGTAATCCGGGCGGCCAGCCCGTCAACCAATTGAAATCAGGAGGGTAGATCTTATGGAAATCAAGGGCAGTGTGGTTCTTGTCACCGGCGGCGGCAACGGCATCGGCGAAGCCGTCGTCAAGTACTTCGCCAAGCGCGGGGCCAAAGTGGCCATCGTCGACATGGTGCAGAAGAACATCGACCGGGTGGTCGGGGAGGTCAAGGAACTGGGCGGCGAAGCCATCGGCATCCAGGCCAACGTCACCAGCGAGGCGGATACCGCCAAGTTCATCCAGGGCACCCTCGCCGCCTTCGGCAAGCTGAACATCGCCGTGTCCAGCGCCGGCATCATCCGCGACGGCACGATGCTCAGCCTGGACAAGGAGACCGGCAAGGTCTCGAAGAAGCTGGGCTTCGACAAGTGGCAGGCGGTGATCGACACCAACCTCTCCGGCACCTTCCTGACCATGCGGGACGCGGCGGAAGCCATGGTCAACGGCGGCTGGCCGGGGCTGCTGGTGCCCATCTCCTCCGTGAACAAGTGCGGCCAGGTGGGGCAGATCAACTACTCCTCGGCCAAGGTCGCCGACGCCCTGATGCCGAAGATCATCATCGGCGAATTCCTGATGCGCGGCATCCGCAACATCCGCTGCGTCGCCATCGCGCCCGGCTACACCGCCACGCCGATGCTGACCGGGATGAACCAGGACGCCCTGAAGGCGATCCTGGAGGACGTGCACCTGGGCCGCCTGGTGGCGCCCGAAGAGATCGCCTCGATGATCGGCTACGCCGCCGAGAACGAAGCGCTGAACGCCACCACCATCGAGATCACCGGCGGGCTCTGCTACCCCAAGGGCATCGCCAAATAAAGTCAGGCCCGCAGGTGGGCCCGGTCCTGCTGCGCCCATGCCCGGATCTGCTCGCCGGGCATGGGGCGGGCCACCAGGTAGCCCTGGGCCAGGTCGCAGCCCATGCCGCGCAGCGCGGTCCACGCCGCCAGGGTCTCGATGCCCTCCGCCACGGTGGTTAGCTCCAGCTCCTGGGCCATCTTCAGCATGCCCCGGACCATGATCATGGGCCGTTCGGCCCCGGGCAGGTACTGGGTCAGGGAGCGGTCGATCTTCAGTTCGGTGAAGGGGATCCGTTCCAGCTGCTCGAAGGTGGCGAAGCCCGTGCCGAAATCGTCGATGCTCAGCCGGAAGCCCCGGATGCGCAGCCGGGCCAGGTTGGCCAGGCTCTGCCCCAGGTTGGACATGGAGGCGGACTCGGTCACCTCGGCCAGGATCTGCAGGGTGAGGGCGGTCATGACGCCCTCGTCGCGCTCGGCCTGGGGCAGGAAGGCCGCCGGCCCCAGCACGCCGTGCTCGGGATGGCGCTGGCGGGCCAGGGCTTCCACCCCCTTCAGCAGGGCCCCCTTGAACGTGACCTGGGGCTGGAAATAGCAGATGAACGAGCCGGCCTCGATCCCGGCCGCGATTTCCTTGAGGCTGGGATCCTCCCGGGCCGGGCCCGGCACGGAGGGGACCAGGAGCGGCGCGGTCTTCAGCAGCTGCCGCAGCGCCTCCATGACCAGGGGCTTGGTCAGGACCCCGGGGACCACCAGGCCGTAGGTTTCCGCCATCAGCCGGACCGAGCGCAGCACGGAGTGCTCGTGGGAGCTGAGGACGATCAGTTCCGGCCGATAGCCCCTGGCCGCGAACTCGCCGATGAAGCGGACCCCGTCCATGGTGGGCATCTCAAGATCGCTCAGCACCAGATCGATCCCGGAGTGTTCGGCCAGGCGCGCCAGGCCTTCCACGCCGTTGGCGCCTTCCAGGACCCGGTCCGCCCCCAGGCGGGTCACCAGGTCGACGGCATGGGCGCGCTGCACCGCGCTGTCCTCCACCACCAGGACCGTCCGGCCCTGGAGGGGAAGCTGAGAAGTCTTCGGCGCCTTGCCCATCGTCCGCCCTCTTCCGGTTCGTTGGAGAATTCAATGAATTATAGAACTGCATCCACTTTCCATGGTTTGAAAGATCCGAGATTCGCGCCCAACCTCCATCCTCATTGCTTTTGGTCGAGAAAGTTGAACAATTATCAATATTCATCATATAAATTGATGGGCTTCATGGAAATTCTGATGATGGCCGCATCCTTGCCGCGCCGGCCCGATCCCTCCAGATACAGCCGGAAAGGGCGGGTCCGCGTGGGCTGGAAGCGCGATTTTACCCCGGCTAGCAGGGAAGTGATTGCGAAAGAGAATGTCGTGGTATGCTTACCGACCATGGCTAGGAGCCAGTTATGAAAAAGTCGACCATTACCACCCCGGACCAGGCCGTGAAAATACCCAAGGCTGAGGCCATCGAAAAGATCGCCAAGCACAGCGCCACGGTGCGGACCCAGCTGGCCGTCGCCAAGGCGCAGTTGCAGGCCGCCGTCAGCCCGGAGAAATATGCCCTGAATTTCCAGGTCAACGCGCTCCAGAAGCAGTTGAATTTCGGCAAGGCCCAGATCAACCGGCTGAAGAAGGAACCCAGGGCGGAAGTCATCTGGGACGCCAAGTTCCTGGCGTAGCGCCGATCCTGGGCAATGCAAAAGGGAGGCCGCGCGCCTCCCTTTCGCGTCTGCTCGGTCCGGCCAGGATCAGAGGCGGACCATCCGGTCGTTCAGCCTGGCCTGCAGGGCCTCCAGCCGGCCGGTCTCTTCCCAGGAGAAGCCCAGGTTTTCCCGGCCGAAGTGGCCGTAGGCCGCGGTCGGCAGGTAGCGGGGCCGGCGCAGGTCCAACGCCTCGAGGATCGCCGCGGGGCGCAGATCGAACAGCTCCCGCACCATGGCCTCGGCCTCGGCCTCGGGCAGCTGGCCGGTGCCGTGGAAATCCAGCAGCAGGCTGACCGGTTCCGCCACGCCGATGGCGTAGGCCACCTGGATGGTGCAGCGCTTCGCCGCGCCCGCGGCGACCAGGTGCTTGGCCACCCAGCGCGCCGCGTAGGCCGCGGAGCGGTCCACCTTGCTCGGGTCCTTGCCGCTGAAGGCGCCGCCGCCGTGGGGGCAGGCACCGCCGTAGGTGTCCACGATGATCTTGCGCCCGGTGACCCCGGTGTCCCCTTCGGGACCGCCGGTGACGAACCGTCCGGTGGGATTGATCATGATCTTCGCGCCGGCCAGGGCCTCCCGGCCGAGCACCGGCACCAGGATCTCCTCCCGCACCGCCTCGTGCAGGTCGGCGTCGGCCACGTCGGGCGTGTGCTGGGTGGAGAGCACCACCGCGTGCAGCCCCGCCGGCTGGCCATCCCGGTAGCGCAGGGTGACCTGGCTCTTGGCGTCCGGGCGCAGGAACGGCACCCGGCCGGACTTGCGCACCTCGGCCTGACGCTGCACCAGGCGGTGGGCCAGGGTCAGGGCGCGCGGCATCAGTTCCGGGGTCTCGTCGCAGGCATAGCCGAACATGAGGCCCTGGTCGCCGGCCCCCAGTTCGCCCCCGCCCCGCTCGACGCCCCGGTCGATGTCGTCGCTCTGGCCGTTCAGGACCATGCGCAGCCCATGGTGGCCGGGGTCGAATCCGGAGGCAGCCGTGTAGCCGATGCTGGTCAGCACGGCCTTGGCCAGGCCAGGGATGGCGGCCTGCAGGGTGGGGATCAGGTCCGGGACGGCGGCCCGGAACTCGCCGGCGACGGCGAGGAAATTCCGGGCGATCAGGGTCTCGCAGGCCACCTTGGCGTGCGGGTCGAGCGCCAGCAGCCAGTCCAGGACGGCGTCCGAGATCTGGTCGGCCACCTTGTCCGGGTGGCCTTCGGAAACGGATTCCGAGGTAAACAGGTATTCACTATGCATGTTCTGTAACTCCAGGGGTTCAAGGGCAAAAGGGCTGACGGCCGGCTGGGGGAACGGTTCAGGTCATGCTGGACTCCGGTTTCAGGTTGGTTCCTGCGCATGGAATCTTGCGATCCTGGGCACCGTAGCTTCCTGCTCGGTTGCCGGACCTCCCGCGGAGGCCACTCGCCATGCAACAGCCATTGTAGTGCCCCCCGCGACCCCGTCAAGGATCGCGAGCGGGCCAGGGGTCGTCCTGCTATCGTCACCTTGTGGAGCGCGATATGAACCCGAATCCCGCCATCACCATCTCCCGCAGCCTCGGCAGCGGCGGCACCGAGGTCGGTTTCATGGCGTCCCGGCGGCTGGGCTGGGCCTTCTGCGACCGGCGCATCCTGCGCCTGGCCGCCGAGGCCAAGGGCCATTCAAGTTCCGGCCTGG
>Ga0316228_1004372_pt1 | contig 10586 bp, 6 predicted proteins | sample TBH18021metaG_FD_206005 | JGI IMG/M metagenome (GOLD analysis project Ga0316228, IMG submission 206005) | Freshwater microbial communities from Trout Bog Lake, Wisconsin, USA - TBH18021 | ecosystem: Environmental > Aquatic > Freshwater > Lake > Hypolimnion/Profundal zone | place: USA: Wisconsin... | reverse complement strand
AAACGACTTATTGCCTTTGGCTATGAGAGACTTAAAATCAACCTCAACCCCCTACGGAAAAGTTATAGCCTTTCCTTAAGAGCTAGATAAAGCAATTTATAGGGAGAGTACCAAACTTTTTGTTAATCTTTAAGGGATTCTACTCCTTTACTTCTCCCAGTCATTTTTAACCAGTTTTGTGCTTCAATATAATTGGTAGGTGCCAATCTAATCGCTTCTTTCCAATAATCAGCTGCTTTTTCAAATAGAATTAATGAAATTTCAGATTGACCATTTTCTATAGCTTGTTCGCCACGATAATGATAAATTACAGCTATATTATTTAAAGCACTTGGAAGAGAAGGGTTTCTCTCTAAAGCTTGATAATAATATTCTAAAGCTCGACCATGCTCACCATTACTAGTATGAATTAAACCAATATTATACAATATATAGCTACGGTCATACGCATCGATTTCTAAGCGCATTGCTTCATAATAGTTTTGTAATGCTTCCGCATACTCACCTTCAGCCTGAGCTGACATCCCATTTCTATAATAAGAAAAGGCTTGTTTTTCTCGCTGTGAAGTAGGTAAAACTTTTAATAAAATATCGGCTATAACCGTAAATGTTTTATCGATAAAATTATCATTTCTTTGGGTTCTAGGCATATAATATTTGTATATAATTAAAAACTCTTTTAGAATTTGTCGCTCTTTGCTCAATTTGTAAACGGCAAATTTATGAGTCATTCTTTTAGAATTACTTTAATTAGTTGCCCTTATAGGGCAACTTAAAGTCTCTCTATAATAGAGACTAATTAAACCCTTTTGAGCTATGAGCGACTTTAAGTTGTTTAAATTTATAAGTTAACCAAAGGTTAATTAGTCGTTATTTGCCCCCGTAGGGGGCTATGAGGTTAGTTGGCCAAAGAGGTTTAAGTCTCTCTAAAAGAGAGACTAATTGCCTCCTCCTCTGGAGGAGGGTATAGCCAACGCTTCTTTAGATTTACCTACGGTAAATCAACCTCAACGACGCTTCTTCAACTAACCTCCAAAGGTAATTAGTCTCCCTACTAGAGAGACTTAAAATCAACCTCTTTGCCTTTGGCTATGAAGTTAGTTGCCCTTATAGGGCAACTAAAACACTAATTAAACAACAAAATAAGTATCTTTTTTCATAAGTGTCTCTAAAAATCAATAAGGGATTAGTTAGATATACTTACGTAATAAATGTTCTAACCTTCTTAAACCCGTATAGGGTGTTTAAGAGAGTTAGAACAAATAAAAAAAATTATTTTATTTTAAAATTCTTTATTAAAAAGTCTAAATAAAAAAAAAAAACAAAAAATCAACATCTTTCTTTAATTAGTCTCTCTTTGCCCCCCGAGGTTGAAGAAGCGTCTCTCTAAAAGAGAGACCAAGTAACCTCGAAGATAACAAGTTAAAGGGAGGGCAAAGAGAGACTTAAAGTATTATTTCTTGTAGAAAATTAGTTTAAGTTGCTTTTTTTAGTTAGTCGTTTAAGTTGGCCTAAGGCCAACTAACCTCTTTGCCCATTAATTTGGCTTCGACAAATTTAGACCCCTCGCTGCGCATTAGGGGAACCTCAAGGGGGCGCTTCTTCGAGGTTAATTGTTAACCCCTCTGGGGTTAACAATTTAAACGACTTATTGCCTTTGGCTATGAGCGACTAGTTGCCTTTTAGCAACTTATAAATGATGCTAACCTCTCATTTCGAATAAATACATAAAAATTATACCTAATAATTAAAGGAACGTTAGTCTCTTGTTTAATTAAGGTAGCTTTAAAGTAAAAATGAAATTAAAAAGCTATAAAAAAATTTTTAAAAGAAATAATTATTTGTGTTAAAGAGTTAAAAAATATTTTTATTTTAATTTAGAAAAAACAGTTTAACTTTTAAAAATAGGTCTAATGTAAAAAATTTGAGATTAAATAAGTCTTTTAAAAATACTTAATCGTGTAAAATAATAAAAAATTTATAAATTTATCTTTCCCCCTTTTTGGGGGGCTATAATTTGTTATCTTCGAGGTCTAATTAGTTGCCCTTATAGGGCAACTTAAAGTCCCTCTCGCTGCGCAGAAGAATTAGTTGCTCTAATAAGTCTCTCTATAAGAGAGACTAATTGCCTTTGGCTATGAGGTTAATTGTTAACCCCTCTGGGGTTAACAATTTAAGCAACTTAAAGCGCCCCCCGAGGTTTAATTAGTTGCCCTTATAGGGCAACTTAAAGTCTCTCTAAAAGAGAGACTAATTACTTGTTATCTTCGAGGTTGAAGAATTAGTGGCTCTTTGCCCTTTGGGCGCTTCTTTATACCCTCCTCCTCTGGAGGAGGGTAAACCTCGAGCCACTTAAAGCGCCCCTCTCGCTGCGCAGAAGAATTAGTTGCTCTTTTAGAGCAACTTAAAGCGCCCCCCGAGGTTGAAGAAGCGTCCCTCGTAGCCCCCCGGGGTTACTTGTTATCGAAGATAACAAGTTAAAGGGGGGCAAAGAGGGACTAATTACTTGTTATTAACTTGGTCTCATAGAGACCAAGTAACCTCGAAGATAACAAGTTAAAGGGGGGCAAGAAGAAGCGTCTCTCTTATAGAGAGACTTATTAGAGGGACTAATTGCCTCCTCCTTTGGAGGAGGGTATAACCAAGTTAATAACAAGGACCCCGAAGGGGAACGGGGGGCAAAGAATGACTAATTAATTTATTGCAAAGCAATAAATTTATAAATGGGGGCAAATAACTAAAATATTCGAAGATTATAAAGACTTGGCTAAAGAAAGTAAAAGCACCTCAGGAAAAGTACTACTAGGCATCTATAAAAAGAACTGCAGTGCAGCTATTAATAACTCTCGAGCTATTAATTCAAACTTACTATCAATACTTGGTAACCGAGAAACGCTTATTATGGCGTATCGACATATTAAGGGAAATAAGGGCTCACTTACTGCTGCTGATTGTATTTCAAAAGATGCATATAACAACCTCGATTCAGAACAAAAAGAACTCTATTTAAAAAGTATCACTTTCCCTGACAAAATCTGTCTTCAAGATTTCTTTACTATTGCGCAGCTTCAAAAAAAAAAAAAGGATTATACCCATGGGGTACAAGCTCTCGCATTTTTATTCCTAAACCAGGGGTACAAGCTCTCGCATTTTTATTCCTAAACCAGGGGTTAAAGATAAGCAAAGACCTATTACAATCCCTCCATTCATGGACAAAATTGTACAAAAGGCTATTACACTCATCTTACAAGCAATATATGAACCTTATTTTGAGAAAATGAACCGATCTTTCGGTTTTAGACCAAATAAAGGTACTTTAGATGCTATCACTGCGTTAATTAGTAAAAAAACAAATGGAATGCGTACAGCTTTAGAAGGAGATATTGAAGCGGCCTTTGACTCCGCAAAGAAAGATAAATTAATAGAAATCATGCGCTCTCGAATTAAAGATGAAAAATTCTTAAAACTCATTAAAAACAGACTAAACTACGAACTTGTAATTAAAACAACAGGGGAGAGAGTTACGCCTGAAACGGGGGTACCTCAAGGCGGTGTAGATAGTCCATATCTATGGAACATCTACATGTTTGAATTGGATAACTTTATACATACTAAATTAACATCTCTTGTAGATAATATCAATAAGAAATACGGTGGTAAAAGAGTATTTAATAAGTTATATAACAGTAATAGAGCTACGGTTAAAAAACTTAAACGTAAAATGCATACTGTTAAAAACATTTTAAACAAATCACCTAACTTAGATACTAGGAAAGAGCTCTTTGAATTAATTAAAAAGGTTAGATTAAAGCAACACCAATAAAATCAGTAGTGCTACTACTAATAAAAAATTACTAAGGATCTTTTACGTTCGTTATGCCGATGATTGGATTATTTTAACAAATGGCGATTCTCAAATCGCTGAATATTTAAAGAAACAAATCTCAAAATTCTTACTTGATGAGTTAGGATTAACGTTATCCGAAAAGAAAACTTTAATCACAAACATTACCAAAGAAGCAGCGCACTTTTTAGGTTTTGAAATCCGCTGCAGCGGACGCGGTGCATTGTATCGTGAAAAGGTTAATTCAAAATTTAAAAAACATAACCTTTCAAAAAAATCTGGATTACTAGTCTGGTGTCAACCAGACCGACAAAGATTGATAAATAGATTCCATATGAAGGGATTCTGTGACAAAAACGGCTTCCCTCTAGGGTTACCCTGGTTATCATGTCTTGAACCTCAGGTGATTATTGAAAGAACAAATGCTGTTATAAGAGGTTTCTCAAATTTTTATTTACCTTGTATCAGAAATAAGTCGAAAATCCATCGCTGGGTTTACATCTTAAGGTTCTCATGTCTAAAAACATTAGCCCAAAAATACAAGTGTTCAATTAAAAAAATCTTTAAAAAATTCGGGCACGATTTATTTAGTAAAAGCGAACAAACAATTCAATTTACGGTGATACAAAAATACTTTGATAAAACTTTTTCGAAAGATTGGAAATTGTTAACATATAACTCCAAGGGAAACACGAAGAAGATTTTAAACTTATGTTAAGTAATTTCTGGGACCGTGAAAACGGCATAATTGGTAACTATCCTCTTAAACGAGGACAAATAGCTCAAATTACGACGGATGATTACTTAGATAAATTTACTTGGACTTCTTGGCGAACAATGGCTAGTCTAAATATGCCATGTGCATATTGTGGTACGTTTGAAAAGGTGGAAATGCACCATATTAAACATATTAGAAAACGAGCTTGAGGTTGTAGGCCATTAATTTGCCTTCGGCAAATTTAGACCCCTCGCTTTAACTTGTTATCGAAGATAACAAGTAATTAGTCCCTCTTTGCCCCCCTTTAACTTGTTATCGAAGATAACAAGTAACCTCGGGGGGCTACGAGGGACGCTTCTTCAACCTCGCATTTTTTCAAGGGGTACCTTACCGTAGGTAAATCTAAAGAAGCGTTGCCCAGCCCAAGGAGGTTGAGGTTGATTCCCACCCCCTCGCTGCGCAGAAGAATTAGTTGCTCTTTGCCCTTTGGGCTATGAGCAACTTAAAGCGCCCCCCGTAGGGGGGCATGCGCAGCGAGGGGGTGGGAATCTAAAGAAGCGTCTCTCTCGCTGCGCAGAGGTTTACCCTCCTCCAGAGGAGGAGGGTATAAAGAATTAGTTGCTCTTTGCCCCCCTCTAACTTGTTATTAACTTGGTCTCATAGAGACCAAGTAACCTCGAAGATAACAAGTAATTAGTCCCTCTAATAAGTCTCTCTATAAGAGAGACGCTTCTTCTTGCCCCCCTTTAACTTGTTATCGAAGATAACAAGTAACCTCGGGGGGCTACGAGGGACGCTTCTTCAACCTCGGGGGGCGCTTTAAGTGGCTCATAGCCAAAGGCAAAGAGCCACTAATTCTTTATACCCTCCTCCTCTGGAGGAGGGTAAACCTCGAGCAACTTAAAGCGCCCCCTGTTATAAATTTATTGCTTTGCAATAAATTAACCTCCTTGGGCCGGGGGTCAGAAAATTGGTACGAAAACGTTGCACAACGTTTTCGTACCAATTTTCTTATTCCCAATCGTGGGGTTTTTAATCTACCGAAAGGTAGAGGATTAGTTGCTCTTTCAGCTTAAGAAGAAGCGTCTCTCTATAAGAGAGACGCTTCTTCTATACCCCCTGGGTATACCCCTGGAAATTGGGAAGCTTTTTTTTACAAAAAGCTGGTTGAGAGCGGCCCCTCAAAGGGGGGTTCAAGTGTTAAAAATAGGTTGATACATGGTCAACTGCCTTGGGCAACTAGCTCTCTGCAGCCCCTTGACGAGGGGCCACACAAAAGGACGTTTTTAAACGTCTCTTGCAGGGCTGGGTCTAGTCAAGATTTTTTTGACGTTGGCGAACAGGAGGAGCCGATTGTTGACGTGTTGAGCGAAGATGAGCCTTTTAGCTCATCTTCCGACGCGGTGCGACGCCCCGACACACAGCGCTTCGAAATAATACCTGTTGGTAGGGGGTATAAGTGGAAAAACAACAAAAATCTTCTCCCTAACATTTTAAACGCAAGGTTTCTTGCTTTAAGTCATTCGAAGAAGCGCCCCATTAATTTGCCGAAGGCAAATTTAGACCCCTCGCTGCGCATTTTTTCAAGGGGGGCAAGAGGTTTACCCTCCTCCTCTGGAGGAGGGTATAAAGAAGCGTCTCTCTTATAGAGAGACGCTTTAAGTGGCTCATAGCCCAAAGGGCAAAGAGCCACTAATTCTTCTTAGAATGACTAATTCTAGGCCAAACATGGTTTGGCTAACTGATATCATGAAACTAGATGCTACTAGCATCGTTGAAACAGGCGGAAAAATGGAGGTTTTAACGATACTTGACGTCGCCGACGGTCGTATCGTTGGTTGGGCCTGCCACTCAAAAATTAACGACGCCCACGTTGTTAATCTTTTGGGGCCTTTAGTGGCTCAAATAAAAAGAAGTAAAGAGCTTTTCCCTGAGAACGAAACTCCTTTCCTTATTATTCACTCGGATCGAGGGGAACAGTTTAGGTCTAACCGTTATTGGAATTTTAGTGTTATTAAAGAAGCGTCTCTCTTATAGAGAGACTTATTAAATGAGGGGTTTTTGTATTTATCTCATTCAAACCAAGCTACGCCCACTGATAATAGCCCTCAAGAAAGGGTTCAAATAACTCTGTTTACAGCAGAGAGGTTAAGTACTGGGCTAGGTTGGGTTACCCAGAGGGAGCGCCTGCGCAGTTAAATACTAAGACTGAGTTGCGACTTTTAGTTGCTGGCATCATTGATAATTACAATACTACGCATGCCAATGAAAGATCCTTAGGTATGACACCTAACGAAGCTACTTTCGCTTTTTACCTTGCTGACGCTGCGGGGCGCTTCTTCTGGCACCAAAAGCTCTTTTGGCTTACGCTAATATACCTACGGCGGAAACCGCCGAAATTCAAACTTATTTAGGACAAGTAAAAGAAAATGCTTTTATTACAAACCGAACAAACCCAACGGACTTTGTTCAGTTTCAAAGAAACAACGCTCTTAGAATGGAAGCTTTTCAAAGAAATTAGTCTCTCTTATAGAGAGACGCTTTAAGTGGCTTAAATTGTTAACCCCAGAGGGGTTAACCTCGAGGTTGTAGGCCCCGTAGGGGTACCTTACCTACGGTAAATCTAAAGAATTAGTTGCTCTTTGCCTTTGGCGCTTCTTCGAGCAACTTAAAGCGCCCCCCGAGGTTGAAGAAGCGTCCCTCTCGCTGCGCATTAGCCCCCCGAGGTTACTTGTTATCTTCGATAACAAGTTAAAGGGGGGCAAGAAGAAGCGTCTCTCTTATAGAGAGACTTATTAGAGGGACTAATTACTTGTTATCTTCGAGGTTGAAGAAGCGTCCCTCGTAGCCCCCCTTTAACTTGTTATCGAAGATAACAAGTAACCTCGGGGGGCAAAGAGGGACTAATTACTTGGTCTCTATGAGACCAAGTTAATAACAAGTTAGAGGGGGGCAAAGAGCCACTAATTCTTCAAGCTGCAGCTAGACAATATTGCTCAAGCAGAGCAGATAAAATCTGATCTGGCGGAGTTTCGCTTGTTATTAAACTCGCCACAAAGCAAAAAGAAAGCAGCCCCGGCCCAAGGAGGTTAATTTATTGCAAAGCAATAAATTTATAAAAGGCTTGATTCGCCTAAGGAAATTAGGGATCCTTTCTCCTTAATGGCGTTAGAAAGCTTTATAAGCTACGCGTTTGGGGGTAAAAGCATAAAAGCTAATCAAGTTAGGGACGCAATAGCAGTTGTACTTTTAGTAGGTTTAGGTATTAGGATTTCAGAGGTTGTTGCCGTTAGGCATTCAAATATTCTTGGTTTATTTGTCTACCGTCCCCTTTTATGGAACTTTGTCTTAATACTCTTTTGGAACCTTGTTTCACAGTTCCACCTTTATATATAATAAAATAATAAAGATAAAATTATCTTTATTATTTTATTATATATTTTTTTGGTACAAAAAAATTCTTTTACTAGAACACGGCGCAGCCGGCAACCGCGTCAGCGGTTGCAAAATACTTAACTAGTAGGCTTACCCCCGCGAGGGAACTAGTTAAGTATCTTAATTGAAATAGCCGCTTAAAATACTGAATAAAGACATTAATAATTGCGGTTTAAAATAATAAATAAAATAAATATAATATTAGTTCCAAGAAAGATAATTAAATATTAATTCCAAAAAAATATAATATAATATATAGTACTTAGTAAATAATTATTTTTAAAGAATAAATTAATTGTTAAGTTAAAACGCTCATAGATATTTTAATATCTATTAGGAGACCTTTAGTTTTTATTAATCTTTTATTATTAAATGCTAATTGTATATACTTTGTTTATATAGCAGACATACGTTATTTTAAAAAATTTATATTATGTCAATGGATTCCTTATTTAAAACAGAAGGTCAAGTGGGTAATTATGGTAATTTAGATTTTACTCCTCCTCCGGAGGATGTGTTAAATTTAATATCTAAAAATCCAGGCTCTTTATTTGCTATTATCTTACATGCTGTTTCTTATTCTTTTACAGATAAAGAAACAAAAGCTTTGGTGGAAGGCATTAATTTGGTTACTACTTCAGGTGGTGTTGCAACGGGTGAAGGTGCTATTGGTTATAGTATTACTAATTATACTTATCGTCCAAGAAGTATAAAAACGGCAATGGAAGAATTGTCAAAGAAAGACTTTCCTATTTATTGTATTTTTGTAACAACGGTTTCTTCAAAAGGTAAAGTAACTTTTCAAGATATTTATTTTCTTGAAGACATTATTGAACGTTTAGAAGCAACTAATTCTAGTTCAATTGTAGATTTATTTGCTGATTTGGGTTTATCTAAAAAGGCTGGTCCTATTTTGGAAGATGAAGATTTAGATTTAAAATCAGAGGCTAAAACTGAGGTTGTTTCTAGTTCAATTGTAGATTTATTTGCTGATTTGGGTTTATCTAAAAAGGCTGGTCCTATTTTGGAAGATGAAGATTTAGTTTCTTTAGAAGCTCCTGTTTCTTTAGGTTCAACTTTAAGTAAAGGTTTTTCTTCAGTTTCAAAATCTGTAAAAAAACAAGGTAAAGGTAAAGGTAAATCTTTAAGTGCGCTTTTAGCTCAAACAGAAAGTGATAATGTAGCAGACATTTTTGAACGCGCTATTTCTGTTTCTTCTGGTTCAGTTGTAAATGGTCTTTATCGTTTTATGTTTCGTTGGACATTTACTGTAAATGATCGTTTAAATGAGACTAATTTTAGAAATAAAGATTATATTATAAATGTATTAAAAATGCATGATATTGAAATTCTTTATTTTCAATTGGAAAAAGGTGAGCTAACTGGTAAGCTTCATTGGCAGGGAGCTTTTAAGTGTTTAAAGAAAAAACGTCCTATTCCTTTAGGTCAGAAATTACAAAAACATTTATTTGGTGTTGATTTGCGTCCTGTAGCTGGTGATTGGAAGGAAGCAAAGGCTTATGTAACTAAGGAGGAAACTCGTGTTGAAGGTCCTTATGTTTATCCTTCTAACACCTCAGAACCTAAATAGTTTAAAAATGTCTTTTCAAGATGATTCAGATTGGAAAGATTTAGAGCTTTTTCCTTGGCAAGTTGTAGGCCATTAATTTGCCTTCGGCAAATTTAGACCCCTCGCTTTAACTTGTTATTAACTTGGTTAGTTTTGCCTCTATGAGGCAAATCAACCTCTCATAGAGACCAAGTAATTAGTCCCTCTAAGAAGAAGCGTCTCTCTATAAGAGAGACGCTTCTTTATACCCTCCTCCAGAGGAGGAGGGTAAACCTCTTGCCCCCCTTTAACTTGTTATCGAAGATAACAAGTAATTAGTCCCTCTTTGCCCCCCTTTAACTTGTTATCGAAGATAACAAGTAACCTCGGGGGGCTAATGCGCAGCGAGAGGGACGCTTCTTTAGATTACCACCCCCATAGGGGGTGGGAATCAACCTCAACCTCGGGGGGCGCTTTAAGTTGCTCGAAGAAGCGCCCAAAGGGCAAAGAGCAACTAATTCTTCTGCGCAGCGAGAGGGACGCTTCTTCAACCTCGAAGATAACAAGTAATTAGTCTCTCTTTGCCCCCCTTTAACTTGTTATTAACTTGGTCTCATAGAGACCAAGTAATTAGCCCCTCTTTGCCCCCCTTTAACTTGTTATCTTCGATAACAAGTAACCTCGGGGGGCGCTTTAAGTTGCTCGAAGAAGCGCCCAAAGGGCAAAGAGCAACTAATTCTTCTGCGCAGCGAGAGGGGCGCTTCTTCAACCTCGAAGATAACAAGTAATTAGTCCCTCTTTGCCCCCCTTTAACTTGTTATCTTCGATAACAAGTAATTAGTCCCTCTTTGCCCCCCTTCGGGGGGCTACGAGGGACGCTTCTTCAACCTCGGGGGGCGCTTTAAGTTGCTCATAGCCCAAAGGGCAAAGAGCAACTAATTCTTTAGATTTACCGTAGGTAAATCAACCTCTGCGCAGCGAGAGGGACGCTTCTTTAGATTCCCACCCCCTCGCTGCGCATTAGGGGGTGGGAATCAACC
>Ga0316228_1004371_pt1 | contig 10588 bp, 11 predicted proteins | sample TBH18021metaG_FD_206005 | JGI IMG/M metagenome (GOLD analysis project Ga0316228, IMG submission 206005) | Freshwater microbial communities from Trout Bog Lake, Wisconsin, USA - TBH18021 | ecosystem: Environmental > Aquatic > Freshwater > Lake > Hypolimnion/Profundal zone | place: USA: Wisconsin... | reverse complement strand
AGCGCACCAGACCCGGATAAAGCCGAGCCGCGATCAGCAGCAGCACCACAAAAACAAGGGCCATGATGCCAAAACTGGTGGAGAGTGCGTAGACGCCATGGCCACCCGCGATCATGGCGCCACGCAGTGCGTCCACCAGGTAGGTCAGCGGGTTCACCAGGGCAATCGCTTTAAGCCAGCCCGGCATCAGCTCGATTGGGTAAATCGCATTGGATGCAAAGAACAGTGGCATGGTGAGCACCTGACCAATGCCCATGAAGCGCTCGCGCGTCTTGACAATACAGGCAATGACCAGCGAGAAGGTGGAGAAGATACAGGAGCCCAGGAAAACGGCCAAGACCACGATGAAGATGGCTCCGAGGTCCCAGCGTATGCCCACATCCAGAACCAGAGCCACCAGATAGACCACCACGGCCTGTACCAGCCCGCGCAGGCCAGATGCAAAGGCCTTGCCAAGAACCAGCGCGCTGCGTGGTGCAGGTGTCACTAGCAACTTGTGCACGATGCCCAGGTCGCGCTCCCAGATGATGGCAATGCCATAGAAAATGGCGCTGAACAAAATACTTTGCGCCAGAATGCCCGGGGCCATGAAGTCTAGATAGCTGATCGAACCGGTTGGAATGCCGCGCACCTTGCTAAACACCTCGCCAAAAACCGCTAGCCAGAGCACTGGCTGCACCGCCCGTGAGAACAGCTCCATGGGGTCGCGCATGAGCTTACGGATTTCGGCGCGGGTAACGGCAAATGTGGCGTAGGCAAAGTTGTTCATGCCTTAGCCCAGCCGCGTAGCGACACTGCGTGCCTCGCGCACCTCTTGGTAGTGTCCACCCTGCTCCAGCTCCACGCCGCTAAAGGCCAAAAACACATCGCTCAGGCTGGCCTCGGGCCCGACCCGGTCCTTGAGGTCCGTCGGTGTGCCGACCACTGCAAGCTGCCCCTGGTGGAGAATGGCCAATTGATCGCACAGGTAGTCGGCCTCTTCCATGTCGTGGGTGGTGATGAGTATGGTCATGCCGGTGTCTGCCTTGAGTTCCAACAGGCGCTCCCACACGCTTCTGCGTGCCACCGGATCAAGGCCTATGGTCGGCTCATCCAGGAACAGCACCTCCGGCCGGTGCAGTGTGGCCTGCGCCACCTCCAAGCTGCGGATCATCCCGCCAGAATAGGTTTTCACCAAATGCCCCGCAACCGACTCCAGTCCGGCAAAGCGCAGCGCCTCCTGTACGCGCGCGTCGCGCTCGGTGCCACGCAGGCCATACAGACAGGCCGATAGTCTCAGGTTCTCGGTAGCAGTAAGGCCGCCGTCGGCCGACAGCATTTGCGGCACATAGCCAATGCGCTTGCGTACCTCCACGGGTTGACTTGCCACATCAAAGCCCGCCACCCAGGCGGAGCCGGATGTCGCCTGCAGCAGCGTGGTGAGAATTTTGATAACCGTGCTCTTTCCCGCCCCATTGGGGCCTAGCAGGCCAAAGATGCATGCGCCAGGAACTTGCAGGTTGAGGCTGTCCAAGGCCCGCGTATTTCCAAAGGTCTTGCTCAGAGACTGGGTCTCAATGGTAGGGCTTGCAGGTGAATGCTCCATGTTCCACCGATGTGCAAAGGATCAGTCCTCCTTAGTGACCAGCCTGCACCGAGTTCACTGAGTTGATGACGCTTTGGGCTGTCTTCAGCCACTCGTCCTGCGCCTTGCCCCAAGCGCTCAGAATGTCTCTGCCATTTGCCACTGGCTGAGAGACAGCTTCAGGTGCTTCGATTACCTTCATAAGTCTGCCAAATAGATCCAGTTGCGAGTCGAACATGAGCTGCATCAGGCCAGCTTGTTGAGCGGTCAGCGTATCCAACAGCCGAGTCATCCCTTCGGACCCAGCTGACAACATTTGAACCGGGCCCTCTGCTTTTCTCAACTCGGTCAGTCCCCTGATGAACGTTTCGTTCGAAGTGCTGATCGACTGTAGCACCATGCGCTGCAACTGATGGAGCCAGTCAGACACATGCTCGCCTGCAACTATGGATACGCTCAGCCAATTCTCACCGTCTTGTGTCTTCGTATGCACCCTGCCATTGGGATGATGTTCAGAACCATCGCCTGTATTGCCGACCCCACGGGTGTTGGAAGCACTTCGTTTACTGAAAGCCATGATCGTCCCCAGAAAAGTTGGAAGAGATGAATCGTCGCACCGGCAATGATGTTGACGTTTGCGAATTCACAATATGCGGATGCAAGGCCTTTGCAAAATGGGCACCGTGGAAGGTACCTCCTCTGCAAATCCACCCATCGCAGTGCGGTCACGTTCTGCGCAGGTCCTACGGAATTAACATGAGCCGACTCGCACAAACCGCTGACAGCTTCCCTCTGGCACTTGAATACAAGTTAAGTCAAGTGGCGCGCGCGTGGCGCATGGAACCGTACGAAGGCCAAGTCACCGGAAAATACGTCGAATGCGTGACTTTGCTTGAACTGCCCAAACGAACGGAGCAGTCCAAGTACGCGATGAAGTCCATCGCCATCCAATAGCCTAGCACGGGCAGGTGTCGCTATGAAAGGTCAAACTCCCCCTCACGACAGCCAGTCCTTCCCGTCCGTTCGCTTTCTGGACAATGTCCGGGAGGCTGCTCTGGCGACTGCCACTCTGGGTCTTTCGCCCGAGTCGCTGCTGTTGGCTTGGAACGATTGGAGCCTTCACCTAGGCAGTGCGCCCGGCAAACGCACCGAGTTGAGCCTTCAGTTGATGCAGGCCATAGCCACCCTGACCACCACAGATCACAGCAGCGCTGGAGCGAGCACGCCCGCGAGCATCAAGACACCTGACCCGCGCTTTGCCGCACCCGCGTGGCGGTATGAGCCTTACCGGCATTGGGCGCAGGCATTTCTGTTGTGGCAGGAGTGGTGGAGCCACGCAACCCGCGACGTGCCCGGAACCGACCCGCATCACGAGGCCGTCGTGTCCTTTGTCGTGCGACAGTGCTTGGACATGTTTGCCCCCTCCAATCAGCTCTGGTCCAACCCCGAGGTGCTGCAAACTACCCTTCAACAAGGCGGGGCCAATTTATGGCGTGGTGGCTTGCATTTTCTGCAGGACCTGCAGTGCAAGGTCTCCAAACTGCCCCCTCAGGGCAGCGAGGCCTATGAGGTCGGTCGCGATGTTGCCTGCACCGCTGGCCGGGTGGTGATGCGCAACGCGCTGGTGGAACTGATCCAGTACAGTCCCGTAACCCCCACCGTATATGCCGAGCCGGTGCTGTTGATGTCCGCCTGGATAATGAAGTTCTACATACTGGACCTCTCGCCCCACAACTCGTTGGTGCGCTGGCTGCTGGAGCAGGGGCACACGGTGTTCTGCCTGTCATGGCGCAACATCGGTGCTAAAGACCGCAATCTGGCCTTTGACGACTACCGCAGCCTTGGCTTCATGGCTGCCATTGATGCCATCAGCGAAATCATGCCGGGTCGCAAAGTGCATGCAGTGGGCTACTGCCTCGGCGGCACGCTGCTGGCCATCGCTGCGGCCGCGATGGCACGCGCGAACGACGAACGCCTGGCCACGGTCACGCTGCTGGCAGCACAAACCGACTTCACAGAGCCCGGTGAACTGCAGCTTTTTATCGACCATGCGCAGGTTCACATGCTCGACAGCATGATGTGGAAGCGCGGCTACCTGACGCCCGAACAGATGAGCGGCGCCTTCCAGCTGTTGCAGTCCAACGACCTCATCTGGTCGCGCGCAGTGCATCAGTACATGTTGGGCGAGCGCGAGCCCATGTCTGACCTGATGGCCTGGAACGCTGACACCACGCGCATGCCTCAGCGCATGCACTCTGAGTACCTGCATCACCTGTTTCTTAACAACGAGCTGGCCGCCGGTCGCCTGCTGGTGAAGGGACAGCCCGTCGCCCTGCAAAACATCCGTGTCCCCATTTTTGTCCTGGGAACCGAGCGCGACCACGTCGCGCCCTGGCGCTCGGTCTACAAAATCCATTACCTAACCGACACTGAGGTAACGTTTGGGCTGACCAGTGGAGGCCACAATGTGGGTATCGTCAATCCGCCCACCCAGAAGCAGCGCCACTACCGGCTGGCCCTGAAGGAGGTCTGCGACACCTGCCTCAGCCCGGACGAATGGCGTGCAGCCGCCCCGCTTTTCGAGGGATCCTGGTGGCCGGCCTGGCAGCGCTGGCTGGTCCTCCATTCCAGCGCCGAACGCGTGCCCCCTCCGCCCATGGGCGTAAAGGGCAAGCGACCGTTGGGCAATGCACCTGGCAAGTACGTTTTGCAACGCTGAATCACACTAGGATTCCGATGTGATGGTCTCCCGTTTTGGGAAGCGAAAAGAACGCTTTAAAAATATTGGCGCGGCTGCCGGGTGAGGTGACGGTCTGCATCAACTCGTATTGCAAATTTGCGAATTCGCAGTGCTTACACCGGACAAACCAGTACGGTTGAATGTGCTTTGGAGCGCCGCTCATCTGGTACCTGATTCATCTCTGTCAACTATCCTTTTCTTCCCTTGTGGAGATCATTCACATGAAAAATTCCGTGCAAATCTCAAAGTTCCTGAAACTGACTTGCCTTGCGCTGCTGATCCATGCGGCCAGTGCAAGCGCGGCCCCCATGTCCAATCCGGAGATGGGGAGCTATCTCAATGGCGGCATCGGCGTCGATGGTCGGCAGGCCATGTACGCCCAGCGCAAACATTACAACCTGCAGCTGCGGTTCGCTCAGGTCAAGACAGGCGATTACCTCAGCCCGGTCAGCGTGACCATTACGCCACAGGCGAAGAAGGGTGCACCCCTGCACTTTGAAGACGTTGGCCCTTTGCTTTATGTGCGTCTGCATCCGGGTCGTTTCCGAATCAGTGCGGTGTCTGAAGGCCACAAGCAGGTGCGCACGGTCACCGTGGGCAAGGCGTCTACGGATTTGGTGATCTACTGGCCATAGGCCTTGACGCTACTGCAACTCAACGGGGACAAAGATCCGGTCTCCGTTGTGCCAGATCAGCAGTGCCACAACCTTGGGCTTCTTGTCCAGCTGGCGGCGTACCTGATCAGCGGACTGAACCTCAGCACCGTTGACGTTCAGCAGCACGTCGCCCGGTTCTAGCCCAGCACGCGCGGCCGGGCCGCTCACTGCCTGAACAACCAGACCGGCGTGCAATTGTGTTGCTGCCATTTCCTCACGCGTCAGAGGCCGCAGGCTCAAGCCCAGTTCGCCAGGCTTTTGCTCTTGATCGGCGTTGGGTTTGTCGCTGGCACTGTCTTCTGCATGCCCCAGCTTGACTTGGATCATCAAGGCCTTGTTGTCGCGCCAGACCGTGAGCTTCACAGTGTCATCCGGTGCCCGCTGACTGATGCGGCTGCTCAGGTCACCAGAGCGCTCAATGACCTCGCCATCGACCGCAGTGATCACATCTCCGGGCTGCAGCCCCACCGCAGCTGCAGCACTGTTGGCCTGCACGCTGCCTATTAATGCGCCGGCAGGCTTCTTCAGGCCAAAGGATTCAGCCAGGTTTTGACTTAGGTCCTGCGCCGTGACGCCCAGGCGCGCATGGCTGGCGTGACCGGTGGCGAGGATCTGATCCTTGACCTTTAACGCCACCGCAATCGGGATGGCAAAGGACAAGCCCTGAAATCCGCCAGAATGCGAATAGATTTGTGCATTGATGCCCACAACCGCGCCGCTGCCATCAAACAACGGGCCGCCGGAGTTGCCCGGATTGACGGCAGCGTCAGTTTGAATGAAGGGTACTGCCGAGTCACCGGGCAGGGAGCGCCCCTTGGCACTCACAATACCCTGCGTGGCCGACTGCTCAAATCCAAATGGAGAGCCTATGGCCAGCACCGGATCGCCCACCTGCAACTGATCCGAGTCACCCAAGCGCACCACCGGGAGATTTTTTGCGTCGATACGCAGCACGGCTATGTCAGTGGCCGGGTCTGCGCCCAGCACGCGGGCCTTGAACTCGCGCCGGTCATTGAGCTTGACCAACACCTCCCTGGCTTCGCGCACTACATGCGCATTGGTAAGCACCAGCCCGTCGCTGGCGATGATGAAGCCTGAGCCCTGGCTGTGGAACGGAACTTTGGCGTCTGGAGCCTGCTGCGGCACGCGCAACTGAAACCCTGGTAAACCGCGGAAGAACTGGAAAAAGGGGTCATTCAGGTCTGGTGCCATTTCGCCCTGCCCCAGAGCATGCTGACCAGCCACAGTGACACCGACCACTGCTGGTGCCCCCATTTGCACAAGGGCCCGGTAGTTAGGCATTCCACCGGGTGCCATCGGCGGTGCGGCCAATGGCGCCTGCGCAGCAGCTGGCACAGGCGCTACGCCCTGTTTGGCCATCCAGGTGCCAGGGTGCCAATCAAAGGCGGCAGAGGATGCCGCCAGAATCAAGGCGGCAGCGACTAAACCCAGAGCCCAGTTTTTTGCTTGCATATGCAATCCTTCCACTAGAAACGTCGGTGGACCTGCATCCTAGAGCTCCGCCTTGCCAGTAGCTTGACATTCCGCAAGGCGCACATGCCTCGCTATGCGCTACTGCCAAACGTAACCGGGGACTACACCATGCATCCAAATGTCCAAGAGCTTATGCGTCAAATCCAGGCACTGGAGGATGAGATCGAGCAAGAGGTGCGGCACCGCCGCGAAGAATTGCGTGCGGACTTCGAACAGCGCGCGGTGCAATTTGAAGCGGTGGTGGCCGAGCAGCAGAGGCGTTTTAAAGCCGGTTTATTGAACTATGTGCTGAGTGCCGAACTACGCCACGTAGTCACCATTCCGGTCATTTTCATGCTGCTGTTTCCAATGCTGCTGTTGGATGCTGTGGTCTGCCTGTACCAGGCTCTATGCTTTCCCCTGTATGGGATTGCGCGCGTGCGCAGGCGCAACTACTGGAGCGCCGACCGCTCCCATCTTCCTTACCTGAACCTGATTGAAAAAGTCAATTGCGCATATTGCTCGTATGCCAACGGCCTGGCGGCCTTTTTTCGCGAAGTAGCGGCGCGTACCGAACAATATTGGTGTCCCATCAAAAATGCGCGGCGCAATCGGCAGCCCCATTCCCGCTATGGTGAGTTCGCCGACTTTGGCGATGGCGAGGCCTATCGCCATGAACTGCAGGCATTGCGCAAAGCCCTCGGGGATCTGAAAAAGGAGCAAGGTTGAATTGATTCGCTTGCGATTTCGCAAGCCAACCAGACCCCTGCCTTACACACTACGGCAAAGGGTGTCGTATCCAATCCATAGCACCCGAGTCCTCTCTATTGGGAGATCGCCATCCAGTCTGTTCGTCAACCCGCTGTAGCGGGCACCTTCTATCCCGAACAAAGGGATGATTTGTTGCGCAAAGTGCAGTCCCTGCTGGATGCAGCGCAGTGCGATTTGGATACCTCGCTGCCAGTACCCAAGGCGCTCATCGTGCCGCACGCGGGTTATGTCTATTCGGGCAGCACAGCCGCGCGGGCCTATGCGCGCTTGGCTAGAAGCCGCAGCGTTATCCGCCGCGTAGTGCTACTGGGCCCGGCGCACCGGGTGGCGGTGCGCGGTTTGGCGTTGCCTGGAGTGAATGCGTTTGCCACTCCGTTGGGTGAAGTCCCACTGGATCTGCAGGCAATGCACGCCATTATTCGTTTGCCACAGGTGGTGGTGAGTGCCGCAGTCCATGCCCGGGAGCATGCGCTGGAAGTCCAACTGCCATTTCTGCAAGCGGTTCTGGACGACTTCACTCTGGTTCCACTGGTGGTGGGCGACGCCAGCGCGAAGGAGGTAGCGCAGGTGCTGGACTTACTGTGGGGCGGCCTAGAAACGCTGCTGGTAATCAGCTCGGATCTCTCGCACTACCTGCCTATTGACGCAGCCCGCACAGTGGATCGGGACACCGTACAGCACATCCTGCAGCAGGATGCCGCGCTCACGCATAACCAGGCCTGTGGTGCCACGCTGGTGAATGGTTTGCTGCTGACCATGCGTCGACACGCACTGAACGCGGAGCTGCTGGGAATTTGCAACTCGGGCGACACGATGGGTAACAATGATAGGGTGGTGGGCTACGCCGCCATCGCCTTCACGCAGGCCCGCACCGTGCCGGATGAACAGCAGCAGGCAAAGGTGTTGCTTTCCATCGCCCGCGCGTCCATTGGACATGCCCTGGGGCTCGACATAAAGGCCGCGGAGAATGCGCCCTGGCTTCAGGAGCAGGTAGCCACCTTCGTCACCCTGCACCTGCAAGGGCAGTTACGTGGCTGTATTGGCACATCGCAGGCACGTCGCTCGATGCTGGAGGACGTCAAGGCCAACGCAGTGGCTGCAGCACTCCGCGATCCGCGCTTTGAACCCTTGACCGCACAGGAGCTGGAGGACACGCAAATCGAGGTCTCCCTGCTGTCGGCCATGCAGCCGCTGCGGTTTTCCAGCGAGGCCGACGCACTCTCGCAATTGCGCCCGGGCGTGGATGGCATGGTTCTGGAATATGGCCCATTGCACAGCACCTTTCTGCCGCAGGTGTGGGAGCAGTTGCCTAAGGTCGAGCAGTTCATGGCACATCTGAAGCAAAAGGTCGGCTTGCCTGCGGACTTCTGGTCGAGTGAGCTGCGGCTGAAGCGCTACACGGTGCGCACATTCAAAGACTTGGAATACCAAGCCAATGGACGAGCATGACGGAGGAATCCAACTACCCCGCGCGCTATTGGCACCTGCTGGAGGACGGTCGCATGCAGTGCGATCTCTGCCCTCGCGACTGCCGTCTTCACGAAGGCCAGCGCGGTGCCTGCTTTGTACGCATGCGCCGGGGTGAGCAGATGCTGCTCACCACCTATGGCCTGTCTTCGGGCTTTTGCATAGACCCGATCGAAAAAAAGCCGCTCAATCATTTCTACCCTGGCAGCAGCGTATTCTCCTTTGGAACGGCGGGCTGCAACCTGGCATGCAAGTTTTGCCAGAACTGGGACATGAGCAAGTCGCGCGACATGCACAGCCTGATGGATCAGGCTTCACCTGACGCCATTGCTGCTGCCGCTATGGAATACGGCTGCAAAAGCGTGGCCTTTACCTACAACGACCCCGTCATCTTTGCCGAATACGCGATGGACGTGGCCGATGCCTGTCACGCCCAAGGGATACAAACCGTCGCCGTTACGGCCGGCTATGTGCATGGGCCGGCGCGGCGCGATTTCTTTGCCAAGATCGACGCGGCGAATGTCGATCTGAAGGCTTTCACCGACGACTTTTATTTCAAGCTGACCGGCTCACACCTCCAGCCGGTGCTCGACACCTTGGTTTATCTAAGGCGCGAGACTCAGGTCTGGTTTGAGATCACCACCTTACTGATTCCAGGGTACAACGATTCGGACGCCGAGATCACCGCCCTGTGCCGCTGGATCATGCAGGAGTTGGGATCGAACGTGCCACTGCACTTCTCGGCCTTTCACCCGGACTACAAGATGCCCGAGGTGCCGGCTACGCCCAGCGCCACCCTGGTGCGGGCGCGAGACATTGCCCTGGGTCAGGGCCTGCAGTATGTCTACACCGGCAATGTTCACCACAGAGATGGCGACACCACCTTCTGTCCGCACTGCCAAGCCACGCTGATCGTGCGCGACTGGTTCAAAATATTGCAGTACAGCGTCAACGCCAGCGGCCGCTGCCCGGACTGTGGCGCGGAGGTCGCTGGGCACTTTGGTGCCAGCGAGGGCCACTTTGGTCGGCGCCGCATCCCGGTTTCCATGGGCAGGGCATGTGGAGAGATAGTGGGTGTGCTGCCTGCCATCAACCCCGCAAAGCTGCAATGACCTCCTCATCTGTCACCTGGGTGAATTGTGCATAGAACTGGCCGACAGAGCGGAAGTTTTGCGGTGCTTCTAGGCAAACCACCAGATCGGCCATGGGTGCGATTTCTTGCAGCGTATCTGGCGCCGAGACCGGCACTGCGCATACAAGCTGCGCCGCACCACGCGAGCGCAGGCTTTGCAATGCCGCGATCATAGTGGCCCCTGTAGCCAGTCCGTCATCCACCACGATCACGATGCGCCCGGCAGGATTTATAGGCGCGCGCACCGACCTATATCGCTCACGGCGCTGCTGCAGGGTTAGCAGCTGTGCCTGCTTTTCGGCCTCAATGTAGTTGCTGTCTGCGCCATACAAAGCTGCGTTGTTGGCAATATAGGCCCAACCGCTTTCGTCCACCGAACCAACCGCCAGTTCGGGCTGCCGCGGCGCGCCCAGCTTGCGCACCAGTACCACATCAAACTCGCCCTGCAACTGCGCTGCAATGTGTTGGGCCATGGCCACGGCGCCGCGCGGGATCCCCAGCACCAAGGGGTTCTGGCCACGGTATTGAATGAGCCGCTCGGCCAAGCGATGTGCGGCATCCAGGCGGTCACGGAACATGGCTACAAATGGGTGTGTAGAAATGGATGAAGCCAAAACAGACCCGCCAACCTTTTTTAGGGGTTGGCGGTTGTGGCGGGAACCCCGGGTCAGTTCGTCAGGCTGACACGTCTGGGGACGTTCCCATCCGTTTTGATGCACGCATCAAAACTTGGCCCAATTGCTTGAACCCCCCAGCTCCATGCCCCTTTCGGTTCGCTTGCGCTG
>Ga0316228_1004370_pt1 | contig 10589 bp, 11 predicted proteins | sample TBH18021metaG_FD_206005 | JGI IMG/M metagenome (GOLD analysis project Ga0316228, IMG submission 206005) | Freshwater microbial communities from Trout Bog Lake, Wisconsin, USA - TBH18021 | ecosystem: Environmental > Aquatic > Freshwater > Lake > Hypolimnion/Profundal zone | place: USA: Wisconsin... | reverse complement strand
CAAAGCAGCAGACGGTGATCGCCTATCCAAGCGACCCAATCAGCTGCGCAAAGCATCTTGATCACCGCAAAGCTTCAGCTCGCGGCGTTGGCGGGCCCATAACAGCGGCGGGACGCAGTTTCAACCCGCCACCCGCCGGCCATCAAACGACGAACGGAGGGGTGGGCGGGGTCAAGTGACCGCTAAGCCACTAACAGGTTATCGGCCATTAACTATCTGATCTGTATAAGGGTTCCTCAACTCCACGGAGTCACGAATGCAGGTCAATCGCCGGGATATGTTGCGCTGGGGCACGATCGGGGCCGGAGCCGCGATGGTGTCGAGCGCCGCAACCACCGCGGGCCTGCCCAGCATCGTGTTCGCGCAGCCCCAGATAAGCGGGCTGCCGCTGTCGGCCGCGACGCCGGCGGTTCCGGCCCAGCCGGCGTTGCTCCCGGGGATTGATCCGATCCTCCTTCAGAAGGCCAAGGCCGCGCTCGACATGCACAGCCGCACCGGTCGCGTCACCGCGCGCGACGTCATCGGCATCGCCGACTTCAGCAAGGCCAGCCGTGACCCGCGGTTCCATCTCGTCGATTTGATGAACGGCACGGTCGCCAGTCACCTCGTCGCCCACGGCCGCGGCTCGGATCCCGATCACTCGGGTTTCGTCGAGCTGTTCTCGAACCAGTTCGGGTCGGAGGCGACCAGCAACGGCGCCTACGCCACCGCCGATTACTATCAGGGCAAGTACGGGCTTTCGATGAAGGTCCGCGGGCTCGACGGCACCAATTGCAATGCCGAGCAGCGCGCGATCGTCATCCACAACGCCTGGTATGCCGAGCCCGAGATGATCGCCGAACATGGCAAGCTTGGCCGGTCGGAGGGCTGCTTCGCCTTCAGCCGGGCGAGCCAGTGGGAAGTCATGCGCCGCCTGGCCGGTGGCCGGATGATCTACGCCGACAAGATCGCCTGATCAGTTTCTGGCGGGCTAAGACAATGGGCCGCGTCTCCTGATGGAAGCGCGGCCCTTTTCGTTTCAGCGCGGCCTCAGCCTGGATAACTCCAGACGAGGCGGACACCCCTCGGGCTTCTGAAAGCCGAGCTTCTGCCCACCCCAAGCCTGTGCGGGATGAATCGCGGGGTGTTGCGGACAGATTGGTCTGCCGAAGACGCCCTCCCACTCGGTGCCGACCGCCAGCACAACCATCACCAGCGTCAACGCCAGCGTGATCCGCCCGAGCGGCAGCCTCCCCGAAGAAGGCTCGTCCGACCGACCGACGCCTCGAGCCAGGATCAGCTCGAGGCGTCGCTCGCCGATCACTTCACCGCGGTCTGGGTCGGCTTGGTCTTGGGCGCCATCGGCAGGCGGTCGTTGAGCGCGTCGAGCACCGCGCCGTCGCGGCCATAAAGGTCGCTGTACTGGACGAGGCTGCCGTCGGTCAGCGCGGCGGTGCTGAAGTAGACGATGTAGACCGGGATCGGCTTGACGAAATTGGCCTGGACCGTCTTTCCGCTCGCCAGGGCGGCGTCGATCCGGTCCTGCGTCCACTCGCCACCATCGTCGCCAAGCAGCTCGGCGGCGAGATCGAGGATCTTCTCGGTCCGGATGCAACCATGGCTGAGGAAGCGCGCGTGCGCGTCGAACAGTCCGCGATTGCTGGTGTCATGCAGATAGATGTTCTGCGGATTCTGCATCACGAACTTGATCTGGCCGAGCGCATTCTTCGGACCCGGCGGCTGACGCCAGCGCTGGACCTTCCCGTCGGCGCCCTTGACCGCGACATAGCCCGGCTTGCCCGCGGCTTCCTTCGAGATCGATGGCGGCACTTCCCACCAAGGATTGAGGATCACACCCGTCGCATTGACCGACAGCTGCGGCGTCGGAGTCTTGGTCGCGCCGGCGATCGCGCGGTGCTTCCAGCGGGTCTGGCTGTTCTCGACCAGGGTCGCGAACTGGCCCGGCACGTTGACGATGATGTAGCGCGACCCGAGGTCGCGCGGCAGCCAGCGCCAGCGATCCATGTTGAGGCGGATCTTGTCGATCGCCGCGCCATTGCCGGTCTTCGCCTCGGCCAGCGTCAGTGCATTGCGCAGCGCGCCATATTGCGGATGCGTCGGCAACAGATTGTTGAGCATCTCGGTCACCCGCCCGCCCGCGGCGGCCGAGGTGAGCAATTGGTCGAGCCGGCCATTGTCGAGATCGGGGTCCTTGACGAACCACTGGGTCCGCGCCGAGCGCGGGACGTGGCCGAGCGCGAGATCACGGGCGAGCTTGCGGAAGCTGGTGGTGGCGACTTGTGACAGAAGCTGCGGATCGCCGCTCGGGATCGCCGCATCGAGCTGCGCGGGGGCATAGTCCGACGGGTCGAGCCCCTCGCGGCCGATGTCGCGGACGACACTCAGCAGTTCCTGCGCGGCGGACGCCTGCCACAGCGGCGGCGGCATCTCGACCGGAACCGCCGGGGTCGCGACCACCGGGGCGGGCAGCGTGCCCGCCGGGGCGAGCGGATCGCCGGGCCGCACCGGGCTGGTCGCGACCGGTGCCGGAAGAGGAAGGCGGACGGGCGGGACATTGCCGACCGGCGCGGCCGGTTGCGCCCCCGAAGTCACCGGAACCATCACTGCCGATCCCAGCAGCACCGCCACCATCATACGCGCGTTCATTTTTGCCCAACCCATTGTTTTTGCGAAACGATATTCGGCGCACCGAACCCGTTCTGCAGCCGTCATGCCCACTTGCGGCCTTATCAAAGCTGAACGGGACGGGCCAGTGTCGCCGGACCGCCACACCCGCTCACCCAATCACATTTTCTTAAGCCGATCGGGTCCAGCGTGGTGAATCGAAGGGGAACCAAGACGTGGATATGTACGATCATTCCCGTATGTTCAGCACAGTGACCGGGGATTCGCCTCAACGTCCGGAGTTCATGTCCGTGTCCATCGAAGCCCGCCTTGCGAGTGGGGACAGCGCCGTGGCCGACCGCCGTCACACCGACCGTGCACCGGTCGACGTCGAGGCGCGCGTCCGTGCGCTTGGCGATGAGGGCTGCGAGGCGCGGATACTTAACATCTCCGCGACCGGGTTCATGGCCGAGACAGCGCAGGAATTCGCGGTGGGCGCGCGGGTCTGGTTGATCATCCCCGGCCGCGAGCGCGCCAACGCGCTGGTCCGCTGGAGCGATGGCGACCGCATCGGCGCCGAGTTCGCCGAGCCGATCGATCCCGCCGCCTTCGTCGCCGGCTAGCGGCTAGCGCGGGTTGCCGAGCGCGAGCGCCCGCTGGACGGTCGGGAGGATGCCCGTCACCACCCGTTTGATCCCCTCGAAATTGGGATGCATTCCGTCGGCGATCGCCAAGCTGCGATTGCCGGCAACGCCCTGCAGGAAAAACGGGTAAAGCGCCGCTTGGTGCTTGGCGGCGAGCCGCGGGTAGAGGCTGTCGAACTGGCGCCGGTAGGCCGGGTCGAGGTTGGGGGCAGCGAGCATTCCGGCTAGAACGACCGGGATCTTGCGCTTGCCCAGTTCGCTCAGGATCGCATCGAGATTGGCTTCCGTCCGCCGGGGATCGACCCCGCGCAGCATGTCGTTGGCGCCAAGTTCGACGATGGCGAGGTCGGGTCGGCGCGTCAGCCCGGCCAGCGTCCAGTCCAGTCGGCTGCGGCCGCCCTCGGTCGTGTCACCGGAGACACCGGCGTCATGAACTTCGGCCTTGATCCCCTGCCGCCGCAGCGCCGCCTGCAATTGCGGCGCGAACCCCAGCCCCGGGCCAAGCCCGTACCCCGCTGTCAGGCTGTCCCCGAACGCGAGGATGAGCGGGCGTGCCGGCGCTGACTGCTCGGAGGCGGCCGGGGCAGCGGCGGGTGTGATCGCCAGCAGCGCCGGCACGAACCATTTCCACATGCCTCCCATCTAGGTGGTTGTCGCCGCACCGCAACGTTCCTAGCTCCGGCGGTGCATGGCCGAGCCCCTCATCCAGATCGCCGACGTACACCTGACCCTCGGCGACGGCGAGGCCCGCACCGAGATCCTGCGCGGGGTCGACTTCCGGCTCGACGAGCGCGAGCGGGTCGCGATCCTCGGCGCCTCGGGCTCGGGTAAGAGTTCGCTGATGGCGGTGATCGCGGGGCTCGAGCGCGCGACCTCGGGCACCGCAACGGTCCTCGGCGCCGACGTCGGGACGATGGGCGAGGATGATCTCGCCCGCCTGCGCGGCGCGCGGATCGGCATCGTGCTCCAGGCCTTTCATCTCCTCCCGACCATGACCGCGCTCGAGAATGTCATGGTGCCGATGGAGCTGGCGGGCGTCGCCGATCCGCGCGGCCGCGCCGCCGCCGAGCTCGACGCGGTCGGTCTTGGCCACCGGCTCGATCATTATCCCACCCAACTGTCGGGCGGCGAGCAGCAACGGGTCGCTATCGCCCGCGCCACCGCGCCCCGCCCGCGGCTCCTGCTCGCCGACGAGCCGACCGGCAACCTCGACGCGGCGACCGGTCGGCAGATCGTCAACCTCCTGTTCGAGCGGGTTCGCGCGGCCGACGCCGGCCTGCTCGTCATCACCCACGATCCCGCAGTCGCCGAGCGGGCCGATCGCATTGTCCGCGTCGCCGATGGACGGGTGGCCGGCTAGATGAATGCCTGGGCGCTCGCCCGCCGCGATCTGCGCGGGGGCCTCGGCTCGCTCTGGCTGCTGTTCGCCTGCCTGACGATCGCGGTCGCCGGTCTGGCTTCAGTCACCAGCCTCGCCAGCGCGATCACCGGGTCCTTGGCGGAGAACAGTCGGGCCTTGCTGGGCGGCGACCTCATGCTCTCGACCGCGCAGCGGAGCGCCACCCCCGCCGAATTGGCCGCGATGCAGGCGCTCGGCCCTGTCAGCCCCAGCACCACCACGCGTGCCAATCTCAACACGCCGCGCGGCAGTGCGCTGGTCGAACTGTCGGGGGTGCCGGGCAACTGGCCTCCCGGCGGCGCGGTCAGCTTCGACCAGGGGCGCATGCCCAGCGCCGGTGAAGCGGCAGTCGGGCGAGAGTTGGCCGACCGCTTCACGCTTCGCCCTGGCGATCCGGTGACGATCGGCTTTGCCCGCTTCACCGTCTCCGGGATCATCGGGCAGATGCCCGCCGCCGCGGGCTTCGCGCTCGCCCCGCCTGTGCTGGTCAGTCCCGAGGGTCTCGCCGCCACCCGCCTGATCCAGCCGGGCAGCCTTTACACCAGCAATTACCGGCTGCTGCTTCCTGCAGGCGCCGACGGCGTGGAAATCGGCAAGGCCTATCAGCAGCGTTTCCCCGAGGGCGGCTGGCGCGCGCTCGACAAGGGCGATGCGGCCGGGGGCACGCGCCGCTTCGTCGACAATGTCGGGCAATTGATGCTGCTGATCGCGCTCGGCGCGCTCGGCATCGGCGCAATTGGCGTGGCCAGCGCGGTCAGCGCCTTCGCTGCCGCGCGCCGCCCCCGGATCGCCACGCTCAAGATCCTCGGCGCCACCCGCCGCACCCTGGCGCAGATGCTCGGCTTCTCGATCGCGCTGCTCGCCGGGGTCGCCATTGTCATCGGCCTCGCGGCCGGGGCGCTGACGCCGCTGCTGGTCGGACAGGTCGTCGGCGATCTTCTTCCGATCCGTCCCGATCCCGCTCCGCAGTGGGGGGCGTTGGCGCTGAGCGCGGCCTTCGGGCTGCTGATCACCCTGGCCGCGGGCTGGCGGCCGGTCGCCCGCGCGATCGCCGATCGGCCCGCACCAGTGCTGCGCGGCGAGGTCGGCGGCACCCTCGCCGCGCGCGACTGGCGCAGTCTGCTGGTGCCCGCTCTGGCGGTGTTCGGCGCGATCGCGCTGGCGCTGGCGACCACCGCCGATCCGCGGCTGACCGGCTACGCCCTCCTCTTCGGCCTGGTCCTCGCCGCCTTGTTCACGATGATCGGCTGGCTGATCCGCCGCGCCGCCCGCGCGCTTGGTGGGCGCGGCGGCCCGGTCACCCGCCTTGGCATCGCCGCGCTGCACCGCCCGGGCAGCGCCACCGTCCGGCTCAGCATCGCGCTCGGCCTCGGCCTGTCGCTGCTGGTCGCGCTGAGCGGGATCGGGTCGAGCCTTCGCCGCGAACTTGCCGCCGACGTCCCCGCCAGGGCTCCCGCTTTGTTCCTGCTCGACCTCCCCGCGAGTGAAGAGGCGCGTTTTCGCGCCCTCGCGGCACGCCAACTTCCCGGAGCCGACCTTCGCCTCGTCCCCTCGCTGCGTGGTCCGGTCACCGCCGTAAACGGCCGCGCGGTCGCCACCATGCAGGTGCCTGAAGGCGCCTGGATCCTGCGCGGCGACCGCGGGCTGACCTTCGCCGCCGACCTCCCCGCCGGCAATCGCGTGGTGTCGGGGCAATGGTGGCCGCGCGACTACCGCGGGCCCCCGCTCGTCTCGCTGGATGCCGACGCGGGCAAGGCGCTCAAGCTCAAGGTCGGCGACAGCATCACCGTGGCGGTGCTCGGCCGCCCGATCACCGCGCGCATCGCCTGTTTCCGCACGATCGACTGGCGCAGCTTCGGCTTCAACTTCGCGATCATCTTCGCGCCCGGTACGCTCGAGCAGGCGCCCTACACGCTGATGGCCACCGTCGCTCCCGGCGCGAACCGAAGCACCGCCGGCTTCGAGCGCAGCCTCGCGGCTCGGCTGCCGATGATCAGCGTGATCCGCGTCGCCGAGGTGGTCGCCCGCGTGCAGGAGATCCTCGGTGCGATGAACGCGGCGATCACGCTCGCGACCTTCATCGCCATCCTCATCGGGGTCGCGGTGCTGGCGGGGGCGGTCGCCGCCACCCGCGCGGCCCGGGCCCGCGAGAGTGTCCTCCTCAAGCTGGTCGGCGCGACCCGCGGCCAGATCCTCGCGGCCCAGCTGATCGAGTTCCTCGCCATGAGCGGCGCCATTGCGCTCACCAGCTTCGTGCTCGGCGCCGCCGCGGCCTGGGCAGTGGTGACCAGGATGTTCGATCTTCCCTTCCAGCCCGACTGGCCGGCGCTCGTTTGCCTTCCCCTGATCGGGGTCGTCGTAGCGGTGCTGACCGCGCTCGGCGCGGCCTGGCCGGCGCTCCGCGTTCGTCCCGCCGTGGCACTGCGCGGCCTGTGAATGCGGTAACCCGTTTGAAACTTATTCCGGGAAGCCCGCGTTTTGAGGGCCAAAGGAGTATCTTCCAATGTCGAACTTTCCGACCCTCGGCGACCTGGGCCTGAAGCACGACCCTGCGGTTCGCGGCTACCACGCCGTTTACCGTGAACATGAAGTCAACCACTGCCCCGGCTGCGGCCGGACCCACTGGCTGATCGGCCGGATGTCGGCGGAATGCGCTTTCTGCGCCACGGCTCTGCCGCTGGCGGAGGCGAGCACGCGGCACCATCACGGGCCGACCGTCATCCAGCACCGCAACAAGGACCGCGCCGGCGAACACGCCTGGGCGGCCTGACCAAGACTCTCCTTTCCGAGCACAACGGCCCAGTAGCTTTGAAGGCTTTGTCAGCCGTCGGAAGGGGAGACTAACGCAACAGGGGAAACGTCAGCGCGCCGGGGTCCTGCGAACGGGCACCGGCGCATTGCAGATGTCGACGCCGCCGGCGGGCACCTTGTAGAAATCGTCATCGCGATTGGCGCGGCGGTTGAGGTAAGCGGCGAACGACGGGCTCGTCTCCTTCATCACTTCAAAGGCCGGCCGCTCGGCGGCGGGCAGCGCGCTCGCCAGCCGCACCTGCGCGATCTTCCGCGCCACCTTGGCGCCCTTGTAGAAGCCCATCGCCTCGGTCCCGCGCGGGAGCGCCGACATGAGCTCGATCCCCTCGACCACCCGGCCGACCAGCGCAATGTTGCGATCGAGCTGGCGCGGCGCCTGGCCGATCACCGCGTAAAGCTCGCCGCCCATGCCCGTATCAGGGCTGAGGTCGCGGCCGACGCCGACCATGCCGTAGCAATGCGTCAGGCTGACGCTGCCGTCCTTATACTGCGCCACCGTCCAGCCGCCGGCATAGCCGACCCGCGCCGCATAAGGATCGGCGAAGCCGAGGGGACGGATCGCCAGCCCGGCCGCGCCGCGGACATATTCGGCCGGCGGCCTGGCGACCACGCCCGCGGGCAGCGGCTTCTTGTCGTCGTTGGTCCCCCACTGCGCGACATAATTGTCCTGCACCCGGTAGATCGCGCTGCCGGTCCAGTAGCCGCCCGTCGCCAGTCGCCGGATGTTGGCGACGTGAACCGGCGCGAAAGCGGGGGCGAGCTGCACGATCGTCCGGCCGCCGCCCTCATAGTCGATCACCATCAGATCCTCGGGCGCGATCGGCGTCCACGCGCTCGCCGGTGCGGCCGCGACGATCTCGGGCGGGGTGCGCGGCGGCTTGCTCGGATCGGGCGGGGGCATGTGCGCGGCGGCCTGGACGAGGGCGAGCAAGGCGGTGAGGACGGGCAAGGGCGCACTCCTGATGACGAGGGTCGTGCCCCTTGCTAACGTGGCGCCATGTTCCTTGCCAGACTGATGCTCCTGGGTTCGGGCGAGCTCGGCCGCGAGTTCGCGATCGCCGCCAAGCGGCTCGGCTGCGAAGTGATCGCCTGTGACCGCTACGAGCGCGCCCCCGCGATGCAGGTCGCCGATGCGTTCGAGGTATTCTCGATGCTCGACGGCGCTGCGCTGCGCGCGGCGGTCGAGAAGCACCGCCCCGACGTCATCGTCCCCGAGATCGAGGCGATCGACACCGCGACACTCGGCCAGCTCGAGGCTGAGGGGTGGCGCGTCGCTCCGTCCGCGAAGGCCGCGCAGCTGACCATGAACCGCGACGGCATCCGCGACTTCGCCGCTCAGGAACTCGGGCTCGAGACCAGCCGCTACCGCTTTGCCGAGAGCCGTGACGACGCGATCGCCGCGCTGGCCCATGTCGGGCTGCCCTGCGTCATCAAGCCCGTCATGTCCTCGAGCGGCAAGGGGCAAAGCACCGCGCGGACCGAGGAGGAGGTCGGAGCGGCGTACGATTATGCCGTCGCCAACATGTGCGGCGACCGTCCGAGCGTGATCGTCGAGGAATATATCCCCTTCGACAGCGAGATCACGCTGCTGACCGTCGCGGCCGCCGACGGCATCCACTTCTGCGCTCCCATCGGCCACCGGCAGGAGAAGGGCGACTATCGCGAAAGCTGGCAGCCCGCCGCGCTCTCGCCCGCCACCCTCGCCTCCGCGCAGGCCCAGGCGGGCAAGGTCCTCGCCGCGCTCGGTGGGCGCGGATTGTTCGGGGTGGAATTCTTCATTGCAGGCGAGCGGGCGATCTTTTCCGAACTGAGCCCGCGCCCCCACGACACGGGAATGGTGACGCTGATCAGCCAGTCGCCCAACGAGTTCGAGCTGCACCTGCGCGCCATCCTCGGCCTGCCCGTCGCGCCGATCCGCCCTGCGGGTCCGGCGGCGTCGGCGGTGATCCTCGCCGACCGGGAAAGCGAGGACTTCGCCTTCGACGGGGTCTCGGAAGCGCTCGCCACCGGCGCCGAATTGCGCCTGTTCGGCAAGCCCCGGACGCTTCCAAATCGCCGCATGGGGGTGGCGCTGGCGCTCGGAGCGACGGTCGCTGACGCAGTCGCGCTGGCCAAGGATGCAGCCGCCTGCGTCCGGCTGCGTTACCAATGGGACAAAGGAGCCTGATCGACGATGCGCCGCCTGATCGCCTGTTCGCTGATGCTGAGCCTGGCCGCCTGCGGGGGAGCCGAGCCCGCCAACCAGCAAGCCGCCGCCCCCGCCCGGATCCAGGTCCGCAGCGCCGAGCAGGACGCCCTCCACAACCTCAGCGACATGGACCGCGACATCGGGCTCAAGCGCGCGATCCAGGACAGCGGCATGCCCTGCAAGCGTGTCACCAGGTCGGGCTACGTCCGGGAATATAACAGCCTGTCGATGTGGACCGCGTCGTGCGCCGACAAGCGCAATTGGGCGATCTTCGTCGGCGCCGATGGCAGCGCGCAGGTCCGCCCGTGCCAGGACATGGCGCAGCTCAAGCTGCCCGCCTGCATCATCGCCGCCGATCCCAGCGGACGCACCGCGCGCGCCCAGCAGGGCCATCCGGTCCAGCCGACGCCAACATCATCGTAAGCGAAAGAGTGGGGGAGACGTCAGCGCATCAATTGCACTGACGCGTTTCCTTATACTCGCCCGAGGCGGTCTTTTCTTTCACCACGACGCAGCTGCCCTGGCGCACTTCCTCGCGCCAGCTGCCGTCGGGATTGACCACCCGGCTGGACGGCTTGGGGACGCGCTGGCCGTTGCAGATCATGTAGTTGAGACCCGGGGGCGAGGTGCAGCCGCCGTTGTTCGGGCCGCCGCCCGGCTGCGCCGAAGCGCTGCTCGCACCAAAAGCCCCGGCGGCCGCGAGGGCGCCGAGACTAAGAAGGGCGCGAAGGGTGGTCGTCATGGTCGTCATCACTCCAGTCCCCGCCATATAGGAAGCGAGAGCTTAACGTCCAATGGACGGCCAAGCGGTGCTGGTGAGCGATGAATGGAAGTGACAGGGTTCCCTGCCGCTCCGCAAGCCGAAGCGCGCTTAGCCCTGGCGGGCCTTGAAGCGGCGGTTGGTCTTGTTGATGACGTAGGTGCGGCCGCGACGACGGATCAC
>Ga0316228_1004366_pt1 | contig 10592 bp, 7 predicted proteins | sample TBH18021metaG_FD_206005 | JGI IMG/M metagenome (GOLD analysis project Ga0316228, IMG submission 206005) | Freshwater microbial communities from Trout Bog Lake, Wisconsin, USA - TBH18021 | ecosystem: Environmental > Aquatic > Freshwater > Lake > Hypolimnion/Profundal zone | place: USA: Wisconsin... | reverse complement strand
ATATCCGCAATCATTCTTAGATACCTCTGATCACAGTATGCAGTGGATTAGTGAGGCATATCATGTCCAGCAAGTTGTACCTACTTCTCAAGAGCCATTTGCTCATATGGAGGTAAAATAGATGAATCCTATTATTCCATTTGCTAGCAATGTGCTCATGCCATTGTTTCCAATGATTTTAATTTCCATTACCACGGTGGTGGTGATGATTGCCATCGCCATGAAACGTTCAAATTTTGTGGCAGGCACCCTTAGTGTCATTGGTCTTAATGCTGCCTTGTTTGTTGTGCTAATACAATTATTGGGTGGCAATCCTGATAGCATGTTGCATGGGCTGTATGAATTATTTACGCCATCACAAGGCTTGATTGCCCCCTTATTTGTGGTGGATAGCTTTGCCCAGTTCAATATGGTGATTATTTTAATCAGCTCATTGGCGTGTTTTACCTTGGCGTATGGTTACATTGAGGGCTATGGCGACAACAAAGAAGAATTGTATTTGTTAATGCTTATCTCAACATTGGGCGCGCTGTTTATGGTATGCGCTGATAACTTAGCCTCTTTCTTCGTCAGCTTAGAGTTATTGTCGGTACCGCTATATGGTATGTTGGCTTATACTTATGCGCGTGGTAAATCATTAGAAGCGGGTTTTAAATACCTCATTTTATCGGCGACAGCCTCTGCCACTATGTTGATGGGTATGGCATTAATTTACTCAAACACAGGGACTTTATCCTTCCGTCAAATTGGTATGGCAATCGTGCCCATGTTTCAAAATGGTATGATTATGCCGATTTTGGTGGTGGGTACGGCATTAATGCTATTTGGTATCGCCTTTAAACTCTCAGCGGTACCATTTCACACTTGGACGTCAGACGTTTACCAAGGTGCGCCTGCACCTGTGGCAACTTTCTTAGGCAGTGTTTCCAAAGTAGCTATGATGGCGTTAGGACTTCGTTTTTTACTATCGACCGCGACGTTAGCGTTACCTTCAATCAATACCCTGATTGTGGTGATTGCCAGCTTATCGATGATTATCGGTAACGTACTGGCGCTTCGTCAGCAAAATATAAAACGTCTGTTAGCTTATTCCTCTATTGCGCATATTGGGTATGTGTTAGCTATTATTAGCGCCGTGAAAGTTGAATCGGCAGGTTTTGTCAGCCTGTACATGGCAGTGTATGCGTTTACCACCATTGGTGCGTTTGGTGTCGTGACTATCATGTCAAGCCCGTATAAACGTCAAGGTGAAGCAGAATTGGTTGACAACTTTCAAGGTATTTTTTGGCAACGTCCTGTACTGACTGCTGTATTGACTGTGATGCTTTTATCATTGGCAGGTATTCCATTGACCGCAGGCTTTATCAGCAAATTCTTTGCGATTTTTGCTACGGTTTCAGCGCAAAGTTGGTGGCTCACTGCCATGATTATCGTGGGTAGTGCAATTAGCTTGTATTACTATCTAAATCTTATGGTCACCTTGTTTAGACGTCCCCAAGAAGTACAGCCGCACGATGCGGTCAATCATTGGGGAGTTCAAGCAGGCGGCATTATGGTGTTGTTGGTGACGTTAGCGGTATTATACTTCGGTATTTTCCCCGAAACCTTATCGAAAATTATCACGCTAGTTCGCATGTATTAATCTAATCTTAGGACTGCGACATAAAAAAGCGTATCTTAGCTCATTAAGGTACGCTTTTTTGTTTATAATGATGCAAAAAAAATGGTCAAGATAACATGTCAGATGATAAAAGTATTCGCGTTAAAGTGATTGAAGTGACTCGTTGGGCACCGACTCTGCTAAGTTTTAAAGTCACGCGACCCGATGGCTTTAAATTTACCGCAGGGCAATTTGTTAGACTCGGTATCCATGGCAAAGATTTGCAATATTTTGCACAAAACCATGAGACCAAGTTAATAACTTCTGAGATGCAAGGTCAGCTCGTTGACCTTGATGGCTATGTGTTTCGCGCGTATTCCGTCGCATCTTCGCCCTATGATGAATTTATTGAATTTTTCTCGGTGGTCATTCCTCAGGGGGAATTCACTAGTAAGGTTAGTCATGTCCAAGTGGGCGATAGTTTATTGCTCAATACCACGCCATTTGGCTATTTGACCTTAGCCCGCTACCAGTTACCCTTGCCCAATGATTTGTGGTTGCTGGCAACAGGTACAGGTTTAGCCCCATTTTTATCGATTTTAAAGACTATCGATGTATGGCAGCAATATCAGCGCATTATTTTGGTGTACAGCGCACGTACCTCACAAGAGTTGGCTTATCAAGCGGAGATTGGGTCGATTAAGTCAATCTATGGCGACAATGGGGCAGCGTTTGTATTTTTGCCCATTGTCACGCGGGAAGCGGATTATGCGGGGGAAAAAGCCCGTGTTCCCAACTTGATATTGTCGGGCAAGTTAACCGAGTTGGTAGGGCAAAAACTGGATAAAGAGCGTAGTCACGTGATGCTGTGTGGTAACCCACAAATGGTCGAAGATACCAAAGAAGCGTTAAAATCGATTGGATTGACCATGAATCGCCGCGGTGAAGGCAATATCGCCGTTGAAAACTATTGGTAAGCATCTCGTTAACTGGCAAAGCACAATCGGTAAAAAAATCAGTAGGGCAAAAGTGGTAAAGGATGAGGGTTGATACCGATGAAAAATACTAAGCCGCTTTTGTTGCGTTATTGGTCACTGCAGGATTATCCGCTTCGGTAATTAATTGGTCACTACTACCTATGTTAAGAATTTCACCGACGTTGGCATTGGCTCTCAGCAGTAGTTGCTGTTCAGCAAGATAGCCATGATTCACCTGCACTTTGCGCAGCATTGCCATGATTTTCTCGTTTTTCTTCAGCCAGCGACCAATATCGAGATACAAAATATCATCTTTTTGGTGCACCAAATTGATTTTCTCCAAAATCATGCCGAGCGGGTCTTTCTTTAACACCCGTTTAAAAAACCAAAGCGCCGCATGAATCGCTTTTGATTTCAGATACGAATCTGAATACAAGGCAATGACATCGGTGTCAGTCAATTGCTGAAATACCAAGCGCTGGCGATAACGGTCAAATTGGGCATGCACCACACCTAAGTTGACCGCAAGGTCAGCGTAGATGCCACTATAGTTAACCGTTGCATACAGTCGAAGCCAGCCTTCATGAATCTCAAGATGCATACTCAATATCGCTTTGACTTTTTCAACCACAAATTTTTGAATGGCATCGTTTAGCTGTTTTTCGGTGGCGGGCACGATAAACTCTTGACCGGCAAAATCTTCGATTTTTTCATACCACGTTTGTGATTTTTGCATCAGCTCACGTGCGATTTCTTCAGAATGGGTGGCAAAAAATTCATCCAGTTGCGCTTTGTTTGTTATCACTATCGTTTCTCAGTTTTTTTATATTTATATTGAAAGCTATTATTGTAGTCAGTTTTTGGGCATTGTAAAGTTGCTAATCATAAAGTCACTATTCATAAAGTCGCTGACCCGTCTACAAAAAATCTTGTACCATTAATTGGTAAACATTAATTGCTAATGGCGTATGAATTTAGCTTCAGCCAATGTTTGATTTAATCTATAATATCTGCGCGTTATAATACATGAGTGATTTGTATTTTTTTAGCAAGGTTGTAGAGATAGCGCCGTCATCGTTCAAAGGGTTATATTTTGGTGTATAGCAAACACAGCCACAGTTATCTTTTTCAAAAGTTAATGCCACATACTGCGCCTTGCAGAGACAGCGTCATGCTATTTGCTACGATTACGGCAGTGGCAATTCATGCGGCTGTTATTTTTGGCATCCAATTTGAAGATAAGAGCTCACCAACCGCAGCAGTGCAAGAAGTCACCACGGTGTTGACTGAAAATCTGCAAAAGAATGAAAAAGCCGATTTTATCGCCAATGCCGGCCAGCAAGGTGGCGGTGAGTCCAACGAAAAGCTACGGCTTGAAAACAATACCATGAGTCCCTTAGAAGACGATGCAATCAATGAAACCGATGATATCGTGAGTCAAGAACGCCAAACGCGTCAAGAAGCGTTTCAAGAAAGTTATCTACGTACCACGTTAAGCTTTGAAAAAATCCGTAGAGAAAATAATAATAAAAAACAAGATGATAGCGAAAATCTAGCCGCGCAAGAACAACGGGTACAGGCACAAATCGCCACCCTTGAAACCAAAATCAGTAGTAACCGCCAATTACTAGCCAAAAAATCTGCGGTCAAAACTATCAGCAGTAACTCCACCACCACGGGTGAAGCCGCGCGCTATATCGAGAATTTTCGCCAACAAGCTTATCATATTGGCAACCGGCAATATCCCCAAGAAGCCCGCGCCAAAGGCATTAAAGGCGATGTCATGCTGATGGTGATTATCGAACCTAACGGGCAAGTCAAATCCATCAAGGTCTTACAGTCATCAGGTGCTACCATCTTGGATGAAGCGGCAAAAAATTCGGTGCGTAAAGCCGCGCCATTTGGTAAGTTCTCAAAGGAAATGCAAGATTATTTGGAGCTGCGCATTATCCGTACCTGGCGATTTGGTGATACCTTAAGCGTTGATGACCAAAACCCCGCAATTTAACTTTTCACTAACTATGCTAAAGGCTTTCCTATGTCAACCGTACTACACAAAGAATTGGCGCTATTTGACCTCGATAACACCCTCATTGATACCGATAGTGACTATATGTGGGGCGAGTTTTTGGTCAAACATCATCTGGTAGAAGAATCGCTGTATCGTGCTAAAAATCGGGAGTTTTATGAGCACTATATCGCAGGAACGCTCGATGCGGTCGTCTATAACGAGTTTGTGGCAGGCTTTTTAAAACAGCATACTTTAGCCCAGTTATATGAATGGCGTGAACAATATTTGCAAGATGAAATCGCACCAAAAGTGCGTCCAAAAGCGGTTAACGCTATCCAATCACATTTACAAGCAGGGCACGATGTAGTGGTGATTTCTGCCACCAATGCCTTTGTGGTCAAAGCGATTGCTAACAAATTATTTTTGGTAGAGGAAAATAATATTTTAGCCACTGAGCTTGAAGTCACCGAGCAGGGGTACACGGGTAAGGTCGCAGGGCAGCCAAACTTTAAAGAAGGCAAAATCATTCATTTAAAAAATTGGATTGCTCAAAAAAATTCGCAAGGTATTACTTATACCAAAACCTACGCCTATTCGGATTCAAAAAATGATTTACCGCTATTAGAATGGGCAGATGTGGCGATTGCGGTCTGCCCCGATGATACCCTACACGCGCATGCCTTAGCGCATCATTGGGCAGTGGAAGATTGGTCGATGAAAGCACAAGAGTAGTAGGCGACAGCTAAGATGAATCCAGTGACAGATTCAGGTATAATGGCGCATTTTTCATAAAAACACGTTAAGGTAACCTCACATGGAAATCAACCCGTATTTAGAGCATATCAAAGACTTAACTGACCGTGGCAACCAGCTTCGGGGGTATCTTTGACATCGAAGCCAAGCAAGAGCGTTTGGAAGAAGTCAATTTAGAGCTTGAAAACCCAGAATTGTGGAACGACCCAGAGCGTGCCACCAAAATCAGTAAAGAAAAATCGCAGCTTGATAATGTCATTGGTGTGATTACCGCTTTAGACGACAAGTTAGAAGACGCCAAAGCCATGATTGACTTAGCGGTGGAAGCCGATGATGCGACGCTATTGGCAGACGTACAAGCTGAACTCGATGAGGCCGAAGCCAAAGTCGCAGATTTAGAGTTTAAACGTATGTTTAGCGGTGAGATGGATGGCAACAACTGCTATGTTGATATCCAGTCAGGCTCAGGCGGTACAGAAGCCCAAGACTGGGCAGAGATGCTGCTGCGGATGTATTTGCGCTGGTGTGAATCACATGGCTTTAAAGCCGAAATCATGGAACTATCAGCAGGTGGGGTTGCAGGGATTAAAAGCGCATCGATTCATGTCAAAGGTGACTATGCGTTTGGCTGGTTACGTACCGAAATCGGTGTGCATCGTTTGGTGAGAAAATCACCGTTTGATAGCAATAACGGTCGCCACACGTCGTTTGCGGCGGTGTTTGTATCGCCTGAAATTGATGATAATATCGAGATTGATATCAACCCTGCCGATTTACGCATCGATACTTATCGCTCAAGCGGTGCGGGTGGTCAGCACGTTAATACCACCGACTCTGCGGTACGTATCACCCACCAACCCACAGGGATTGTGGTTGCGTGTCAAAATGAACGTAGCCAACATGCTAACAAAGACACGGCAATGAAAATGTTACGTGCCAAACTGTACGAGCGTGAAATGATGCAGCGTATGGAAAAGCAACAAGCGCTAGAAGACACCAAATCGGATATCGGTTGGGGTAGTCAAATTCGCTCGTATGTGCTGGATGACTCGCGGATTAAAGACTTGCGTACAGGGGTGGAAACGTCGAATACCCAAGCGGTGCTGGATGGTGATTTGGATAAATTTATCGAAGCGAGCCTAAAAGCAGGGCTTTGATTTAACTGCGCTGCCTACAATAACCCATTGCTAATTTATCCGCACTTGCTAAAATTAGAGGGTCAATTTTTTAATTGACGCTCTTTTTTTTCATAAGGATTTGATATGCTGTACCAATGGCAAGACAAAAAACCTACTTATCAGGCACCCTTCACAGGCTGGGTCGCAGACTCGGCTGAAATTATCGGCGATGTACATTTAGCTGATAACGTCAGTGTGTGGTTTGGCGCGGTGATACGCGCGGACAATGCGCCGATTTATTTGGGCAAAAATAGTAATGTGCAAGAAAACAGTGTGATACACACCGATGAAGGTATCGCCGTCACCATTGGCGAAGGCGTGACGATTGGGCATTTGGCGATGCTACACGGCTGCACTGTTGGTGATAATAGCTTGATTGGTATCGGTGCGATTGTGCTCAATAATGCCCAAATCGGCAAAAACTGCATCATCGGTGCCAATGCGCTTGTCACCGAAAATATGCAAATCCCAGATAATTCCATCGTGATGGGTAGCCCAGCTAAAGTTGTCAAAACCTTGCCACAAGAGCGCGAAGTGATGCTTCAGCTATCCGCATTACATTATGTTGAAAAAGCAAACGCCTTTAAAACGAGACTTAAACCCATAGCCATTGAGTATTAAGTTTTTTGTGTATTAAGTTGTTATTATAAAGTAATTCAAAAAAAATTTGACCAAAAAAAAGGATAGTCAATTTACTATCCTTTTTTTATGCAATACATGATTAAGCAATACGTTGTCTCAGCGCTGCCGCACGTTCTACCAATGCCGGGTTGTTGCTGTCTTTGATTTCATCAAGCAAGCGTTTGGCACTGTCGTATTCTCCTAAATTCACATACTGTTCTGCCAAATCTACGTTTAACGTATCCGTGTCGATATCCTTAATCACATCGAGTATCGCTGATAAATCTTCAACGACTGGTGCTGTTGTTGGGCTTCCCTCATCTGCTATCGATGTCATTTCAATACTAGCGGTTGGGGTCGTAGTTGTCTGATTAGTTGCTTGAGTAGCTGTATCATCAAAAGACAAATCAATCAAGTCATCTGATGGGGTAGGCTCAGTGACCAAGACATTTGACGTAGCGTCTTGGGCTTTGGTCGTGTCATCGTCTAGCGCAAAATCAAACATATCATCTGAGATAAGTAGCGAGTCAGACTGGCTAAGGGCTTTGACTTCTATAGGAGCACTGACTTCTGCCAAGTCAACGACAGGTTCAGCGACTGATGGGGTAGCAGGCGTGGCTAATGTGGCTGCTTCTGCTTGGCGTAGTAATTCATCATCCAAATCAAACGATGCAATATCTGTGGCTTCATCACTTGCAACCGGTACAGAAGTCGCTGCATCGGAAGGTAGATTGCTAGATGCTTTGGTATCTGACGCGTCAAAGATTAAGTCGGCTTCTGTAGTAGCGTCATTGGTTGGAGGAGTAACCGCTGGCTCAGCGTTCAAATCAAAGTCGAAATCAAAATCATCTGCGATATTGTTGTCAGCGCTCGGTGCAGCCGTTGGGTTCGTTATCATTGGTTCTACAGCAGTAGCGGTAGGTGTTGATTGCGTCTCTGGTAAACTAAAATCAAAATCAAAATCGCTGTCGCTAATAGCCTCGTTATTGACGTTACTTGCCAAAGTGGTGGTTACAGGTTCCTCTGTCACTGGGGCAACAATTTCGGTAGGCGATTCTAGGACAGGGGCAGCGACAGTCTCAGCGGTCGCGGGCTCTTTGCTAGGTAGATCAAAATCAAAATCGTCAAAAGTTAACTCATTTGATTGCGATTGCGCCGCTGTGGTTTCAGTAGTAGGATCAGTTTCAGGCGGGACAGGTGTAACAGGTGCGATTTTGGTTTCAGGCACATCGAGTGCAAAGTCAAAATCTAATTCATTATCGGCATTGTTGCTAGCGCCATTAGCTAGGGTTGTTGGCTGTGCCGCTCCAGTGACGCTCGGCATGGCAACCTGTAAAGTGCTATTGACTGCTGGCTTATCACTGTTTTGTTTAAAACCTGACAAATCAAAATCAAGTCCATCTGATTCAACAGCTTCAGCGGTATGGGTCATCACTGTGCTGCGTGCATTTATCCTTTGTTCTTCATCTACCAGCATTTTTAGGTTATTGGCTTGGCTAGTGAGATCAGCATCGTTGAGTGCCAATACCTCTGGGTAGAAGGTATTAAAGTGCTGATAATCTTTAGCCAAGGCATAGCTGTTAAGTAAAGTAAAATTCAACCCGCTATGTGAGGGGTGATTTTTTAACGCACGACGTAACGTTGTGATAGCGCCATCATAGTCTTGGGTTTGAATCAATTGCTCAGCCGCTTGTAACTCATGCTGCGCATTCTCTGCAGTATTGAGGGTTTGAGCAGTCTGTAAAGTCGTTTGCGGTAGGTCAGGCCCAGCTGGGCTTGTCATCTGCGATTGACGTTGCAGTTCTAATTCGCGCTGCTGCTCAGCCAAGGTTTTTGGACGTTTGACTTGGGTCTGCGTATCAACCGTTGTCTGGCTTTTACCTTTTTTCATCAAGAAAACGCCAGCAACAATTATCAAAATCACTACTGCTGCGATACCCATCATTATCGGATCCATCTTTCACCTCATCGTTACGGTAGATAGTTATCATTAGGGCATAGCAAGATATAAGCTACCGTGCGACTAATGAATCACCACAAATTTGTTGTACGGTATGAAATGATACAGCACATAGGCAATATCATCCACGCGCTATATTATTTTTTGTTTAACTCTTTTAAGCGTTTTTCTAATTGGGCAAGCTTGGTGTTTTGTATTTTCAAGCGATTTTCAGCGCCCACTAAGTCTTGATTGAGTTTGTTAACTTTAGTGGCTTGCTGGGCGGTGGCTTGGCGTTTTTGCTGCACTTGAGCCGCCACTTGGGATGACGTCCCTTTGCCTACCTTGTTCTTGGTGCTTTGACCTTGTACTGAACCATTGGTATGATTAGGTGCAATGATGGTCATTTCAGATTTTTTAGTCGCTGCGTATGGCCGCGGTGTTTTTTGTGCTTTAAGTGTCTTTTTTATCGTTTTTAGGGTGGCTGGTTGCTTAGCAGTAGATTTTGGTGCGATGACAGATTTTTTGTTTACGACACGTTTTTTGTTTTGACGATATTGTTGTCGCGCTTTATTAGCTGATTTTATCCCAATTTGTGAAGGGACTACTTTATATTTTGGGATTTGTAATTGGGTATTGGCGACAAGTTTGGTTGGGTCATTATCGGGGAACGCAGTCGGGTTGGCTGCCATGATATCTGCCATCACTTGATCCACATCTTTGCGGTTTGCCGCTGCGATATTACTTGCGATGGTCCAAAGGTTGTCATTGCGCTGTAGTGTATAAGTGGTTGTCTCGCCAATGATTTGCGGGTTTTTGGCGCTATACTTAAATTTGGACTTGTCTGAAGGTTGATTGCCATAACTAGCTGCTGGGCTTGGCAATTGATTATCTGCGGCGTTTGTTTGGATGGGGTTTTGCGTTTGTGGCATGGCTTGCGTATAGACAGCGCCATTTGGCTGAACAGATCGAACCGTTCGCGTCTCTTGAATACGCAGGTAGTCACTGTTTTCGCTAGCCAGTGTCATTGGGGCGGCCCCATCGGGCATACCAGTTGTAGGTAAATTAGGCAGCTGGTTAATGGTGGTTGATGGCAATGTTATCGGCTGCATGGGTATAGGGTCGGGCGACATAACAGGCAACTGCACAGGATTGGCCGAACCTATGACGATGTTTTGCGCAGGTGATTGCAAAGCCGTGGTATTGGCTTGCGTGGTGATTTTTTGTGCGCTGTCGATGGGCATCAACAAGGTTTTTGGCAGCGTTTTGGTTACGCCATTTTCCGTGATATTGAGCACCACATCAGTAAATGGGGCATTAATCGCACGTTTGGTGGTCAATACAATCTGACCGCCATTGCTACTGGTTGGGACAAATTTGATTTGAATATCGGCATCTTTTGACAAGCCTAGCTGGCGATACACATCAGCTTGGGCGACTTTGACAGAAAAAGTTCTTGGATTGATATCACTGACATTAATACTGGCATTTAAAGGTTGGTTTTGTTGGGTTT
>Ga0316228_1004359_pt1 | contig 10601 bp, 7 predicted proteins | sample TBH18021metaG_FD_206005 | JGI IMG/M metagenome (GOLD analysis project Ga0316228, IMG submission 206005) | Freshwater microbial communities from Trout Bog Lake, Wisconsin, USA - TBH18021 | ecosystem: Environmental > Aquatic > Freshwater > Lake > Hypolimnion/Profundal zone | place: USA: Wisconsin... | reverse complement strand
GCTCGACGAATTAATCGCCGCGCATAAGGGTAAGGCTAAGTAAGTCACGGGGTGCAGGGGTGGTAAACCCCTGCATTTAAATTCAAAACCTACCTGAAATTATCCGCGTAAGCCTGCAATTTGAGCCGCCGGGGCGGCGTCGCATGCACGGTCACCGCAATGCCATGCTTGTCCGCATAGGCCTGCGCCTCAGCCTCGCTGGCAAAGCGCAAGCTTACCTGTGCCTGCGTATCGCCCGACCCTGCCCAGCCCATCAACGGGTCGGCATGGCGGGCCTCTGCGGGGGCGAAGTCCAAAATCCATTGGTCGCAAAGCGCCTTGCCGGACTGCATGGCGTTTTTGGGCGTTTGATAAATGCGTGCGGTCATGGGCCTTGCCATGCACGCGAACGCCCGGTGAAATCAAGAGCGCTTTATACCTAAAAACGCATTTTTCGTCTTCAGGCTGGGGTCTTCTTCCCAAGGCTGGTCGGGCCAGCGGTGGCGGGGATAGCGGCCCTTCATATCCTTCACCACATCGCGCCACGATCCGCGCCAGAAACCGGGCAGATCGCGGGTGGTCTGGATCGGCTTGTGCCCCGGAGAGGTCAGTTTCAGCAGCAAGGGCTGCTCGGGCCGCCCAAAGCCGGGGTGCCGGTCCAAACCAAACAAGGCCTGCACCCGCAATTCCACCGAGGGCCCGCCGGGGTCGTCATAATCGATGGGGTGATGCGTGCCGGCGGGGCTGACAAATTGCGCCGGCGCGAGGCGGTCGAGGGCCTGCGTCTCCTCCCACCCAAGGCGCGCCAGCAAAGCCTGATGCAGGCGCCCCGGATCGGTGGCATCCAAACGGCGCGACAGCAAAGGCGCCAACCATTCCCCCAAATCGCCCAGCAAAGCCTCATCCGACAGCGCCGCGATCCCCGCATACCGCGCCCGGCGCAGCAAGGACAGGCTGGCCGGCGGCAAGGGGAGCAAACCCAGCCCCCCCTCCTTCACCCGCGCGCACAAAAACGCGGCGATGGCTTGCGCGTCGGGCGCCGGATCAGGCCCCCGCGCCAAGGTAATCGCCCCCAAGCGCTGCTCCAGCAAAGCCTCGGCGCGCCGCTCCTCCGCCACCCAGCGCAGCGCCGGGCGGCGCTCGATGCGGTGCCCCAAATGCGCCGCCACCTCGGCCTCACTCAGCGCAATCGCGGCGGTGATCCGCGCGCCTTTGGCCTGCCCCTGCGCCTCGCCCACCGCCAGATATTCCGCCCGCGCCAAGGGAGATGCCGCATCCAAACGCAGCCCCCTGCCCCCCGAAGTCAGCCATTCCTCGCCGCCCGCGTCACGCCGTTTGGCGATGTTGTCAGGGAACCCCTCGGCCAGCAAAATGCCCAGCGGAGGCGCCTCACCCGTACGCCCCGCCAATTTCGCCGCCCTCTGCGCCCAACCCGCCGCCAGTTTGCGAGACGCAGCGGCCCGCGCCGAACGATCCCCCCGCCATCGATCCCGCCGCGCCGCCAAATCCTCGCCAGATCCGCCAAGGCCGCGTTCTTGGCATAACAGAGCCAGTTCCGCCGCCTCCTCACCCGCCCCGGCGCTCGCGCCAAACAGCAGCATATGCGCCAATTCCGGCGCCATCGGCAGCCGCGCCATCGCCCGCCCATGCTGCGTAATCGCGCCCTCCGCCAACGCTCCTAACGCCGTCAACTTCGCCCGCGCCGCCGCCAAGGCAGCGCCCGGCGGCGGATCAATCCACGCCATCGCCGCCACATCGCCGGCCCCCCACTGCGCCAACGTCAGCGCCAGCGGAGCGAGATCGCTGGTCAACATCTCGGGCGGATCAAAGGGCGCGCGGCCCGCATGCGCCGCCTCCTCCCACAGACGGTAAGCCACCCCCGGCCCCTGCCGCGCCGCGCGCCCCGCCCGCTGCGCCGCCGCCGCTTGGCTCGCCCGGTGCGTGACCAGCCGCGTCACCCCCGCCGGCTTGTCAAACTCCGCGCGGCGCGACAGGCCGGCATCCACCACCACAGATACCCCGTCCAGCGTCAGCGAAGTCTCCGCGATCGCGGTGGCCAGCACAATCCGCCGCCGCCCATCCGCATCACGCCGGATCGCCGCGCGCTGAGCCGCCGGCTCGCACTGCCCATGCAGCGGCAGGATCAGCGCGTCCGGCAGCCGCGCCTCCAGCCTTTCGCGCACCCGCTCAATCTCCCCCACGCCGGGCAGGAACGCCAGAATATCGCCCGCTTCCTCAGCCCAAGCGGTACGGATGGCGCTCGCCATCGCATCCTCCATGCGCAGTTCAGGCCCCCTCGATATAACAGGGGCCCCCAGCCAGCGGATCGCCAGCGGATAGGCCTTGCCCGCGCTCTCCACCACCGGCGCGCCTTCCAACAGCGCAGCAAACCGCGCCCCGTCAATCGTCGCCGACATCACCACAATCCGCAGGTCCGGTCGCAGAACTTGGGCACACTCAATCGCCAGCGCCAGGCCCAGATCGCTGTCCAGATGCCGCTCATGCGCCTCATCAAACAGCACCGCCGACACGCCGGACAGCTCCGGATCACCCAGAATCGTGCTGACAAAAATCGCCTCGGTCATCACCAGAATACGCGTGCGGGCAGACTGCCGCGAATCGAGCCGCGTCACATAGCCCACCGTCTCGCCCGCCTGTTCGCCCATTTGCTCGGCCATGCGCTCGGCGGCGGCGCGCGCAGCGACCCGGCGGGGCGACAGCAGAATGACCTGCCCCCCGCACCATTCCTCTCCCAGCAAAGCCGGCGCGACGGCGGTCGTCTTGCCCGCCCCCGGCGGCGCAATCAGCACCGCACCGGAGCCTTCGCCCAGCGCGCCCAGCAATTCAGGCAACACAGCATGGATGGGGAGGTTAGTCACGGTGTGAGCATTAGAGGCGAAGTGCGAAAGATGCGAGGGGGTAACCCCCTCGCATCTTAAACCCCCTCAATACCTCCGCGAAACCGCGAATTCCGCCGCTTCCACCATGGCGGCGCGCGCCTGGCTGGCGGGGAAGCCGGCGATGGCGTCGATGGCGCGCTGGGCATACATCCGCGCGCGTTCCAGCGTGGCGGAAACGGTGTCATGCCGGCGGATCAAGGCCACCGCATGCGCCAGATCCTCGTCGGTGGTGGCAAAGCCGGCGATGGCGTCGCGCCAGAACCCGCGCTCCTCCTCGTCGCCCCGCGCATAGGCCAGGATCACCGGCAGAGTCATCTTGCCATCGCGGAAATCATCGCCCTGCGCCTTGCCCATTTCATGCGCGGCGGAATCGTAATCTATCGCGTCGTCGGCCAGTTGAAACGCCACGCCAAGGTTGCGGCCATAGGCCTCCAGCGCCTTTTCGGCCTCCTCGCCGGCCTCGGCGACCACGGCGGAAATCTGGCACGCCGCCGCAAACAAAGCCGCCGTCTTGGCCGCGATGATGGTCAGGTAACGCTCCTCGGACGTCTCCACCTGCCGCTGGGCGGTCAGCTGATCGACCTCCCCTTCCGCAATCACCGCGCTGGCGTGGGACAGGATGCGCAGCACCTTTAGGCTGCCGTCCTCCACCATCAGTTCGAACGCTCGGCTGAACAGGAAATCGCCCACCAGCACCGTCGCCGGATTGCCGAAAACGATGTTCGCGGTGGCGCGCCCACGCCGCAGATCGCTGCCATCCACCACATCATCATGCAGCAGCGTCGCGGTGTGGATAAACTCCACCGCAGCGGACAATTTGTGATGCCGCGTACCCTGATATCCCAACAGGCTGGCGCTGGCGATGGTCAGCATGGGCCGCATCCGCTTGCCGCCGCCGCTGATCAAATGCCCCGCGAGCGCCGGGATCAGCGGAATTTCGCTCTGCATCCTGTCCAAAATCACCGCGTTCACCGCGTTCATGCCCGGCGCCGTCAGCGCCAGAATGGGATCGAGCGAGGGTGCCGTAACGGTTTTGCGAAGCTGAATAATATCTGCGGTCATGGTGAAAACCATGCGCGCGGGCGACCGCGAAGGCAAGCCCCCTAAGCCACTTGGCGGGAATGCGATCTTCGTGCTAGCGCGCATTTATGGCCAACGCACCCGACCCCACCCTCGCTTCTTTTCGCGCCAGCATCGACAATATCGACGCCGCGCTGATCCACATGCTGGCCGAACGCTTCCGCATCACCAAGGCGGTCGGCGCCTACAAGGCCGCCCACGACCTGCCCCCATCCGACAACGCGCGCGAGGAACGCCAGATCGCGCGCCTGCGCAAACTGGCAGTGGACGCCCAGCTAGACCCCGATTTCGGCGAAAAATTCCTCCGCTTCATCATAGAGGAAGTCATCCGCCACCACGAACAGGCGCAACAAGAAGGGTGAGCCTAGGCCACCAGCCGTAACGCCGCCGCCCCGCCCCGCGCGGTCAGCGTGACATGCGCGACGCCGGGGATGGTGCCCACCAGATCGGCCAGTTCGCCGTCCAGCACAAAATCGCGCCCCAGCCGCATCAAGGGATCACGCCCCAGCCCGGTCTTCAACCGCGCCAAAACCTCACCCTTGGCATCGCCTGCGCGCGGCAGCATCGCCGCCAACTGCGCAAAGGCCGCCGCGCTCTCCACCTCCAGGCTCAGCAGCATTTTGGCGGCGCTTTTCACCTCGGCCAAGGGCGTCGCCCCGCGCACCGTCACACGCGGAGGCTCCTCCGGCGACGGGCTGTCCAGCTCCACCTGCAACAAGACGCAGGTCCCCTCCTTGGCCCAAGCCACAAAGCTGTCCACCAGCGATTCCTCGAAACACCCTGCCGAAAAGGTGCCGGTCGAATCCGAGAAATCCGCCATGACGAAATCCTTGCCGCGCTTGGTTTTGCGGCGGTTGACGCTCTCCACCATCACCGCCATCACGGCGCCGGTTCGCCCTGCGGCCCCGCCAGCAACCGTCAGGCTGGCATGGCTGCGCGCGCCATTGGCCTTGGCGATCGCGCGATATTCCTCCACCGGATGCGCGGCGAAGTAGAAACCGAAATTCTCGCGCTCCTTGGTCATTTGGTCGGCGCGGCTCCACGGCGCGGCATCGGCCAAACGCAGCGCCTGCGCGTCCTCATCGCCGCCAAACAAGGCATGTTGCCCGCTGGTCCGCGCGCGCGCCGCCTCGTCGGTGACGGCCAGCAGCCGGTCGGCATTGGCGATAATCCGCGCCCGGTTCGGCTCAAACGCATCCAGCGCCCCCGCCGCCGCCAGCCCCTCCAGCGCCCGCCGGTTCATCGCGCCCTGCGGCATTCGGCGGAACAGATCCTCCAGACTGGCAAAGGGGCCATCCGCCGCGCGGGTCTCGACCACCGCCTCCATCGCCTTCTCGCCGACATTGCGAATGCCCGCCAAGGCATAGCGCACCTGATAGCCCTCATCGGTCGGCTCAACGGTAAATTCGGCCTCGCTGGCGTTGATGTCGGGGCCGGCGATTTTCAGCCCCGCGCGGCGCATGTCATCAACAAAAACAGACAGCTTTTCAGACTGATGCATGTCAAAACACATGGCGGCGGCGTAGAATTCATGCGGGTAATGCGTTTTCATCCACGCCGTCTGATACGCCAACAAAGCATAGGCCGCCGCGTGCGATTTGTTGAACCCATACCCTGCAAACTTATCAATCAAATCAAACAGTTCATTGGCTTTCGGCGCCGCGATGTCCGAAACCCGCGCACATCCCTCGACAAAGCGCAACCGCTGCGCGTCCATCTCCTTCTGCTCTTTCTTACCCATCGCGCGGCGCAGCAAATCGGCGTCCCCCAGCGAATATCCCGCCAAGATCTGCGCCGCCTGCATCACCTGTTCCTGATAAACAAAGATGCCGTAAGTCTCGCCCAGAATAACCGACAGTTTTTCATGCGGGTATTCAATCACTTCCTGCCCATTCTTGCGCCGGCCGAACAGCGGAATATTGTCCATAGGGCCGGGCCGGTACAGCGAGACCAGCGCGATAATATCACCGAAATTGGTGGGCTTCACCGCGGCCAGCGTCCGCCGCATCCCTTCGGATTCCAGCTGAAACACCCCCACCGTATCGCCGCGCTGCAACAGCGCATAGACGTCGGCATCGTCCCAACTCAGCGTCGTCAGGTCGATGGTGATCCCCCGCCGCCCCAGTAAATCCTGCGCCTTTTTCAGCACCGACAGCGTCTTCAGGCCCAGAAAGTCGAATTTAATCAGCCCGGTATCCTCGACATATTTCATGTCGAACTGCGTCACCGGCATGTCGGATCGCGGATCACGGTACAGCGGCACCAGCTGCGCCAGCGGCCTGTCGCCAATCACCACACCCGCCGCATGGGTGGAGGAGTTACGCGGCAGCCCCTCCAACTGCTGCGCCAAATCCATCAGGCGCGCGACCTCGGGATTGTCGCGATATTCGTGGCGCAGTTCGGCGACCCCGCCCAGCGCGCGCTTCAAATCCCACGGATCGGTCGGGTGACTAGGCACCATTTTGGTGAGCCGGTCCACCTGCCCGTAACTCATTTGGAGAATTCGCCCGGTATCGCGCAGCACCGCGCGGGCCTTCATCTTGCCAAAGGTGATGATCTGCGCGACATGATCCGCGCCATATTTCGCCTGCACATAGCGGATCACTTCGCCGCGCCGGGTTTCGCAAAAATCGATGTCGAAGTCGGGCATCGACACACGTTCCGGGTTCAAAAACCGTTCGAACAGCAGCCCCAGCCGCATCGGGTCCAGGTCGGTAATCGTCAGCGCCCAGGCCACCACACTGCCCGCGCCCGACCCACGCCCCGGCCCCACGGGAATATCCTGCGCCTTGGCCCAGCGGATAAAATCGGCCACAATCAGGAAGTAACCGCAGAACCCCATGCGGGTGATGATGCCCACCTCGAAATCCAGCCGGTCGAAATAGGCGGCGCGCTCCTCCGCGCCCAGCTCGCCGTATGGCGCCAGCCGCGCCTCCAACCCCGCGCGCGCCATATCGGCCATCATCCGCGCCTCGCCCTCGACATCGCCGGCCAGTGACGGCAACAGAGGCTTGCGCTTGGGCGGCGCATAGGCACAGCGCCGCGCCACCACCAAGCTGTTCGCCAGCGCCTCGGGCAAATCGGCGAACAGTTCCGCCATCATCGGCGCCGATTTCACCCATGCCTGCGGAGACGAACGCGGGCGATCCGGCGCATCGACATGGGTCGCGGCGGCAATGCACAGCATCGCGTCATGCGCGGGGTAAAACCCCGGCTCCGCATAGAACGCGGGGTTGCTGGCGACCAGCGGCAGGTCGCGGGCATAGGCCAGATCGATCAGCGCCCCCTCCGCCGCCTCGGTGATGGGGCTGCCCGCGCGGGCAATTTCCACATAAAGCCGCCCCGGAAACAGCGCCTCCAGCGCCCCCGCGTAAGTCCCCGCCGCGTCCCCGCGCCCCTCGGCCAACATGCGCGCCAAGGCCCCCTCGCCCGCGCCTGTCAGGCACAAAAGGCCATCGGTGTGGCCCGAAAGCGCCGCAAAGGGGACATGCGGATCAAACTCCAACGGCCGGTCCAGATGCGCGCGGCTGACGAGGTGGCACAGGTTCATCCACCCCGCCTCGTTCTGCGCATAGAGCGCCAGCCAATCAATCAGCGGCGCGCCGTTTGCGCCCGTGGCACTCTCTCTCGCCACCGCCAAAAACGTCGCGATAATCGGCTGAATACCAATACTGCGGCATTCCTTGGCAAAGGCCGGCGCGGCGTAGAGCCCATTGCGATCACACAGCGCAATCGCCGGAAAGCCCCGCGCCTTGGCCAGTTCCGCAATGGCCTTGGGGTCAATCGCCCCCTCCAGCATGGTATAGCTGGAAAAGACACGCAGCGGCACAAAGGGTTCAAAAGCCATCCGCCAAGCCTAGCGCCCCGAGGCGGCAACGATCAAGCGCGCGGCAGGATCACTTGGGGAAAAGAATGCCCCCCAAAACACCCCAAAACTGTCGGGTTAATTTACATTAACCACGTCACCGCGCAGGCCTTAATTTATCATGTAGCTGATATTTATAGTTTTTGAACAACTGGCACAGCCTTTGCTTTATTTTTCTTAACCACAGGCCGTGCGTAAAACCATAGACGGTCTTCAAGTCATTCATTTAGAACAATCGGAGTTCCCCATGGCACGCAAACATCTCTTGGCAGCCGCCGCCGCACTGGCCGCCCTCACCACCGCCAACGCCGTTTCGGCAGCGGTATATACATACACCGAGTCCACCGGCGATGTTCTGACCATCAACACCACGTCAGGCACTGGCACGCTTGTTGGCCCGACCGGCAATGTCAGCTTCAGCGGCAACTTCTCGTCCTTCACCGGCGGCGCGACCCCGAACCTCAGCGGCATGAACATCACGATCACGCCCACGTCCTATCTCAACTATGGCAATCAGTATAACACCAACACCTACATCGCGCCGCAAACCGGTGTGAAGTACACGCTGATCGCCCCCACCTCTACGCATCCCGACATGCTGACCATCACCAACGGCAGCGTGATGCTCTGGGCCGAATGGCAGGGCAATAACGGCATCATTCTGGGTGACCAAACCAGCACCACCACCGGCTATACCCCGCCGTCGACCACATCGGGTGGCACTACGACCGGTGGCACCACCACCGGCGGCACCACGACCGGTGGCACGACCACGGGTGGCACCACGACCGGCGGCACAACCACGGGTGGTACCACGACCGGCGGCACCACCACCGGCGGTACCGCTGTTCCCGAGCCCACCAGCGAATTCGCTCTGTTCGGCCTCGGGCTGGTAGCGATCCTGATCGGGCGCCGCGACATCATGCGCCGCAAAGCCAAGGCCTGAAGCTGAGCCCCCAAGAGGCGAAACTTCTGACACGACACGAGGGGCGGGTTGCTGAAAGGCAGCCCGCCCTTTGATTTTTGGGACAGTCACCCCACAAACCATTTTCCTACACGAACCATTGTGGTTATACGCCCCGCCATCCGCTGCGGCCTGATGCATCAGCGCAAGGCGGTGTTTCGGGTCGGCATTTTGGGCATGGGGCGCGGCGTAAGCAGCGTGATCACGCGCAAAGCGCCTAAGGCTTCGGATATCAACCCCGTTCGCAGGCCCCCGCAAGGGCCGAGGGGCAAAGGCGCGACCTGCGACCCCGCCCGCCTTTATCCAAAGCTAACCAGAGGGGCGAGCCGGGCTGCCAAAAGCTGACCTTCTACCCGGCCGGTCGCAAAGAGAAGCAGCAAACCCCCGCGCCTCGCCGGCGATCCTTAAGCCCATGCGCTGAGAAGATCCGGCCACGTTGTCAGGCGCCCAAAATGCCGGCCCGATTTCGCGCCAGCCCGCCCCGGCCCAAATAGTCCGCATTCGCCAGCGGATGCCCCCGCTCATCCCTCGCTCAAATGCCCCTCATGCAGCCGCACTACACGGTCCATCTGCGCCGCCAGCCGCTCATTATGCGTGGCGATCAGCGCAGCGCTGCCATTCTGCCGCACAAGGCGCAGCAATTCGTCCAAAACCTTCTCGGCTGTCGCCTCATCCAGATTGCCGGTGGGTTCATCCGCCAGCACCAAGGCCGGGTGATTGGCCAGCGCCCGCGCCACCGCGACCCGCTGCTGCTCTCCGCCCGACAGCTGGCTGGGCCGGTGATCCAGCCGCGCGCCCAAACCCAGCGCGCCCAGCAATTCCGCCGCCCGCGCGTCCGCCTCGGCGTGGGATTTTCCCGCGACCAGCCCCGCCAGCGCGACATTCTCGGCGGCGGTAAAATCGGGCAGCAGATGGTGGAACTGGTAGACAAAGCCCAGCGCCTCGCGCCGCACCCGCGTCCGCCCTGCCGCGTCCAGCGCCGCCGCATCTTCGCCGGCGATCATGATCCCGCCGCCAAAGCCGCCCTCCAGCAAGCCCACCGCCTGCAACAGGGTGCTCTTGCCCGAACCCGAAGGCCCCAGCAGCGCGACAATCTCGCCGGGCGCGATGGCCAGATCGACCCCACGAAGAACCTCTATGGTTACTCCGCCCTGCGAAAAGCTGCGGGTCAGGCCAGTCAGCCGAACAACATCATTCATAACGCAGCACCTGCACAGGATCGGTACTCGCCGCCTTGAACGCCGGGTACAGCGTCGCGAGGAAACTCAGCACCAAGGCCATCACCACGATGCCGATGATCTCCACCGGGTCCGCGCGGGCGGGCAATTCGGTGAGGACACGGATCTTGGCATCCCACAAGTTTTGCCCGGTCAGGCTCTGCACCAGATTGACCGCGTTCTGCCGGAAATACAGCGCCACCGTGCCCAGCACCAGCCCGGCCCCCGTCCCCAGCACCCCGATCAAACCGCCAATCGCGATGAAAATCCGCAGGATAGAGTTCCGCTCCGCCCCCATGGTGCGCAAAATCGCGATGTCGCGGGTCTTGGCGCGCACCAGCATGATCAGCGACGACAAAATGTTGAACACCGCGACCAGCACGATGATCGACAACACCACAAACATCACCACCCGCTCCACCGCCAGCGCCTCGAACAGGCTGGCGTTCATCGCCTTCCAGTCGGTAATCACGGCCTGCCCCGCCAGCCGCCGGCCCAGCGGCGCCAGCGTCTCGGCGGCCTGATCGGGGTTGGCGACGCGCAGCTCGATCATGCCGATGGAATTGCCCGCCAGCATCAGACTCTGAGCGTCGGCC
>Ga0316228_1004351_pt1 | contig 10616 bp, 7 predicted proteins | sample TBH18021metaG_FD_206005 | JGI IMG/M metagenome (GOLD analysis project Ga0316228, IMG submission 206005) | Freshwater microbial communities from Trout Bog Lake, Wisconsin, USA - TBH18021 | ecosystem: Environmental > Aquatic > Freshwater > Lake > Hypolimnion/Profundal zone | place: USA: Wisconsin... | reverse complement strand
AGTAAGTTACTCCCAACAAAAGAACATTCGGATGAAGCATCGACTGTACAAGACTATACTTTTTGCCGCACTCCACTTTGGAACACTCTTCATCAAGCTGCCCCTGCAGCCATTCTCTTTCATTAGGCTCGAGCCACGTGGCTTGGGCGGGCTTGTCAGTGAGGTATTTAAATGTCCAAAAGCCTAATAGGACAGACGGCATCCCTTCAAGAAAGAACAGCCATTTCCATCCGGAAATCCCCATAACACCGTGCATTTGAAGAATCCATCCTGAAACGGCTGAGCCAATCAGGAGCGCGATTGGTTGAGCAAACATAAACCGGGAGATAATAACGCCTCTATGTCGTGCCGGAAACCAGTACGTCAGGTACAGAAGTATTCCGGGGAAAAAGCCTGCTTCAGCCGCACCAAGCAGAAAACGCATAATTAGAAAGCTTGTGGTCGAATTAATCAAAGCCATTGCGGAAGATATAAGGCCCCAAGTAATCATAATCCGGGCAATCCAGAACCGGGCGCCAAATTTTTGCAGGGCAAGGTTACTAGGTACTTCAAATATGAAATAGCCGAAAAACAAAATGCCCGCACCCCAGCCATATACAGTCGCTGTAAACCCAAGATCCTGGTTCATAGTCAATGCCGCAAAACCAACATTGATTCGATCTACATAACAGAGCAGGTAGGCAAAAACTAGAAAAGGTAATAGCCGCCAAGAGACCTTGTTGATAATCTTTCTTTCTTGTTCACTCATGACAAGCCCTTTCACTGGTTCACTCATGATATTTACCTCCTTTATTATCTGAAGACTGTACCATAAATCCTCTTACCGGGTACCATTTTGATCATCGACTTCTCGCACTGTGTCAGCGGGACTGCTTGCCGGCACCTCCCCCAACTGACATTCAGCAAACTCACAATATCCTTGACATCTAAAAAATGATACCTGGATTCAAAATCAGGTTAGATCCATCGCTTCTTGATTAACCGCATGATCTGAGGTTACACCAGATCGGCCAATCTTATCATCCACTTTTTCCATTGGGAACCGATACTGCTACCGTACGGGCGAACGCATAGTATTTTCGCAATTTGGCAAGCCCCACGCGAACACAGTTCATATATCCGAACCACGTTCACATGAAAGAACAACAAAAATATGTGTTATCATTCCGCTATCTTATAATTTCTATCTATTTTGAACATTCCCTTTCAGTATTTTCTTAATTTTTGCAATACTTCAGTTCCACAATGTCCAAACTCTAACAGTCAGGAGGCGCTGAAAGCTCTTTTTAACCCCCCGTCTGACGTTGGGTTTTCTCATATAAATGAGGCTTTATGGGCTGTGCTTTCTTTCCACCCTTACTACATACTCGCTGTGATGTGAGTTACTATTTATTACCCATCTATTAATTCTATCGCCTTTATACCTATCGCCTTCGGTAAAGGAAAACACCTTCCAATCGAGCGCCTGGAAGTCTAAACTAATTTCCCCTGTATTATTATGTAAGGCCAAAAGGCTCCTTACCAAAGCCCGAGCACTTTCCACCAAAGTGAACCGACACCCAGCCAGATAATCAGGTTAATGATCGAGATCCAGATGCCCAGTTTCCACCAGGTGGCCTGATCCACATAGCCTGCCCCGTAATAAATCGCCGCCGGGGCGGTGCCGAAGTGGGTAAGTGACCCGCACAGGCTGGAGGCCGCCGCGAGTGAGAAGGCCGCCAAGAACGGGGGAGTTCCCGCCGCCACAGCAACGGCGGTAAAGCCGCTGTACATCAGGACAAGGTGGGGGGTAACCCCGGCAAAACCGTACTGGGCATAGAAGTAAATCAAAACAATCAGCAGCCACGAGGCCACCCAGGGAATCCCGACAAGGTGGGCCGAAACGACCTGGGCGAACCAGGTTATAAAACCGTAGTTGGCCAAAAATCCTGCCAACCCGATGGTGCCGCCCAGCCAGATGAATACATCCCACGCCGCTTTCTCCTCAAGCACGTCTTGCCACTCGATCACGGTCGACAGCAGCATGAGCGAGACCCCGACAAGGCCGATGAAGGTCGCGTCGAGCTTGGTGAAGGTGGATGTGGCCCAGAGCCCCAGGACGATAAAGAAAATCGCCGCCATGCCCTTCTCCCGGATGGTTACCGGCCCCATCTTCTCCAGTTCTGCGGCGGCCAGCGCCTTGGCCTGGGGAATTTTTTTCAGCTCAGGCGGGTAGTACAGATAAAGGAACAGGGGAATCGCGATAATCGACACCAGGCCCGGAACGATTCCGGCCAGGAACCACGTGGTCCAGGAAATGTCGATGTTGACGGTCTTGCGGGCCAGTTCCACGATCAGCGAATTCGACACCATGGAAGTCACGAACATGGCGGAAGTAACAAAAACAATGGATACCGACGACATGATCAGGAACGCTCCGGCTTTCCGCGCGGTAGGGCCGGGTTCGGAGCCCAGCGCCACGATCAGGCTCTTGACGATCGGGAACATGATGCCGCCCGCCCGGGCGATATTGGATGGGGTGGCCGGCGAAATAATCAGGTCGTTTAATGCCAGGACATAGGCTAGTTTGAGGGTGCTGTCCCCGAAGGCGTGGGTCAGCCAGTAGGCGATCCGCTTGCCCAGTCCGCTTTTTATGAAGCCCCGGGCAAACAAAAACGCGGCAAACACGAGCCAGATAATAGAATTTGACCATGTGCCAAGGGCGTCGCTCAGTTTTATGAGACCCGCGCCGACGCCGAACACAGTGCTGACGATGACCACCGTGCTGTTGGCTACCGGCTGAAGGATAAACCCGAGGATGGTGCCAAAAAACAAAGCGAACATATGCAGGGCTTCAGGCCGCAATCCGGCGGGAACCGGCAGCCACCATATGACGGCAGTAACCACAACACAGACAATCCCGCGTTTGAGCTTGTCAGGCATTGCGTCACCCCTCGGTCTTTCGGGCCACTTGCATAGCGCCCTCAAGACTTCTTCTGATGATGTTGGTGTCGTGTCCTAAAGTTATGACCTGAGCGCCCTTCTTCTTCCACATGTTTACCGTTTCAGCAAAGTCCTGAGCCATTGGATCCAGATTGACAGAAGCAGACAGACCCCTGGCTTTGGCGGCCGCAAAGATCTTCTCCTCGGCAGCCAGGACCGCAGGATGGTTTTTTTGCCCCGCCAGCCCCAAAGAGTTGGCCAAATCGCCCCTGCCGCTCAAAACCATGTCAATTCCGCTTATACTCAGTATTTCGTCCAGATTGTTGACTGCTTCGATACTCTCGATCTGAATACCCAGCAGAATTTCCTCATTGGTCCATCGCGAGTACTCGGCCCCGCTGATCGCCCCGTACCCGGAGCTCCTGGCGGCGGAAAACATGCCCCGTTTTCCGACCGGCTGGAAACGCACCGCCTCGACAACAGCCCGGGCGGCCTCGGCGGTATCTATGTCCGGAACGACCAGCCCCATAGCCCCCATTTCCAGTAGGATCTGGATTTTCCCCGGGTCGTAGCCGATTCTGAGCATCGGCGTAATATCAGCGAGCTGCGCAGCCCTGATCAGGCTTTCAATTGTCGCCAGATCGGCGACAGAATGACAGATATCGATACGGACAAAATCAAATCCCGCCTGGCCGGCCAGCTCGACGATCATCGGCGAGGGGACGGTTACATACAGGCCAAAAACGGTTTCTCCCTTTAAGATCGCCTGTTTCACCCGATTCGGTTTCAGTATTGGCTTCATGGGTCCCCCTCCTTAAAATCCGAATAATTCGGCTGGATTGTCTACAAGAATTCTTTTGCGGACAGCCGCGTCGGAAGTCCATCGCGCCAGCAGATTGAACAGCTGAACCGTGCTGCGGTCCCCAAACGACAGGTGCGGGAAATCGCTGCCCCAGATCAGGCGGTTCGGCGCAGTCTGGATCAGAGACTGGCCCATCGGGGTTAAATCATGGTACTCCGGGTCACTGGACGTCCGGTAGCAGCCGGTAAGTTTCACCCAGCAGTTCCCGTCACCATGCCGCAGCGTCTCCAACAAGCTGTGAAACGCCGCCCCGGTCACCCCGTCCTTGCCTTTCGACATGCCCATATGGGCGAGGGTGAAGGGCAGTCGCAGTTTTCTGAGGCGGGGCATCATTTCGGCTGTCAGCCAGTCCGGCAGCAGGAAGTCAAGGTGCCAGCCGAGTTCCTTGCAGCGGGCTTCCAGCCGGTTTATCCGGGGCATCATGCTGTCAGCCAGCCCGGAGCGCTGCGGCTCAATCGGCCGGACGTTGATGCGCACCCCGCGCACGCCGATCGCATCCAGACGGGCCAATTCACTGTCATCGACGTTCTCATCGACATCGACGATACCGCGGCAATTTTCTTTTCCGGCCTGGGTCATGGCGTCCAGCATGCAGCTATTGTCACGGCCGTACGCGCTGGGCTGAACAAAGACCATTCGCTCCAGGCCCAGCAAATTGGCCAGCAGTCGATATTCTTCGAGCGGGGCGACAGGGGGAGCGTAGCGCAAAGCTTCACCGGATGCGCCCCCGTAAGGGTACCTCTCGCTCGGTCCGAACACATGGAAATGCGAGTCGCAGGACAGTTTCGGAGCCTGAAAGGCCGGTGCTGGTTCATCATGATGCAACAAAGAAATCATCTTCCTCTCGGTAAAGTATCACTTTCGCTACTTATTATTCGCAGTCGCCGTGGGTTTCCCTGCTCTCCAGCTTGTGTCTTTCAGCAACGATTTGTCACGCTCCCCGAATAGATTCTTAATGCAATCCAGCCTGTCACCGCTGTTCCATTAATAGGCTCATGCCGTATTCCCGAACTCCGTCTTTACCTCTGCGCAATATTGCAGTTACAATCTCAGTGGACGATAGTCCAGTTTTCTGCTTTGCCCATATAAGCACTTGGATCAGTTGCTGGAATCTTCTTCGCTCGTCTGGCGATCTCATTCTTATCATCTCCGGCAATCGCTTCGGCACCTCGCCCGGCACCTTTTCAGGTAGCGATTAGTTAGTGTTCAACCTAAAAATACATCGCGCATCCCACTAGTCTTCGTTAAACAGCGCCCGTTCTTTTTGCCGTCGTTCCGCTTGTTTTCGAAAAATATACCTTACGATCAAATTCCGCGCCCTTTCTTCTATTTCGCTGAACTTGATTGCGGTAGTGATCTTTTCGTGAGGCTTTTCGGGAAAAATAACGCGGATCACTTCTCCGGTGGCGACCACCGTGGCTTCACTGGTGAGAGGCAAGGTAACTTTGACCCGTGAATCCGGAGGAAGCGGTTCCTGCAAAACAATTTGCACCCCGCCAGCACTTACGTTTTTGGTCAGGGCAATTACCGGGTCGCCGGGTTTGTCCTCGATTTCGATTTTCACGTCCAGGGCAATATCGAACCTCACATATTGACGGCGCTGTATTTTCTTTACATTGATCGGCAAGGCCACTTCCCATAAAGGAACAGATGCAGACGAATAACCCAAAAGCTCGGCGTTAAAAAGATAGGCGCAGCTTTCAGCCGTAATCCACATGGTGATGACTTTGCCGACATTGGGTGGAAGGTAAAACCCTTTCCGGTAGGGAGGTGCAATGAATATCGACTTCGGACCGATATCTTCAATGCGGCTGAGATATGTGAATTTTTCGTTCGTTTCCCGGTTTTCTTCGATAATGTCCACTTTTTGCATTACGCGTAGGAAGTCCACTTTTCTGCGTCTCCCTTCATTGTTTGTGGCTATCAGACGGATTGGAACTGATTGCGTATTCCCAATGTATCGTTCAGATCTGGTGTGAGCCTATCGGGAAACTCTTCGCTGATTTTCTGGAATTCCGGCAGATGGGCAAGAAAAATATCCACAAGCACCGGATCAAACTGCTCGCCCCTCTCAGTTTTAAAATACTCCACAATTCGCTCGAGCGGCCAGGCTTTTTTATACGTTCTGTCTCTGCCCAGCGCGTCAAAAACATCGGCAATCGCCGTGATCCGGCCGTACAGATGGATCGCGTCCCCTTCAAGTCCGTGGGGATAGCCATTGCCGTTGTAATGTTCGTGATGCTGCATGGCGATGATCGCGGCGGCACGCATAATGGTCCGGTTCGAGTTTTTCATGACTCCATAGCCGATGGTGCTATGGGTTTTGATGATCTCAAATTCCGCGGAAGTTAGCCTGCCCGGTTTGCTCAGTATGGAGTCAGTGATGGCCATTTTCCCCACGTCATGCATCGAAGAGGCTAAGTAGACAATATCAGCTTTCTCCTCGGACAAGCCGTACCTCAGGGCGAGCAACTTGGAATATTTCGCAACCCTTTTTACATGATTCCCGGTCTCGACCGAACGCGCCTCGGACATTTCTCCTAGGCTTATCATGATTTCTTTTTGGGTTTCCTCAATCTCCGTATTCAATAACGCATTATCGATAGCTACAGAGACATTCATCCCAAAGATGTCGACAAGGTTTCTTTCCCATTCTTCGAAGTCTTTGCAGTCGTCGAGATACACAAAGCTTTCATTGCCGTGCTTACTGGCAAAATACTGAATCAGATAATCATCGATATATAAACTGCGTTTATCTTGGCGCACCATTTCTAAACTAGCCCATAACTCTCGTGAAACGCTGTCTTGAACCTTTTGACCGATGGCCAAGGTATAGCTGCCGGTCGCCGCCATAATGTAAAGCTCGCCCTCTGCTTGCCGAAGTGCCACAAAACCCGATCCCACTATCTTTCGGTCAAAATTGGCGTTCAGTATCGTTCTAAGCTGGTTGAGGACTCGGTCCGCCAGCTTCTGTAACGGCTGTGTTTCCAGCATGGCTCCCGAGGACTCTATGATCCACTCCAGTCCGCGCCTATTGTTGTCGATCAGTTTGATATCCCGGTATGCGCGCAGGGCCGATATCATGGAGGTGTGCAATTTAATGGAGGTGAGCTCGGTCTTTTCCCGGTAGTCATTGATGTCGTATTCGCGGAAGATCATTTCTTCTGGCGCCTCGTACGGCTGGCCGGTGCGTAGAATAATCCTGGCAAAGTGGTTCTTTGCAATGTCCCGGATATAACGGGCGATCTCCAGGCCGGCCTTCTCCCCGTGCATCATGACGTCAAGCAGCACGGCGCCGGTATCCGGATTGTCCCGGATCAGCTGTTTGGCCTCCTCCTTGGTATACGCGCTGATAAAGCTTATTTTCTTTCCTTCAAACTCAAAATCATATAGTACTCTTTTGGTGATCTCATGGATGCTTTCCTCATCGTCGACAATCATCACTTTCCAGGTTGACGCACGGTTATCGTCGGCCGCAAACTGATAAAAATCATTGTTGTTATCCTGCACGTTTTGCCACATAAGTTGCTCTGTCTCGCTCTTCATATACTGCTATCCCCTTTCTGCTGGAAATCTGATCATGAAGGTGGTGCCTGCCCCCGGTGCGCTGTCGCACTCAATGGTCCCGCCGAGTTTATTGACTTCTATATTACGCACGATGGCAAGCCCCAAGCCGGTACTGCCGTTTTGCCGATTTGTCGTGAAGTGGGGTGTGAAGATTTGCTGCAAAACCTCCCGCTCTATGCCTTTGCCATTGTCTTTGTAGCGCATCTCCACATAACCATTCTCATAGTAGATGTCGATAATCAGATTCCCTTTTTCTCCGGGGCCGTAGGCATGAATCAGCGAATTCATAATCAGATTGGTCAGAATCTGATGAATGGCCATGGGATACGAATGGATCACAAGTTTATTGTCGCAAAGAACGTGCATCTCATGGCCCGCTTGCTGAATCTGCGGCGAAAGACCGAGCACGATCTTTGAAATAAAATCATTTAGGTTGAAAGTTTGCTTTTCTTCGCTGTCTTTGCTATTCGCTTGCAAACCTTTTGTCAGATCGGCAGCCTGCTTTAAATTGGTCAGAATGATTTCCGCCGTTTGTTGATAATTGACGATATGCTGTTCTAGATCGGATTTCCGTAAATGATCCTGTTTAAACAGGATGTTCATTTTTTTGACCTCCTGCTCTAAATGGGAGGCGGCCAGCAATCCTGACCCCAGGGGAGTGCTGACTTCATGTGCAAATTCTCTGATTTTCTCCACCAGATTTTCCATGCCCGAGGAGGACAACTCGCCTTGCTGCGAGAGCGGTGCCGTGTCCGGTTTGTCCGAGACAACGGGGGGTACATCTTTAGGTGCTGCGCAAGGCTTTCCGGGAGTGCTCTTCCTTTCCCGTAGCGAGGGAATTGATACGTCGGCGGCGTAAATGCAATTTATTCCTTCCGCCGGCGGCTGGCTTACCGATATGTTTGCCGGTTGTGCAACAGCCGGGAGATACCCGGTCTCGTCTTTGCCGGAACTAAACCGCGCGATAGCGGTCAACCCGCCTATAAATATCAAAATACCCCAATGAATCAGATACCTGAGTGGTATGGTGAACCCTACCCGCCCATTGGCGAGTGCCGCCGTCGCCGTTAGAAAAACAAGCGCCAGTCCGAGGATGAATATCATGGCCGAAGTATTCCCCACGCTGATAGCTTTCGCGCTACCATAAAACAACAGGCCCATCGTGATTGCCAGCAAAACATAGAAGAGGTTCAGAGTAATGGCCATCGGCAGCAAGCCGGTGGCGACAACGAACAGCGAAGCCACGGCGAAATAGGTATGCACTTTTTCAAAGAATAGAAGTAGCAGAGTGTTTTTCTCGCTGTACCCGATGGTACAGGCGGCAAACGAGGCTAACCCCGCCGGCAGCAGATAAACCGCTAGCATAGCGCTATAGTTCCAAACCGCCGGCTGCGGCACAATAAAGTTTCGCATCCCGGTTTGGGCAAAAATCCAGACCCCGGTGCACAATGAAATGGCTCCGACCGACAGATAGGGTTTTGCCTGCACGCGATTGATCATCAGACCGCACAGCGGGACGGCGATTGCAAGAGCAACAAAAAGCAACGTTAAAAATGCGGCCTCGAAATCGGTGCCGCTTAGATTCTCAAAAGAGAACGGAAGACTGCCAAGCTCTCCTTGCCCTGCTGGTTGCGCAGCACAAAGGCCTCCGCTCGCCAGCAGTGAGGCGAGGATGGCCAAGCAAAATAATTGCCGAAACATCCGAGAACCTGACCAAAAATTACAGGTCATATTCCCTCCAATTCACTCGATCACTCTGTTTTTGGTAATAAATAGATTCGCGCATTGGTTACATATTCCTGCAAAATTCGCGGTTTTTCGCAGACTATTCTTGCCAGCTCCCTTTGGCGTTGCCGATAGCTAGAGTTGTTAACGGACGGCAACATAGTCCGGTGCCGCGCGGAGTTCTATAAACAGTTTAAACAACCTTTATTTCTCCTAAATATAGGGAATAAAAATGTTTCCAACTAGCCAATAAGTTATACACTATAATGAACTGCGTTTTATTTTTTTGTCACCTCTTGTCCATGTATTTCCATTGTGGTATTCTATAAGAAAAAGGGTGTTTAAGGGGGATATGTTGTGTTTTTTAAAGAAAAGCGAAAAATCACCCGTACCATTGTAGACATCCCTATTTCAGTTAAATCTGAGTGCGATACCGATCAGGAATGGCATGTAACGACTGTCGACATCAGCGTCAGTGGACTTCAACTCCGGTCAAAACAGCCTATCGAAGTCGGCAACACCATCTCTTTGGAGTTTCCGAAGGAGTGGCAAGGATTAACCCTTGTTGCCAACGTAGTTCGGCAATCAGGTGACTGTTTCGGTTGCCAATTCCTCGATGTAAAACCTACCGAACAGGAAGTTCTAGACAGGGCAATCTGGAAAACCAACATTTATAAGTTTGCGAATAAGTTGAGTGATGACGGAGAGCAAGAATTCTCAAGTTCAGGCAATCGCAAGCTAGATTATGAAGAACTTCATAACGTCCAACGTAGACTTAAAGCAATAGAAATCGAGGTAGCTTCTTTAAAGCAATCAGTGGAATTTTTCGCGACGCACTGCGGATAAAGCGTCAATTACCATATATTTTTAAAATAAGTTCATCAGGCTGCCGGCTCCATCCTGGTCGGCGGCTTTCCTATATTATTTAGGATTTATCCGTCTTAACCGATATTAAACATTCAGAGTGGCTACCGATGGCAGCCTTTTTTTATGCTAATGGCGGTCCCACACACCTTACTTTACCATCCTATCTGCAGTGCTTAGTTTCATTTCGGCCCATCCCCCTCCCCGGTTATATCACCACTGATATTCTCGGGAACGCTACCTTCCCTGACTGGCGGGACTATCGGGAGTTGTCCGGTCTTCTTCAAGATTTCCCGCCCTTCTGGCGATAGGATGAACCTGATGAACCTTGTTGCCGCATCGTTATTCGTCGCCGTAGCCGGGATGGTAATTGCGTTGCGGATGTCTTCGCCCCTTTTAACCATCGTCGGGAAGGAGATTATATCTAGTTCATTAGCCGCTGCTACCGTAGCCGAGCGATAGACTATGCCAGCATCGGCCCTGCCTTCCTTAACTGCCTGGATAGCGTAGGGGACGGTGTCCACCTTGACCGCAGTACCTACGATAATTCTTTCGCCAAGGTCTGGGTTACCTTCATTTGCCGTCACTTGCTTAATGAATTCTATAGATCGGTCGGCAATTTTGTCCTTTTCTCCGATGACACGCACCAATTTGATGTAGTCTTTCGCTAGGTCAG
>Ga0316228_1004348_pt1 | contig 10621 bp, 13 predicted proteins | sample TBH18021metaG_FD_206005 | JGI IMG/M metagenome (GOLD analysis project Ga0316228, IMG submission 206005) | Freshwater microbial communities from Trout Bog Lake, Wisconsin, USA - TBH18021 | ecosystem: Environmental > Aquatic > Freshwater > Lake > Hypolimnion/Profundal zone | place: USA: Wisconsin... | reverse complement strand
CACGAACTGATCGACCTTGTCGTCGAGCTGCGTCCGCTCCGCATCCTTGAGCGGCACCAGCCCCGCGGCATCGAGCGGAACGACCGGCTGCAGCACCTCGGGCGGGTCGAGCTTGAGCTTGGTCGTCGTCGCGGTCTCGGGGGTCGTCGCCATTCATCTGTCCTCGTCGCTGCCGCGCCAGCATGGCCAGTGGTCCGCGCCGGTGCAAGGCAATGAACTGTATTGTAAGGGTGACACACCCTCGTCGCAAGTCCCGTCATGGGATGCGCTTAGTGCCCTGTTAACCCTGTCCTTGAGGGAATGCCTAACCCTGTTCGCGCTAGCCACGGCCCAGGAACGCGCAGGAATTCGCGCCAAAGGGATAGGGAGCACGCCTTCCGATGATGCGATTTTTCAAAAGGCTGATGCGGAATGAGAGCGGCAACACGCTCATTCTGGTCGCTGCGGGCATGCCGTTGCTGATCGGCTCGGCCGGCCTTGCCACCGATACCGTTCAATGGGCGCTGTGGAAGCGGCAGCTGCAGAAAGCCGCCGACTCCGCGGCGATTGCCGGCGTCTACGCGCGAATGGCGAACCAGGATGTCACCACGGCGGTCTGTTACGACGTCGATCCGCTCACCATTCCGGTCGCCTCGCGTCCGGCGGGATGTTCATCGGCAACGAATGAAAACGCCCCGAATAATAATCGCACCGGGATCACACTGCTTCAGGCGCCGGCGGTCAGTACCACAACTCCGGCGCCGGCGACCTGCGGTGGTTGCGACAACACCGTTCGGGTGGAGCTGAAGGTTCAAAAGCCGCTTCCGTTCAGCGCTTTCTTCATGAGCTCGGCACCCGTCATCACCGCCACCGCGATGGCGGCGGCAATCGATACCGGCACCTATTGCGTCGTCAGCCTGGAGAACACCAACACGACCGGAATCACCGCCGGCGGCAATACCAACGTCGACTTCGGCTGCGGCATGATCACCAACTCGACCTCGCTCGACGCGGCAGTCGCATTCGGTAGCTCGCTCGTGCGGGCCACTCCCGTTGCGGCCGTGGGCGGCCTCGACACCACCGACAACTGGGCTCAGGGTACCAAGCTGCTGCCTTACACGGTGGCCCAGCAGGACCCGTTCGCGAACGTGAACCCGCCTCCTATTCCGTCCTCCTGCAGCAACGTGAACCTCGGTCCGCAGGAAACCGGCAACTACGGCACGGCGACGGGAACCACGGTCACGTGTTTCTCGAACTTGAGCGTGCGCGGAACCCTCAACCTGCAGCCCGGCACTTATGTCGTAACGGGTGATGTCGACTTCGGGGCACAGGCCACGGTCAATTGCAGCGGTTGCACGATCATTCTCACCAATTCGACTCCGGCGAACACGGGCAGCCTGACGATCAATGGCGGTGCGCAGGTCAACATGACCGCGCCGACCTCGGGCGACTACCATGGGATCCTGTTCTACCAGGATCGGCAGGCCTCGATGTCGACCAGCAAGGTCAACGGGAACAGCAGCAGCAACTATTCCGGCGCCTTCTATTTTCCGAAGACCGCCGTCGAATATACCGGAACCGCCGGTCTAACGTTTGACTGTGTGCGGCTGGTCGTCCGCCGCGTCACCTTCCTCGGCAACTCCAAGCTCAGGAACAACTGTCCGGCCGGCTATTACGGGAATGAGTTTAATGGCAGTCACGTCCGGCTGGTGGCCTGAGATGCGTATCGGCAATCAGCTCTGGCGGAGAGAAGAGGGCACCGCCGTGCTCGAACTCGGCCTCGCCATTCCCGTCGTGTTCGTGATCCTGCTGGGCATGATCGACATTGCCCGTGGCTTTTCGATGAAGCTGCAGCTTGAGCAGGTCGCGCAGCGCTCGGTCGAGAAGGTCATGAACGGCCAGGCCGATCGTACGCAGCTCGCGGCGATCAAGACCGAAGCCGCCGCCGCCGCCGGCGTCGATGCGTCGAACGTCACGACCAACGCCTGGCTGGAATGCAGCCCCGCCAATGGCTCGGCCGCGCCAACCTACTACAACTATCCGACCGATGACGATCAACCCTGCGCGAATGGATTGGTGTCCCGGCGCTATCTGCGAGTGACGATCACCAAGAGCTTCGCGCCGATGTTCAACTTCAGCTGGTTGGGCGTCGACGCGAACGGCAACTATAATCTCAAGGGCGCCACTTCCGTGAGGACGCAATGACCGACGCATGGCACCGATTTCGCCAGCGCTTGCGCCGCGATGAGAACGGCGCGGCGGTGGTTGAGTTCGCCTTCGCCCTTCCGATCCTCATCATGTTCATCTGGGGCATCGCGCAGCTGGGCATGGTGATGGCGGCCGACGCCGGTATCCAGAACGCGCTCGGCGAGGGCGCGCGGATGGCGACCCTCTTTCCCGCTCCGGCGAACGCGGACGTGAAGGCGAAGATGCAGAATACGCTCTTCGGCAATTTTCTGGGCAGTTATGTGATTGCTGATCCCGTCACGACGTCCAACGCGACCGGATCGTACACCGATCTCACCATCACCTATACGGTGACGCCCAACTTCCTGTTCTTCAACGGGCCCGTCATCACCATGCCGCGCACCAAGCGCGTTTATCTCACGACCTGATCAGCCCTTCGCCGCCCGCGCGGCGAAGAAGCTCGTGATCGCACCGCGCACCTCGTCCGACTTGAGGCGTTCGGAAAAGTGGCCGTTCTCCCATTCCATGCGCTTGAGCACGGCATCGTGCTCCGGCCCGCGCAGCAGCGACTGGGTGAGGCGCAGCGCCTGCGGCGGCTTGGCCAGCAGGTTGGCGACTACCGCCTCCAGGCGTGCGTCCAACTCGCCCGACGCCGCGCGGTGGCTGACGAGACCATAGCGTGCGGCTTCCTCAACCGTGAACGGCTCGCCGAGCAGCAGGTGCCGTGCGGCAACCCGGCGGCCGGCCATGCTCGGCAACAGCAATGAGCTCGCCGCCTCGGGCACCAGCCCTAGGTCGGTGAAGGGCATCAGGAAGCGGGTGCCCTCTTCGGCGATCACTAGGTCGCAGTGGAACAGCATGGTGGTACCGATCCCCACCGCATTGCCGTGCACCGCCGCGACGATCGGCACCATGTTGGTCGCTAGCGCGTGCAGCAACCGCCAAACGGGCACGTCGGTCTGACCGTCCTGCGGCAGCTCGTTCATGAAATCGGCAAGGTCGTTGCCCGCCGTGAAATCGATCCCGCGCCCTTCGAGCGTGATCACCCGGATGTCGGGATCGTTCGCGGCGCCCTCGAGCGCGTCCGCCAGCGCGGCGTACATGGCGACCGTGATCGCGTTGCGCCGCTCGGGTCGGTTGAGGGTGAGGGCCAGGCGCTCGCCCCGGCGCTCGACAAGGACATGGTCGGTCATGGACGCTGTTGTGAAGCGCGGCTAAGCGGCGTGCAACCTGTCTCTTCAGCCAACGCCCCGGAGCGCCCGACCCATGAAGTTCTTCGCCGACACCGCCGACGTTGCCGAAATCCGCGAGCTTGCGGAGACCGGGCTGCTCGACGGCGTCACGACCAATCCGTCGCTGATCCACAAGGCCGGCCGCAACTTTCTCGAGGCGGTGCGGGAGATCGCCGCGATCGTCCCCGGGCCGGTCAGCGCCGAAGTCGTCGCGCTCGACTATGACGGTATGATGCGCGAGGCCGAGGTGCTCCGCGCCATCGCCGACAATGTCGCGATCAAGGTGCCGCTCACCCCCGCTGGCCTCAAGGCGTGCAAGACGATCACCGGCGACGGGACGATGGTCAACGTCACCTTGTGCTTCTCCGCCGCGCAGGCGCTCCTCGCCGCCAAGGCGGGGGCGACCTTCATCTCGCCCTTTGTCGGGCGCCACGACGATGTCGGCTTTGCGGGCATGGACCTCATCTCTGACATCCGCCTCATCTACGACAACTACGATTTCGGGACCGAGATCCTGGTCGCCTCGGTACGTTCGCCGATGCACGTGGTTAAAGCCGCCAAGATCGGCGCCGACGTGATGACCGCCCCGGCCAAGGTCATCCACCAGCTGTTCAATCATCCGCTCACCGACCTCGGCATCGCCGCCTTCACCAAGGACTGGGCCGCGACGGGACAGACGATCGCCTGACGATTGCGGCCCCGCCGCACTGGAAATTAACCATTGGCTGCGACACACTGGCGCCATGGCCAGGGTCATTCCGTTCGAAGATCATGCGTTGAAGCGGCTGCGTGACCGAGTCGCCGCCGCCGAGGAAGCCAATCAGGACCTGATCGCCTTCGCGCGCGGTCATTCGGGCGCGGTGTCGTCGATCCATTCGGCGGTGCTCGCGGCGATGGAGGCCGACAGCCTCGAAGGGCTGCTCCACGTCGTCGTCCAGGAATGGCCGCTGATCCTCGGGCTCGACGCGGTCGCGCTCGCGCTCATCGCTGGCGGCAAGGGCTTCCGCGTCGACAGTTCGGGCATCCAGCTGGTCGATCCCGCCATGCTTCAGCGCTCGCTGACCCAGGTCGACACGGTCGTCCTGCGCACGGTCGACCGCGGCCATCCCCTGTTCGGGCCTGCCTGCGACCTCATCCGCGCCGAGGCTCTCATCCGGCTTGAGGGTGACGCCCCCGCCGGGCTCATCGCGCTCGGCCAGCGCACCGTTCAGCCGCTCGACGGCCGTCATGGCAGCGAACTTCTCTTGTTCCTCGGCCGGAGCCTGTCGGCTATGATCCAGCGGTGGATCAGCGAGATCTAAGCCCCGCTCCAACCGAGCTCGCCGTCCGCTTCGGCGCCTTCCTCACCCATGATCGCCGCCGAAGCGCGCACACGGTGCGCGCCTATCAGGCAACCGCGCATCGCTTCATCGCCTTCATGAACGGCTATCGCGGCGAGCAGATCGGCCGCTACGCCTTGCTCTCGATCCAGCCGACCGACCTGCGCTCCTTCCTCGCCCACCGGCGCGGCGAGGGGCTCGGCGCCGCCTCGGCCGCCCGCGAGCTCTCCGCCGTCCGCGCATTCCTCAAGTTCGTCGCCGAGGACATGGGCGAGCAGCCGCAATTGCCGCGCACGCGCGCGCCGCGACGGCCGCGAACCTTGCCGCGCCCGGCTGCCCCGACCGAAGCCGTCGCGCTGGCCGAGGATGCCGGCGCGGCCGCGCTCCAGCCGTGGGTCGGCGCGCGTGACCTCGCCATCCTGCTGCTGCTCTACGGCTCGGGGTTGCGTATCTCCGAAGCCCTCGGCCTGACCGGGCGGTCGCTCCCACTCGGCGCCACGCTCAGGGTCACTGGTAAGCGCAACAAGACCCGCGTCGTTCCGCTCGTCCCGGCGGTCCGCGATGCGATGCAGAACTATCTCGCGCAATGCCCCTGGCCGGTGAGCGGTGACCTGCCGTTGTTCGTCGGCGTGCGCGGCGGTCCGCTCAATCCCGACCTCGTCCGCCGCGCGGTCGCCGCGGCACGCGGTCGTTTACGCTTGCCCGACAGCCTGACCCCGCACGCGCTCCGCCACAGCTTCGCGACCCACCTGCTCGCCCGCGGCGCCGACCTGCGCTCACTGCAGGAACTGCTCGGCCACGCCAGCCTGTCATCGACCCAGATCTACACGGGCGTCGACGCCGCGCATTTGCTCGACGTCTACCGCCACGCGCATCCGCGCGCCTAGCGCTGGTCGGGCGCCTTGAAGGTGATCAGCCGCCACAGATAGCCCGCCACCAGCACGACTATGATCGTGTTGCTGACCGGCCCGAGCCACGCATCGACCTCGCCGAACTGCTCGCGCAACTCATAGCCGGCAAGCGTCAGGAGGGCGGTCCACCCCGCCGTTCCGATCGTCGAGAACAGGAAGAAGCTGGGAAAGGGCATCTTGAGCAGCCCGGCCGGAATCGACACCAGGCTGCGCACCGTGGGCAGCAATCGCCCGAGGAAGACGAAGAAGGCCCCGTGCCGCCGGAACCAGCGATCGGCGCGCTCGACCTCGCTCCAGCTCATCGTCAGCACTCGCCCGAAGCGATCGATGATCGGGCGCATCCGTTCGATCCCCAGCAGCCGCGCCGCCTGATACCAGAAGATGTTGCCGAGCATCGCGCCCGCCGTGCCGCTGCCGATCACGCCGGCCAGATTCATCTCGCCCCGTGCGGCCGCCACCCCAGCCACCGGCATGATCACCTCGGACGGGATCGGCGGGAACACCGTCTCGAGGAACATCAGGAAGGCGACGCCAAGATAGCCGGCCTGCTCGATCAGGCGGATGACCCAGTCCGACATGCGTCAGGCCTCGAGCTTGCGCTCGATCGCGTCCCAGATCAGCGCCGCGCTGTTGATCCCATCGAACCGGTCGAGCGCGACCAGCCCTGTCGGCGAGGTCACGTTGATCTCGGTCAGATGACCGCCGATCACGTCGATGCCCACGAACAGCAGCCCGCGCTCGCGCAGGTGCGGGCCAAGCGCGGCGCAAATCTCGCGCTCGCGAGTGCTGAGCTCGGTCTTCAACGCGGTCCCGCCCGCCGCGAGGTTCGAGCGGATCTCGCCCGCGCCCGGCACGCGGTTGATCGCACCGACCGGCTCGCCATCGACCAGGATGATGCGCTTGTCACCTTCGCTCACCGCCGGCAGGAAGGCCTGGGCGATGTAAGGCTCTTTCCAGACCTCGCCGAACAGTTCGGCCAGGGCGCGCAAATTGGCGCCGTCGCGGCCGATCCGGAACACCGCCGCGCCGGCGTTGCCGTGCAGCGGCTTCATCACGATCTCGCCATGCTTGGCGTGGAAGGCCTTGAGCTCGTCGATGCTGCGCGTGATCAGCGTCGCGGGCATGAACTCGGCGAAGTCGAGCACGAACAGCTTCTCGGGCGCGTCGCGGACCGACCGGGGATCGTTGATCACCAGCGTCTCGCCGCGCAACCGCTCGAGCAGATGCGCCGCGGTGATATAGGCGATATTGAACGGCGGATCCTGCCGCATCAGCACAACGTCTGCCTCAGAGCCGAGGTCGAGGCTGACGGGGTCCTTCGCGGTGAAGTGATCGCCATCGACCCGCTGAACGGTGGTCTCGCGGGCCTGTGCGCGTACGCGCCCGTCCTCGTAGGTCAGCGCGTCGGCGAGGTAGTGGAACAGACGATGCCCCCGGGACTGAGCCTCGAGCATCAGCGCGAAGGTCGAATCGCCGGCGATGGCGATCTGTTCGAGCGGGTCCATCTGGACGGCGACGGTCAGCGGCATGGCCCTCGCCTAGGGAAGCTTGTCCGGCTTGTCACCCGCTCCACACGTCCGGAACATGCCGCGGCCATTGCCCGGGCACGATGAACAGCGCGTCGATGCGGATGATGTCGCAGCCGTGCCCGTAGCGGGGCGCCAGCCGCTCGGCAGCGACCGCGACGCGCTTCAGCCTGTTGCGGTCGAGCGCCAGGTCCGCGGCCAGCCGGTCGGAGCGGTTCTTGACCTCGACGAAGGCCAGCGTCCTGCCGCGCCGCGCGACCAGATCGACTTCGCCGCCGGGCACGCGGGCACGCTGCGCGAGGATCCGCCAGCCGTGCAGCCGCAGCCACCAGGCCGCGATCGTCTCGGCCCGGCGGCCCCGCTGCTCGGCCGCCGCGCGCTGGTTCATCGCGCCAGCTCGAGCGCGCGGGCGTAAGCGCGCTTGCGAGGAATTCCGAGGCTGGCCGCGACCTCGGCCGCCGCCCGCGAAGGACTGGCGCTCGCCATCGCCTTGGCCAGCGCGGCGTCGAGCTCATCGTCGCTCGCCTCCGCGGCCTCGCCCGGCGGTCCGACGAGGATGACGATCTCGCCGCGCGGCGGCTTCTCGGCGATGCGGTCAGCTAAATCGGTCAGGCTGCCGGTGAGGCATTCCTCGTGGAGCTTGCTGATTTCGCGCACCACAGCGGCATCGCGATTTCCCAAGCCATCGCGCAGCGCGCCGAGGCACTCCGCGACCCGGCTTCCGCCCTCGTAGAAGACGAGCGTCGCGCGCAGCGCGGCGAGTTCGGCGATCGCATCAGCCCGCGCCTTGGCCTTGGCCGGGAGGAAGCCGGCGAACAGGAAGCGGTCGGTCGGCAGCCCGGCCAGGGTCAAAGCGGCGATGACGGCCGAGGGGCCGGGCAGGGTGTGCACCGCGAGCCCCAGCTCGCGGGCCGCGCGAACGAGCTTGTAGCCGGGGTCCGAGATGAGCGGCGTGCCCGCGTCGCTGACCAAGGCGACCGCCTCGCTGCCCAAGCGGGCGAGGATCGCGTCGCGGTCGGCCCCGCTCGAATGGTCGTGATAGGCCTGCATCCGCGTCTTCGCGCCGATATGCGCGAGGAGCTTGGCGGTGACCCTTTTGTCCTCGGCCAGGATCAGGTCGGCACTGTGCAGCACCTCGGCCGCGCGCACGGTCAGGTCGCCCAGATTGCCGATCGGGGTGGCCACGATATAGAGGCCGGGAGTGAGCGTGGACCTGTCCATGAGAGGACGAGCCTGATGACATTCCCGAGCCCAGTGCGGCAAGCCCGCCGTGCCTTTCTTGCCGCCGCGACCGCCACGTTGCTCCTCGCCGGCTGTTCGACCGGTCCATCCGAGCGCCCTGGTGCCCCCGGGCCCGGAGGGCCGCGCAACAGGGTCGCGGTGCTGGTGCCGACCATTGGTCCCGATGCGGCGGTGGGCAGTGCCATCGCCAATGCCGCTCGGCTCGCGCTCGCCGACATGGGCGGCAATGCGGTCGAGCTCACGACCTACAACACCGCCGAGGCCGGCGCTCCGGCCGCCGCCGAACGCGCGCTGAGCAGCGGGGCGGGGCTGATCCTCGGTCCGCTGCTGGGCGACGACGTGCGCACCGTCGCGCCGCTCGCCCGCCGTGCGGGCGTGCCCGTGCTCGCCTACAGCAACGATGAGGCCGCCGCTGGCAACGGCGCCTACATCCTCGGCCTCGTCCCCGGCCAGGCCATCACCCGGGTGATCGACGAAGCGCGGCGGCAAGGCGCGTCGCGGATCGCGGCGCTGGTGCCCGCCACCACTTACGGCGACCGCGCGAGCCGCGGGCTTGAGCGCAATCTGGGCGGGCGGCTGGTCCGCTATGGCTCGCTGGCCGAGGCGCGGGCAGGGCTGCGGCGGCTCAACGCGGGCGGCTATGACGCCTTGCTGATCGCCGATGAGGGCCAGGTCGCGGCCGCCCTCGCGCCCCAGGTGCTGCCCGCCGCGCGCATCCTTGGCCCCGACCTGTGGGCCGGCGAGCGCGGCCTCGGCCGGACCGCGCGGCTGCGCGGAGCGCTCTTCGCCGCCGCCTCGGACAGCCGCTTCGGCCAGTTCGCGGCGCGCTACCGCACGCGCTACCGGACCGCCCCGCCACGGCTCGCCAGCCTCGGCTACGACAGCGTCCTCCTGACCGTCCGCGCTGCGCGGCAGTGGCCTCCCGGGCGCCGCTTCCCGCTGCGCAGCCTGGGCGAGGACGAGGGCTTCGTCGGGGTCGACGGGGTGTTCCGCTTCACCCGCGCCGGGGTGGCCGAGCGCGGGCTCGAGGTCCGCGCCGTCACCGCCACCAGCAGCCAGCTCGTCTCGCCCGCGCCGAGTCGCTTCTAGCCCGCGGGCACCTCGAGCACCGCCTCATAGCGCGCCCCCGCGCGGCCGAGGTGGCTCTCGAACAGCGTCAGCGCGTCGACCGTCCAGCCATCGCTGGCGAAGCCCGCATGGCGCTCGAGCCACGGCCCGACCCCGGCCGGCTCGGGCCCGTTCCAGCGGGCGAGGGTGAGGTGCGGGTGGAAGGTCCGGTGCTCGGGCTCAAGCCCGACCTGCTGGCAGAGCCGCTCGAGCCGCGCCGCGAGCACCTTCACCGGCTCCCTGGGCGCCACCCCCGTCCACAGCGCCCCACCTCGCCGCCTGGCGAAGCGGCCGACGCCCTCCAGCGCAATTTCGAAGGCGTCGAACCGCACCCCGCTGACCGCCGCCGCGAGATCCTCCGCCGCCGGCCGCTCGATCTCGCCGACGAAGCGCAGGGTAAGGTGGAGCTGCGCCTCCTCCTGCCAGCGCACGGGCAGGCCTTCGTCCATCAGGTCGAGCGCCTGGTCGCTCACCGCCTCGAGGACCGCCAGGCCAAGGAACAGACGGTGCATCGAAGCGTCGAACTCCCCGAGAGGACGGTCCCACGGCGGGACGCAGCGGTTTCGCTTGAAGCGGACCAGACGAACGCCGATATAGGACATTGCTCGGGGTGTGTCGTCGAGGCCCCCCGGAAAAGGAGATGAAATGTCGAACTGGTCTGACCCGCGCACGACGACCGCCGCACAGCCCGCCGTATCGGTGGGTGTCCCGCGCGCCGCCCGCGACGCGGGCCTGCGGTCCTACATGCTGAGCGTTTACAACTACATGGCCTCGGGCGTGCTGCTTACCGGCATCGTCGCCTACGGGCTTGCCGCGAGCGGCATCGCGCAGGGCATTTTCTTCAACGGCGGGATCCTCCGCTGGGTGGTCCTGTTCGCCCCGCTGATCATGATCATGGTCATGGGCGTCCGCCTCCAGCGCATGTCCACCGGCGCCGCCCAGGCCTTCTTCTGGGCCTTCGCCGCCGTCATGGGCGTGTCGATGTCGGTCATCCCGCTGATCTACAGTGGCACCAGCATCGCCCAGACCTTCGTCGCCACCGCCGCCGCCTTCATGGGCCTTTCGCTGTGGGGCTACACCACCAAGAAGGACCTGTCGGGCTTCGGCACCTTCCTGAT